>CEUS01037510.1_pt1 | contig 10090 bp, 11 predicted proteins | sample 427031 | NCBI WGS metagenome assembly CEUS01 (sample SAMEA2622837, study PRJEB7988) | marine metagenome | biome: marine biome (ENVO:00000447); feature: marine epipelagic mixed layer (ENVO:xxxxxxxxx); material: "saline water (ENVO:00002010), including plankton (ENVO:xxxxxxxx)" | depth 140 m | reverse complement strand
AGCAATCAGATCCTTGAATGCTTTTGCCCACCCAAGTTTACTATCTCTAACTGTAATCTTTGTGTCAGTCTTATGCAGCTTATCTGGTATCACAGGTAGTTTACTTGTGTACTTTTCTTCTACACTAAAGCCTACACCAGTACCATTCATAAGAATGTACACAATCTCATCAAAGGATCGTGGAGAATCTATGTGAACATAGGAACAATTGTACCCTGCTACATTCTCTTTTTCTAACGCTGGACCTGCTGTCATAAGACACCTCATACTTGGCATAACATCGAGGTTCTTAACTGCATCCACGAGATCACGTAGTGTCTGTGTAGATGTAAAGTCAATATCTAGTTTTTCACTGAAGAAGTTGAAGTATCTTGTTACTGTCTCTTCCCATGTCTCTCTTCTGTTCTTCTCATAGTCCCACCGAGAGTAGCGAGACAAATGGATAAGTTGTTGGTATTGCGTTGGTAGTGTCACGTATACATACTCATTGAATTTGGTTAATATATAATCACGGAACTCAGGAGTCACGCTTTTCTTTTTCTCGTTCTATTAGACGATCTAAATAGAACTTAGCTTTTTCAAGATCCTTAACTCCTCCTTTCATGTCGTAGCGAGATACATATTTTATAATGTTCCCCTCTAAAAAGTCAAGTCCATTCTTTTGAATGTAGTCCAAAGGCTCTATGTTGTACCCTGCACAATAATGTTCAGGCTTCGTTATGTCATCGAACTGTTGGTTAGCGTAGTCCTTCAGATCTTTCACAAGTTCCTCAGTGTCTTTAGGTCTAACCTGATCCCAGCAATTATCTTCTACAATATCATTACCTAATGTATCCACATACCTCATTGGTGGGCCATACTGTCCAAAGATTCTTCTACCAGTCCTCTCATCTCTGTTCATCTGATCTCTATTGTAGTCTGCCATCTGTTCACGCTGTTTCAACGATTTCATCATAAGGATACCATAACTTTGGATAAATGTCAAGACCATCGTACTGGTCTTTGCGTAGAATGTATGCCATACGTGCTTGCAGTATAGCTTCATCTCTACTTAGTTTAGCTTTAATAAACGTATCAACAACAGCATCCCACATATCTATGTCTTCCTCTATTGCTTTGTCAAGTATGCGTTTAGCCTTAACTTTACCTATCCCTGGACACCCTTTGTACCCATCAGTAGAGTCTCCACTAAGAGTTTGCATATAGAAGTTGTAGTCTGCAAGACCCTCGTCAATATAAAACATCTCTTTCTTCTCAAAGTCCCAATGGTAACCTGGAACTGTAAGAAGATCTTTGTCTATCGACACAATGCAACAATGATCTGGAAACATTGTGTTCTTGACACCTAATAGATCATCAGCCTCTAGCCAATCAGACTCAAAGGCATCATACTTCTCTCTAACGTAATCTTTGGCATTGTTAAAACATAATGGTTTCCTAATTCCTGAACGGTGTTGTTTATATTCCTTAAAAATTTTTTTCCTAAAATTATTAGGACTTGAGAAGCAGATGGATAGCTCATGTACACCTGAGTCTTTCCGTAAGTTAGAAAGCTCAGAGTCTATCATACCCTTCACTTCTCTAAAGTCAGCATGGAGTGTCCAAAAGTCATCACCCCAATGTATTTCATTCTCAGCCGCTGATGTATTCTTGTATATCAGAATATCACCATCAATAAGCAACTGCTCAATCTTTGGTTTCGCTTTCACTACTAAAACCTTTTGTATTCAACGCAGACTCAAACCCAAAGTCATTAGTGAGTTTCAGCCCAGTTGTTCCCAATTTTATATTCTGCGTCAAGTTTGATTCGCAGTTCATAGACATCCCTGGCAATTCCAATTGCTTGAACCGCTTTTTCTCCGATTGTTTGCTCATGTCCCTCTTTAGCTAGAACTTGTATTTCATCATGTACAAATGCAACTTGTTGATAGTCAGTCCCCTCTTGAAGACCTGCTTCTTTCAACAGTTTGTGGAACTCAACAACCCAACGCTTGCAGATGATAGCACCTGCTGATTGACATAGCGTATTGATTGCTGAATGTGCTGAACGAACTGGTATCCAACGTCCATCAAGACCTTTGATATACCCAAGTTCCTCAACACGTGCATTCAAGTCCTCTTTGAGTCTCTTGAACGCAGGTAACTTTCTAAAGAATCTATCCCTGAGTTTAGCACCTTCTTTCGGTCCCTTACCCACAATCTCACCGAGTCGCTGTACACCTGCCCCATAAAGTATAGCATATAAAAATGTTTTCGCAAGTTCTCGACTAGGTAGCCCCAAGGCTTTCTGATTGTCAGAATGTATGTCTCCCTTGAGAACAGTATTACCGAATAAGCCGTTGTCATACCTAGCAAGGTAATGAGCAACAACCCTAGCTTCAAGACCTGAGACATCACATCCCACAAGTTTATAACCATCTGGAGCATAGAAGAGTTGTCTACATTCTTTCCCAAAGGGTGAGTGGATATTCGGTACTTGACCCAAGTTAGGGTGCGAGTGAGAGCAACGAGAGGCGATTGTGCCCATAGTATGGACCGTCCCATGTAGCTTGCCCTGTTTCTCCATGTGTAACCAGCCATTCTGTCCTTCTGATAGTTGACCAATCATTTTATTAGTACGGAACGCCTCTGCCATCATCTTAGCTTCAGGGTATGGCAGAGATTCTAAGATCGATTCATCAATCTTCGCTTCACCAGATGGTGTAAATTCCTTTGGTTCCCAACCGTGAATGTCCTTCAGTCTTTTGGCTATATGTTGTCTTGAATTAGGATTGAACTCAACAGTCCTAAGTTTCTGAACTTCTTTACCTTTTACATAACCTAGACGTTTGTTATTCACACGTGGAGTAAAGGGAGGACCATCAGGTACAGTCCACGTTCCGAACTTGTTCTTTAGTCGCTTATGAAGTAGAACACGATGTTCGCACAAGATAGCATAAAACCTAGCGGCTTTTAAGGAGTCAAATGGAAAGCCATTTTCCTTCTGTTTTTCACATATACGATAAATATCGTGTTCTAATTCAATGGACGAACTAGAGAAGTTACGTTTGCATAATAATTCGTACAATTTGTAGTTCAATTCAACATCACGTGCACAGTAGTTGAGCATGTCAACACTAAAGTTGTTGAATATCTGTTCACCTTCACCAAATTTACCCTTCTGGAATGCTAGTCTCTCACCCCATGACTCTAGTGAGTGTCTACCATATAGATTAGGCATGATTCTACGTTCATTGAAGTCACGTTCCTTCATGTCAGGGTACATAAGCCTTGACATAATCAATGTGTCCTCAATCTTAACCTCTGGTCTAGGTGACCACTTGAATACCTTGTCTAAAGCAGGTATATCAAATGATATAATGTTGTGCCCAATGAGTTTGTCATACTCAGACAACTTAGCAATACCATCTGGTACATGATCAGGATCATACTTGTACAAGTCTTGTTTCTCAAGATCATAGATGACAATACAATGTACCTTGGTTAGCTTTTCGTTTAACCCATTAGTCTCTATGTCAAACACGCATGAAGACATTAGAAATCCTTTTTCATCTCATCGATTGGGAAAGGTATAGTATCCTCGTCTTCATCAAAGTCAACATGTTGATCCATTTCATGTAATCTACCTGTGTCTTTGTTGTAGTCAAGAAAACATGCCTCTCCAGTTTCACCAGTCCATCGGTTCTTCAATATACGAACAGTAGTTCGGTCTGGTAGTTCACCCTGTTGGTCTCTCTCTGCACCAATAACGATGTCAGATAGTTGACCTATAGCCGCAGATCCACGTAGTTGTGCCATAGATGTACGTGCACCATCTTCGTGGCCTTTGTTGCCCTGTGGTCTCTTCAGATGTGATACCAATATCATACCACAATTAACCTCTTCTGTCAAGCCCCGTAGTTTTGTCATCATGTTATCAATGGCTCTACGTTCATCACCACCTTCCATACCTGACACTACGATAGATATATGATCAAGAAAAATGTAATCGCAACCACATCCACGGACCATATACCTGATCTTGTTCAGCAGATTGTCTGATTCAAGAGAACCCCAATGGTCATACAAATAAACTCTACCTGTGTTCAGAGTAGCATCAAATGCTTCTTTGAAGTCATCTTTGTCAACCTCGATATTACCAAGGTGCAAAGGTTGGTTCAGGTAGATTCCCATGAACCCAAGAGCAGTACGTTTGTTGTTCTCCTCAAGAGCAATGTAACCAATAGTCTCACCTTGGTTCAGTATGTGATTGGCAAACTCACGACATAACTGTGACTTACCAATACCTGAACCTGCGGTTACAGTTACAATCTCACCCTTTCGTATACCAAGAGTCTTCTCATTAAGACCGTTGTATGGGTAAGATACAGAAGACATAGAGTCCTCTGCATTCACAATGTCCCATAGCTCAGTCCCACATATAATACCATCAGGTCTGAAGACTGTGGCTTGCCAAATGCAACTAACGAGTTCCTGTACACGATCCTGTACAAGCATATCATTTGCATCCTTCAATGGCAACTTGGCAATCTTAGCTTTACCTGGAGGTAACAACTGGGCACATTCCAGTGCAGCTTTCTGTCCTGCTTCGTCACTATCGAACATGAATACAACTTCTTCATATCCAGATAGAAGCTCAAGAGACTTACGAATACTATTGACTGCACCACCTGCACCAGTAGGTACAGAGTAGACAGGCCATTGGTTACCCTGAGTCTGAGAAACAGACAGTGCATCTATCTCACCCTCTGTGATGATAGCTTTCTTCCCTTTTCCAGACCATAGGTGTTCACCATAAAGACCCACTTGTTTCAAGTCTCCACGAACTGTGAAGTCTTTGTTCCTGAAACGGATCTTCTGTGCAACTCTTGTACCATTCTGGTCACGATAGTTTGCAATCTGCACCTTCTGACCACCCATCTCACCAACACGATAGTCCCACTTCTGACATGTTTCTTCTGTGAGACCACGAGCAGGTAAAGGGGTCACCTCACCTTCAATTAAATCCAAAAACTTTACCTCATTTTGTTGTTGATAAAATGTATTACCATCAGAGTCACCAGACTCACGATAGTGACAACCAAAGCAATATCCATGTCCATCAGAAAACCTCGCTAAGTTATCTCTTGACCCACAAGAGGGACAAGGTTCATGTCTTATAAAAGTGTTATCTCTTTCCATCGATTCATTGACCACCTCTTAGGTTAGCTAATTCATCCTCTGTCAGAGTACGACCACCTTCCTGTGGTTCGTGACCTTCATGCCAATCAGGTTGAAAGATAATCTCCGCACCTTCTACCTCATCGTCATCATACTTCTCCGTCAGATGATCTCCTATTATATACATACACTCAGCAATAGCAAGACCAACTGCTTTACCTACGTTGGGTGGTAGGTTCTCATCTAGCACGCCCATCACTTGCTCAAAGGCAGTTTGTAGGTCATTAGAGAACACATTTTCCCACCTCTTGTCTTCTAGGTTTATAACCTTATCCGTTCCTGTACCCTGTTTTTCCATATAGTATCTCTCCGTTTTGCGCCCACCACTTCTTAACAGAGAAGCCTGGACAATTAGATCCAACCAACTCACCATGCCCTATTACTTTAGCACTTCTAAACATAAATGTCAAGGTATTGGTCAGACTGAATAGTGCCTCCCATTGGAAAGCAGTGAAATATGGGTCAGGGTTACCATTCTCATCTACACCTCCGACCAAACAAATGCTAACGGACTTACCATTGTATCCTTTACAATGTGCTCCCACTTCATGTGGGTTACGTCCTGTCTCGATGGTACCATCTTTTTTAATCAAGTAGTGATACCCTATTTTTAACCAGCCACGTTTCCTGTGCCAGTCATCCACAAGTTTAATATCCACATGATCCATTGCAGGTGGGGTACCTGTGGAATGAATGACTATGAAATCAGTTGTCTTTCGTCTTGACACCTGTGTTCCTTTTTGTTGTAGGTGGATCAATAAGTTCTAAGAACTCTTTAGTTGCATCCTGTCTATTAATAACAAAGGTAAACGTAGATCCTGCATTATAGACAATGCTGTATGTAATAGGATCATTTCCCTTTTGCTCTACGTGTGCGATGTTGTCTGGGTTTATCCACACGTTTTCTGTTGCTTTTATTAGTGCCATGTTCTATCCATTCCTGTGGTATAACACGTTCTGCATACTCAAAGCCATACTTTTGGCACCACTGATAGTTTGTGAACTTACTATTCTCAACACGTTTGTTGATGTCAGTAAAGACAAACCTTATGTCTAACTCAGGGTGCTGTTTCTTGATTGCTCGGTGCTTTCTAGCATCCTTTTGTAACAATCGGCCTTTGGTCTCAATGATGATCCCATTAGGCAGGATGAAGTCAGGTGTGTACCTGCACTCCAACACATACCTAATGATCTCACTCTCGTACTGAAAAGGTACCTTGCGTTGCTCAAGGTTGTTGGCAACGCTTAACTCAAACTTAGACCTGTAACCTTGTAGGGTTTCAGAAGTCTCCGTTGTCCTGATCGGGAAAGATTTCTTCCTCTTGTGGTTTTGTGCTTTCGACATTCACCTTCACCTCGTATCCGTCCTCTACGTTAAACATATCTGCACCACCAGAGTCACCATGATACTCGATGAGAGAGAGAACCTGTACTCCACGTAACCTGAGTTGTACACCTAAAGATGCACCATGTTGATAAGGTGCCAACTCGTATGCAACCTTACCCTCACTACCATTACCAATCTTAATCTCAGATGGTAAAGGTTTCTTATCAGGACCAACAACCATTGGTCTCTGTGTAAAAGCCTGACCAGTACGTGAGTTAATACCAGATGCTTTCATTTTGAAATGAAACTGGATACCTGCCTCCATACCATCGTCATCCAATACTGACTTGTATGGCATGAACTCTTGGTACTGCTTCTGGCCTTTGGTCTTATTGACCTCTGACTTCCAATTGTTGTGGGTTGTGTCCACAAGATGCTTCATCTGTTCAGCATCCTCTCCAGACAACTGGAGCTTGATGTGGAACTGACCTTCAGCTTTGAAGGTTGTGTCTGGGGTACCCACGTGTGCCCAGTGAAATTGACCTTTTGGTGTTACGTTATATTTTGCCATAATATCTCCTATGAGAAAAAGTATTTAGATTGTAGCACACCATTTATATCAAGTGACCCTTGTGCTGGTGGATCACCTATGTTCGGTATAACATTATACACGTTATCGTGCAAAATGTCAAGTACACTCTCTGACGAGTACATCTTATGAAACGACTCTCGTATAGCTTCAGCCATACGTGGTGTATGATTAGCATGTACACCATACGAGTCATGAACAACAGCGAAATCACTGATGCCTTCTAGTATACACTGATTGATGGTCAATGTCAAGGCAGAAGCATCCATACTGTGGACAAAATTAGGACTCAACCCATTGGTTGCCCTTCGTTTATCGATACGATCTGTCTCTTCTAACACTGACGGTTTTATCAATACATTATCAATGTGGGTTGTCACCCTACGTCCCTTCATACTTTTGTAGACCTGATTGACTACAAAGTTCGTAGGTGTTTCCCATGTTATGGGTAGGTTACGAATAGACATTTCTCTGCCTATGTCTCGCAACCATGCCATAGCATCACGTGCGGCAACAACAACTTCGCCAATTGCATCCCATACATGTTGGGATAGGTACAAAGAAGCCTCGTAGACTTGCTCATTAAAAGGATTGTGAGCACCTGCAAGTATGCGGTCGTGCATAGCCTCTTCCACATATTCACGGCACGAGTATCGTGTACCTCCGTATGGCACAACCATGACTGGACGTTTGGTTATCTTCCGATCAATCCCGAAGTCAAGCCAAGCCTGTGCATAAGGTACCCCTATTATAGCATCTTCGTTCACCTTTGTCAAGACCACATCTGCTACCATCTGGTAGATGTCCTGTGGGACATCCTCTGGTGTCAGGTTTGTGGCTTTACCACCCACAGGGTCACGGAGCATAGCAGAAAAATGCTGTAATCCATTATTCGACCCATCCAAACAAATTGGTATTTGTGACATGTAGCCGAGACCCTCAACAACAAACTCAGCCCACTCGTTACACCACGCAAGAAAGGACCAAGGTTCGTCTGCTTTTGTCCACCATCTATAGTCAAGAGGTGACTTAGCCGACTCGCAAATCTCTTTCGTATGAGTGTGGACCCATTCGACTCTTTCATTATAAGACACCTTATCATAACCAAAACAGTTGGCACCATGAACTGCAAAGTACATCTCTTGGTCATCTGTTTTGATAGGTAGTTTCTTAGCAAAATAGAGTAAAGACTTTGCATAGTCTGGACCCTGTGGTGTAAGAAACGAGTTTACTGTGTATTTGCGACCACGGAAGTCACACTGGTACACAAAATAAAGTGCAGGATACTTAGCAAACCTCTCTGCCATTTGCAATGTACGTGCCAACTGTATTCTCTTTGAGGTCATCTTGGCATTCAGATCATAAACGACAGTAGCCTTCTTTTTCCATTTGATAAACTTATCAAGTTCTTCCTCTGTCATAGTAGCTTTAGTCCCTTTGACTGGACTAGGTAGAACTTTGTAGTCCTCTCGTGGAGGTAAGTTGGCCCAGGATTCACCAGTATCCCAACATTCCTGGATTGTTTTTAACAGTCTTTCATTAACTTTCCATTGTGTCCTTTGTAAAGCGTTGATAGCACCATATTCCAATGGCATACGATGGTTCATCATTTCCTCAAGATACTCTCTATTACGAGTCTTGATCATAGGAAATGGGTTCAACTTGTCACTGTGGTACCCTCCGTTGTACGGATTACTCCAGTCTTTCGGTGGTATCACACATGGGTAGAAGTACGGATGTACTGTCTCCCCCTCTTTGTTAAGCTGATCAATCCAATGTATTGTAGCATCATTAGCTTGCAAATACAAGATACGTTGCTTACGCTTGAACTGAACTGTCTTAACTTCCATGAGACCAGTATTTTGAATCAGTATGTCAATCAACTTGGTACCCAAGTGCAACTTTTCACGTTTTGACCAAGGTTCATGATCCAACATTTCAACCTTGGACATCTGACGGATCAGATTGTACCTACGATACACACGATTGGTTGTCTTACTGTTCACACGTTTCTTTAACAATCGAAACATGGTACTGGTATCACCAGAGTTTTGCCAAAGGTCAAACTTAAATTGATCCTCCAGTCCATTAGCCAATTTCATGGCAACTCTGGTAAATGGACTACGAGTAGACACACCATCAATAGTGTATTTAAGTGTAAGATACGCACACACCTCTGGGTCAAGCAGCATCAGAGTCTGCACTGAGGTCTGGTGTTTTCCTGGCTTGCCACTCAAGGCTTCATCAAGAAAAGCATTGATCCCATCACAAACGACATCCAACGCCTCTTTCATCAGAGTCACACCATATAGGGTGGTAGACTCACGGCTTTTATTCTTTGCATCACGAATGTTCTTGTGGTACCTTTCAATACCAAGTGCATTCATGTCATGTTCTATCTGTTCCTGCTCAAGTTTTAGATTCAATTAAGTTTAGATTTATCTACCTTGGAGTCAACCATGACTTCTAGGTTGTTTTCTATCAAAGCCATTCCCATGTGTATGAAGTTAAGACCTGCTTCAATCCTTTCACTTTCTGAAAGACTGGCATCACGCAATGCAGTATCCACCATCATAATGGTCTTACCTAAAATATTTTGAGCTTCACGATCTAAAGTAAGGATCTCATTCTCTGTGAGTCCCATCTTATCACGTAAGTCATCTCTTGTCAAGTCTGGCATCTGGTTCAGGTTCATCATCATCTTCGTCCTCTGTGCATACATTGCGGTCATACACAAGACCCTTGTGTTTTGGGTTACGTGTGTACTTGGTTCTAACCCTGTGGGTCTGCGACCCTCTGTTCTTTATACCTTTCATGGTTTAACCTCTTGAGATATAGTTCATGTTTAAGAATTAACGTGTCAACCTTAGATTGAATCACACGTTGACTCCATGTCAACTCATGAAGTTTAAAAGAAGCATGTATGCTAAATGTAAGCCATAGTATAGCACATA
>CEUS01014763.1_pt1 | contig 10090 bp, 12 predicted proteins | sample 427031 | NCBI WGS metagenome assembly CEUS01 (sample SAMEA2622837, study PRJEB7988) | marine metagenome | biome: marine biome (ENVO:00000447); feature: marine epipelagic mixed layer (ENVO:xxxxxxxxx); material: "saline water (ENVO:00002010), including plankton (ENVO:xxxxxxxx)" | depth 140 m | reverse complement strand
ACGGTGTCGAGACCACCGGATTCCTCGGGCTCGCTTTGGGGAAGGGTTGGGGCAAGCGTTTCCGGACTTTCTTAGAGCTGGAGCTTTATCATATCGCCGGATCTGGGACAGGCGGTAACACGGGAAACTGGAACGCGGGGGGCACCTACCTCCTCGGCTAGGGAACGCAACTCGATGCAGCGTTGTCATTCCCGGCCACCTCCTCCGCTTCGGACGTAGCCTTCACAGTAGTCTTCTCGCAGCTTTTCCGGTGGTAGCCGGATCGAGTCGGGCAGAGAACTAATTATCTTCTCACACCGTGCTGCCGCCATGAAGGTGGCACGACCTATATGTTCAGCAAACCGACCGAGAACCTATCGGGACTCGAGCCACTGATTCATCAAGTCCAGCGAAGATCGTGATTCGAAAGAGGCAGCGTCCGGATCCGCTTGCCGGTCGCGGCAAAGATCGCGTTGCATAGCGCCGGCACGACGGGCGGCAGCGCGGGCTCACCTAGCCCCGTCGGAGCGGCACCAGTCTTAAGGAAATGGACCTCTATCTCGGGCGGTGCTTGCTTCAGGCGTAGGAGCGGAAAATCGTGGAAGTTAGATTGTACAACTCGCCCTCGATCGATCGTGACCTCCTGCCCGAGCGTCTGGGCGATGCCGTCGAGCACCGCGCCCTGTACCTGGTTCTCTGCGCCGCTCAGGTTAACGATCTGGCTGCCGACGTCACCCGCTACCCAAACCTTGTTCACGCTCACGACGCCTGAGTTGCTCACGCTTGCTTCGACGACCTCAGCGAAGTAGCCACGGTGGCTGAAGTGGAATGCAATCCCCCGCCCAGTGCCTCGGGGAAGCTCGACCTTCCCCCACGCAGATCTATTGGCGACAAGTTGTAGGACATCACGCATGCGTGCGGGATCCAAGATTCGGCCCCGCCCCTCACTTCCCTCGGCAGCCTTATAAGCGGAGAGGATGTCGTAACGGAGTTCGAGGGGGTCTATCCCTGCAGAATGCGCGAGTTCGTCGATAAATGATTGCATCACGAAAGCAAGGCCATTGCTTCGTGGCGCTCGCAGATAGCCTGTGGGAATGTTGTACGGGATGAACGACGTTCCTAGCTCGTAGTTGGACACGAAACGCGCAGGGAACTCCGTGGCACGCATGCTAGCGGCACCGTGGTCAGGTCGACCACCTGTTCCAAAGGTCACGAAGTGGTTCTTCCACGCAACGACCTTGCCGTCCCCGTCTAGTCCGCCCTTTAAGTAATGGAAACCTGCCGGACGGTAGAAGTCGTGCTGCATGTCGTCCTCGCGCGACCAGACGAGCTTCACTGGAGCGCCCACCTCCTTCGCGATCGCGGCCGCTTCGACCATATAGTCGGTGTTGCCGCGTCGCCCGAACGCTCCGCCAGACCGGGTTATACGAACAGTGATCGCGTCTGCATCGATACCGAGGGTGCTCGCTATCATATCGCGGCCGCGCTCCGGCGATTGCGTCGGCGCCCAGATGTCCAACTGTCCGTCGTGGAAATGTGCGGTGCAGTTCTGCGGCTCGAGCGATGCGTGAGCGATGAAAGGATATGAATATTCGGCCTCGACGATCTTCGCCGCTCCCGCTAGCGCAGCGTCGGGATCACCATCCTGCGTAGATGCCACCTCCGGCTCGCTCTTCGACAGCCTGGCCGCTCTCGCGGCGAAGCCCACGCTCGAGTCGTTAGCATGCGCGCCTTCGGCCCATTCTACCCGGAGTTTCCTGCGTGCCTTGTTAGCTTGCCACCAGGAGTCTGCTACGATCGCCACACCTCCCAACAGCCCTGCCAGGTTGTCTCCGCCCGGGACGATGAACGCATGCTGCACTCCCGGCTCTGCCACCAACTCATCCAGATTGGCACTCAGTACCTTGCCCCCAAACACGGGGCACTTACCGAATACCGCGTATTTCATCCCGGGAAGGGTTACGTCGATGCCAAACATCGGCTTGCCCGTAACGATACCCAGATTGTCGACACCTGAAACGCGGGTACCCACGATCTTGAAGTCCTTCGGATCCTTGAGCGGAACGTTGGCCAAGTCCGGAGGAGTCATCGCGGCAGCCCTGTCCGCGAGTTCCCCGTACGTAGCCCGACGACCACTCGCGCCGTGCAAAACCACGCCGGACACTGTCGTCAGCGCGGACGCGGGCACACCCCACATCGCAGCAGCAGCAGCCACCAGCATATGGCGCGCCGCTGCGCCCGTACGACGCATCGCGTCGTAGTTCCGAGGGGTCGCATAGCTCCCCCCGGCGCTCTGAGCAGTGAAGCGCTCGGTATCTAGCGGTGCCTGCTCCACCCGAACGTTCCTCCAAGCGACGTCGAGTTCCTCCGCCACGATCATCGGGAGAGAAGTCTTGATTCCCTGCCCGATTTCCGGGTTCTTGGAGATGATCGTAACAAGGTCGTCCGGGGTGATCCTGATGAAGACGTTGAGCGCGAAGTCGGCAGCAGGCTCAGAGCCTTCGAGCACACCTGCGCTCACAGGACTCGCCGAGTAAGCGCCGAACAGCACGCCGCCGCCCGCTAGCGTCGTGACACGCAAAAACTCGCGGCGGTCCAAGCCCGAAATCGTCGTTGCCATGGTCGTCGCCCCCTATTCCGTAACCACGATCGTGGCGGCCCGATGGATGGCCTCACGGATGCGCAGGTAGGTGGCACAGCGGCAGAGGTGAGAATTCATCTCACGGTCGATGTCAGTGTCACTGGGATGTGGTATTCTCGCGAGCAGCGCCGCAGCTGTCATGATCTGTCCCGCTTGGCAGTACCCGCACTGAGGAACGTCCACTTCCATCCACGCCTGCTGAACAGGGTGACTGCCGTCGGACGAAAGGCCCTCTATGGTAGTTACCTCCATGCCCTCCATGGACGAAATCGGGATCTGGCATGCCCTCTGAGGCTCGCCGTCCAACTGAACCGTGCACGCGCTGCATTGACCGATTCCGCACCCGAACTTCGTCCCCTTGAGGTCCAGTACGTCACGCAGAACCCACAGCAGTGGTGTATCGCTCGAGACGTCCACCGTGGTGGACTGCCCGTTGACCTTGAACGTGACAGACATCGTTAAGTCGCTCCGATGGGGTACGTTTCACCAACCATAAGGCTATGGGCTGTCCCCGACCAGTATTTTCGGAGTCTGGCAAATGACTGAGCGATGGGATCGGGTCGTCGAGGAGATCAACCCAGCGCTGGCTACTAGAAACTCGCGGCACGAAATGGGTGACATGGCGCATACCAACCCACAGACGAATACGTCCGCTAACTTTACGGCTCGCGACCAGCAGCGTGGCGCCATCCTGATGGCCACAGGAGACATGCACAAGCACCTGAGTCAATTGATAGCATACGCCCGCATGAATCAGATCGTGCCCCCGTGGAGCCGGCAGCGACGAGAGTTCACTCCTCACCCAATCGGCGCAGGTATTCGAACGAATAGAATCCAGTGTCGTGGCCGTCGCTCCAGACGAATTGGAGTGCATAGCGACCCACGTAATGGATGGCGGTTGGGTAGATCGACTCGGGGACCGTATCGGGTCGTAGCGTCCTGCGACCCGTCATCTCGTCGACACAAGAGGCGCACGGACAGCTGACCCTCAGCGTGCGCGGGGCAAGAACCGTTTCGGTTCCGTCCTGCCAGCGAATCGAGAGCGCCGCACCGTCGGCCGTCGGGCCAATCTTATCTGGTGTAGTGGTAGGATCCCGGGACATCACCGCACCCTTAGATGGGCCGCGAGGGCACGAAACGCCTCGCCGCGGTGGCTACGCTCGTGCTTCTCTCGAGCACTCACTTCGGCAAAAGTGCGGCCCAGACTGATTTCTCGGAACAGGGGGTCGTAACCGAAGCCGCCCGTACCAAGATAACGCTCGAGGATGACACCTTCCGCCGTCCCCCGGAACAAGGATGCGCGTCCCTCTTCCTCGACGAACGCGGCCACACACACGTAGCGAGCCGTCCGGCGAGTGGGGGCTACTCCCTCCAGTAGCGCCAGCAGATGGCGGTTATTGGCCTCGTCCTGATCCTCGCGCCCGGCCGTCTCGGAGAGGGGTGCGAAGCGCCGGGACCGCACGCCAGGCTGTCCTCGCAAAGCATCGACTTCGAGCCCCGAGTCGTCAGCTATTGTCGGCATCCCCGAGATCCGCTGAAAATAGGAGGCCTTGGAGTGCGCGTTCTCCTCAAACGTGTCGTAAGGCTCTAGGTCGTCCTCGGCCGGATCAGCCGGTATACGAGCGTCGTCGAGATCGAGCAACTCGAAACCAGGCATGTCACCCAGGATCGTGCGGATCTCTTCTATCTTCCCTGAGCTCCGCGTGGCCAGGAGCAGCTTCATCTTGGAGTGGCGATCGTTCACCGGCCGAGGACCTGGCGCTGGACATCAACAAGTGCGCTGATTCCGTTCATGCCAAGATCGAGGAGTTCATCCAGTTGGTCACGTCGGAACGGGTGACCCTCCGCGGTGCCTTGGACCTCTACCAGCCCGCCACTCTCGGTCACGACCAGATTCATGTCCACCTGGGCGGAAGAGTCCTCGACGTAGTCCAGATCGAGGCAAGCGACTCCATCTACTAGTCCGACGCTCACCGCGGCCACCAGCTCCCGTATCGGGTGTCCTGGGATGCACCCATTCGTCACCAATTCCTGACAAGCCAACGATAGTGCCACACACGCCCCCGTCACGCTCGCCGTCCGTGTACCGCCATCTGCCTGCAAGACGTCGCAGTCTACGGTTATGGTGCGGGCACCCAGGGCCGGCAGGTCAGTGACCGAGCGGAGTGATCGGCCGATGAGGCGCTGGATCTCCTGGGTGCGCCCCTTCGTCCCCGTGCGCTCTCGACCCGTGCGAGTATGGGTAGAGCGGGGCAGCATGCTGTACTCTGCCGTCACCCAGCCCGCTCCGCTCTTCTCCCGCCAGGCGGGCAAAGCCTCGGCCACCGACGCCGCGCACAACACGCGTGTATTCCCCGCCACTATCAGGCAAGACCCTTCTGCGTAGGGGGCCGCTCCGACCTCGATGGCTACGGTTCTCAGAACCCGAGATCCCCGGCCTTGGCTGCGGTCCAGTGTCATGATGGTTATCCTCGCTCGGGAACAGGAACGCCGGTACGAATTAGCTGCACCAGATCGGTCGTTGAGTACCCTTCATTGAAGGGAAGAACGCGGACTTGGCCCCCAGCAGCTTCCACCTCCGCACGTCCGATTACCTGCGCCGGATCATAGTCGCCCCCTTTAACCAACAGGTCAGGTAGAATGGCGGAGACGAGCTCGCGGGGCGTATCTTCGTCGAAGATCGTGACGGCGCTGACCGACGCGAGGCCGGCCAGCACGAGCGCCCTCGCTTCTTCAGAAACCAGGGGCCTACCCGATCCCTTGAGTGCACGCACAGAGCGGTCCGTGTTGAGGCCAACCACGAGTGCGTCACCCAGTCGCCGCGCGCTGTCGAGGTACTCCACGTGACCTGGGTGGAGAAGGTCGAAACAGCCGTTAGTGAACACGACCCGCATGGTACGCGGGCGTCCGAACCGAGCGAGCGAATCCTCCCGAGACAGGAGCTTCTCCGAGGGCCTCAGTAATTCTTTCATCGACTTGGGATCACGGGGGCGAGAGGCCGGGAAGCGTGTCATCCGGAATCCCCTGGATGACCTCGCCTGCGCCGCGCTCAACAAGGAGCCTCGCCACGCGCAGGCCAAGAGCCTCCGGATCGGATAGCCCTCCGCTACCATCGGCCAACACGACCCGCTTCCCATCAGGGCTCGCCACCAATCCCCAAAGCCTGAGCCCGCTGTCGTAGGGTAGCCCGAGCGCCGCGATGGGTGTGTTACAACCGCCCCCAAGAGCAGCTAGGAGCGCTCTTTCTGCCCTCACTGCGATGTGCGACGGAGGGTGATCCAAGGGCCGGAGGATCCGCTCCACCTTGGCATCCCCCAACCTAGTGATCAAGCCAAGAGCTCCCTGACCGGGAGCAGGAAGCCAGGAAGTGCGCTCGAGCGCCTCGGTGACCCGATGCCAGAGCCCCAGACGTCGGATCCCGGCAGCAGCCACTATGATCACGTCGAATTCTCCCCGATCCACTTTCGCGATGCGCGTGTCAAGGTTTCCCCGAATGTTGACGACGTCGACATCGGGCCGGAAGGCCGAAGCGAGGGCCTGTCGTCGGAGAGAGCTCGTGCCCACCCGCGCATCCGGTGGAAGGGTCTGTAGGGTGGGTGCCGCAGATGCGCCTTCAGGACCGACCATGACATCGCGAGGATCCTCGCGCTCGGGTACCGCGGCGAGGGCAAGGCCGGGCTCCAGCTCAGCGGGCAGGTCCTTGAGTGAGTGCACGGAAAGGTCAATGCGGCCCTCGAACAGTGCGAGGTCCAACTCCCGCGTGAAGAGGCCCTTCCCTCCGATCCGGGAGAGCGGGCTGTGCTGATCCCGATCGCCAGTGGTGCGGATCACCTCCATGCGCACGGACAGCCCCGTCGCTTCCAGGTCGGTCTTCACGATTCCGCTCTGGGCGAGCGCCAGCGTCGACCCACGGGTCCCAAGCACGAGGTCGGTGCTCATGCTGATCTCAAAGAACTCAACGCGAGGTCATGCTCACTGAGCCCCTCGATCGGATCGCCCGCGACGGTAACTTGTGGGGCAGCTGAGGCACCCAACCAGCCACCGCCAGTGGCACGAAGATCCCGAACAGAATGAACTCGGCGATAACGCCGAACAGCTTTGGAGGAGTGCCCCCGAAAAACAAGGTGGCCATCACGACGGTTGTCATGAGATCCACACCAGCGATCTTTAGGGATCGGTTCAGCCGGGGCATTCCCTCAGTCATCACACCCTTCCCCACCTACCAATTGGACTGGGCGCCGTCTACGATGCCTTGTACCAGCGTCCGGATCGCCTCCGCCCGCCCCGCTTCCTCGGTCTCGGTCGCTTCTAGGAACTGCCCTTCCGCACGCAGTGTCGGGGCACCCCAGTAGATTTCGTTGTTCACCTGGTCCACGATTTGGACCTGCGCAGTGATCGTGACCTGGCGCTGGAGGACCTCGGCCCGCTGGTCCCCATCCCCGGTACGGTAGTTCGGTGCGTTCACCTCGTACCGGACGATCTTTACTCGCACCACCGCGTCGGCCTCGTCGGAACTGGCAGCACGCACGCCTAGGGATGGGGCCAGGACCCTGAAAAGTTGCTCGTTGAGTTCACCGGTTACCTCAAGTCGAGCGGTTTCGTTCTCCACGGGGTCAACGGCCAGCGTGCGGATGTGTTCCGGGAAGTTCCCCCCGCGGAACTGATACATACACCCCACACACAGCAGCGCGAGCGTTAGCACTCGTACGACACGGGCAGGAGGACCCGTCACGGGGACAGCAACCAGATGTCGGGCGGGTACGGCTTCACCAGCGCAGCACGGTCGCGGCTCAACCTGAGCTCCCGAAAAGCCGCCAGATTGCGATAGGTGGCCTCAGTCGGATAATGGTCGGTAGACTCTTGCTCGAGCGTGACTCGCTCGACCGTCTGGCCCTGGCGTATCCGCTCCACCTCCTCGACCCCATCGCCCCTCACTGTGTAGCGCACGACCAGCCCGTCTGGCCTCTGGTAGCGAAGCCGTACCCGACCCTCCCCCAGGTTCTCCGCACCAAGAAGAGTGGTCTCGGCCCCCGGACGGAAGACTCCGAGCGTTCCCCACAGGAGCTCTGCAGGCGGGATGATCCCGTCGGGGGTCCCGTATGGTAACCTCAGGTCGTCATCCACAAGCGCCGCCCGGGCGACCGTCTCGCCATTACCGGAGAAGAGGTCGAGGCGTGCCTTGAAAGGAGGTTCTACCCTGGCCACGCCACGCCCCTGGAAGCGCGCATCGCGGTCGTTCATCGACCAAGAGAAGAGGATGTGGGCGGGTCTCTCCAAGCGCGTAACTGACTCCAAGCGCATAGCAACCCGTTTAGCGTCAAATGTGGGGACGGGTGTCGGCAGAGCGGAGGAGGCACAGGCCGAGATCGCAATTCCTATCAGCGCTACCGCCAAGTGCCGCAAACGTACACCGGACACTCGGAAACAGGGATCGGGCTGCGATATTTCTTCCATCTTGGAAAGGTAAGACCGCCTGCGCCGCGAGCGAAGTGGCGGCGCCCACAGTCGGTGGAATAGCTTAACTACCCATGTGCCGCCCCATCTATCTTTCCGGCGACGTCCATCTGGGCGCAATCTCGCGGGAGCGGGAGGACTCCTTCCTGCGCTGGCTTGAGCACGCCGGCGCACGTGCGGAGTGCGTGATCCTGAACGGCGATCTGTTCGATTTCTGGTTCGAATACGGGTCGGTCATACCCCGCGGCCATACCCGTGTCCTAGGCGCACTGGCCACGCTCGTTGACGGCGGTGTGCCGATCATGCTTATGGGAGGAAACCACGACTGGTGGGGCGGAAGTTACCTGGAGGAGGAGGTGGGGGTCACCTTCCTGCGCGAGCCGACGGTGCTTTCTCTGGCCGGTCACCGCACCTTCCTCGCCCACGGGGATGGGCTCGGCCGGGGAGACTTGGGCTACCGCCTGCTCCGGCTCATTATACGCAGCGGTCCCGCGCGGTGGGCATTCCGTTGGGTTCATCCGGACGTGGGAGCGCACCTCGCTCGGGCGGTTTCGAAGACCAATCAGCGAGGAACCACCACCCTGGAAGAAAAGGCGCGCACACGAGCCCTCGAGGGATGGGGAGTGGCAAAGCTCCGTTCGGACCCTACCCTGGACCTGGTGGTCCTCGGCCACACCCACATCCCCCTGATGACTGCAGTCGGGCCCGGGCGCTGGTACATCAATGCGGGAGACTGGGTGACCCATCGCAGCTACCTGGTACTCGAAAAGGGTGCTGATCCCCGCCTGCTGGAGTGGGGAATCAGCCACCCCTATGCGGAGGGCCAACCAAGAAGCTGAGCCCCAACTCTAACGCACCTCCGGGTCCGATCGCCGCCTCAACTGCCACTGGCGGTGGGAAATCACGCAGGTGCGCGGATACGAACGCGTCGGCCCCGCTCAGTAAAACTAGGAATGCAGCGAGTGCCACCCAGTCCTCGAGTTGCTGCCGCCGGCTGGACACCAACTCACGGGCGCTGGCCACGCCGTGGTCCTGGTCCACAAGGCCTGCCACTTGGTCGGGACTAGTACCCGCAGCCTGGAGTTCCTCGCGAACGCGGGACTCCCTGAGGTCCCGGGTGTTCTTGGCGGTCGCGAGCCTACGCTGGATGCGGGCGAGCATGATCCCGGTCGTCACCTCGGTGGTGAAGTAAAACCCACCCCGCGTGTATGACCCGATGGAGGCGTGACCCCACCCAGGGAGGAGAAGTGCGCGGACGAAAGCCCTTCCCGGACTCACGGAGCCTCTCAGCTCTATCGAATCCTCTCTCTCTTGGGGAGGGGTCAGGTCAGCCCCGGTGACGACCACCATAGTGTCAGGCTGCTGGGCGGGCAGATGACGAACCCAGGTGAGTGCCGCCACGATCAGAAGTGCAGCGGCGTATGCCGGGCGACCCTGAGCCATAGATCCTTGTCGCTCCGCTAGTGCGGCCCCATGCGACCGCGCGACTGGGTAAGTCGTAGTTAGCGCCCGAGAACCGTGCGCTCCGGTCCCGGCTGCGTTCGTCTGGCGGGAGCGCGTGGGAATCGAACCCACCCAGGCGACCTTACGGCCACCCGCACGCGGTTTGAAGCCGCTGGGGGCCACCAGACCCCCTCCACCCCCTCGCTGTGGAAGGTAGGACGCCACGGGGATCGGGCCAACCGTGCGCATAGGACAACCCCGTGCCATAGGTTCTCTCATTGAAGCCACACTCCAGGACCTCCGCAGGTGACCGGGAGAGCATGCCATCCGACCCCCAAACCCGGTCGTGACACTCGACCTCAGGCAACTGGAGAACGTACGCCTCGACCCCACGGAGGTGGCCGTGCACTTATCCGAGTTGGGTCGTCCCCCGAGCGGAGGTGCCGGAATAAAGCTTGACTTACCGAGCTCGATCAAGAGCGAGCGAGTTGGGCTACCGCCTAACTCTCGCCACACACTCGATCTCGAGCCTTACCCCCATCGGAAGTCCGGCCACCGCCACGGTGGCGCGCG
>CEUS01550271.1_pt1 | contig 10095 bp, 22 predicted proteins | sample 427031 | NCBI WGS metagenome assembly CEUS01 (sample SAMEA2622837, study PRJEB7988) | marine metagenome | biome: marine biome (ENVO:00000447); feature: marine epipelagic mixed layer (ENVO:xxxxxxxxx); material: "saline water (ENVO:00002010), including plankton (ENVO:xxxxxxxx)" | depth 140 m | reverse complement strand
GGAAGCTAAACGTGAGGCTGAGTAGTACTAGCCTATCTAATCGGGTATCTCGCATGATCGACCCGCCAGTGAAAAACAGGAGCTTATAAAATGGCAAAGAGTTCAAACAGACACGAAACAGGGAAGAAAGTTACTACCAGAAGTCGATTTGGTAGTCACTCTGATATGGTTCTAGACCCCACAAGTGCTGAGCCATGGCCTAAACTTGAGTATAACGAGGTTGTGTGCAAGGATGATGAAGGGTACTACATAACCCTCACAAGCCGCTTAGATACAGGGTTGGCTGATCCCAATAGATATTCAACAAACAAAAGAATTGAACTCATAGAGTATGAACAGGGAGATTGAATATGCAAGTCATGAGACCGGGAACAAAGGTGGTTATAGACGATGAGATACAAGCTACAATTACGTCTGTAGCAATACATGTTGGCGACTATATACAATACCAGTGCGCTTGGTGGAATGGAGACTCTAGAAACACGGAATGGTTTCATGAGAACAACCTAGAGGCGCTTGACAAGAGAAAGAAAAAAATAAAAATAGGATTTCATAGTGAATAAAAATGGCTAACTTTTTATTTGACGTAGATGGAACTCTCACACCGTCTAGAAAATCTATAAACAGATCTTTCCGTAAAATGTTTGGGGGTTGGATTACTGAGGCTAGAAGCTTGGGACATAAAGTTTTTCTGGTAACAGGTTCAGATAAGAGAAAATCAGTTCAGCAACTAGGCGTTTCCCTATGGAGACATATATCTTGGGACGGTTGCTACCAATGTTCTGGTAATGTCCTCTACATAAGAAACTCTGTAATCAAGTCGGCTTCTTGGGTCGCTTCAGATGATCTAAAAGAAGATCTGAAAATGATAGTCGAAGGTAGCCATTGGCGTAACACAGCTACAGTAAAGCTTGAACAAAGAACAGGCACCTGTAACTTCTCAACTATCGGAAGAAATTGCTCTGACGAAGAGAGGCAAGAATACTACACTTGGGATTTAGTTAACAAAGAGAGAGATAGAATAGTGAAGGAACTGTCTCCCAAGTACCCAGACTTACAATTTATGATAGGTGGGGAGATAAGCATAGACATCTTTCCAAAAGGGAGAGACAAGTCCCAAGTTGTACAGGACATGTCTGGAGAAACTATATATTTTGGGGACAGATGTCACCCAAACGGAAATGACTACACGATATCACAGGTTTGTGACTCATTTTATAATGTACATAGCTGGATGCACACTAGAGAGATACTAAAGGACATAATACTATGAAGGCTGTCATGGCTGGAAGTTTAGCGTGGGTAATTGAAATATCAATTGTGATGTTCATATTATTCCTTGTAAAGTGGGAAGAAACCAAGGTAATCAAAAGAAGGCAAAAATGAGACTTGACCATATAGCATATAGAGTTCAAGACCGAGACGCTACTGTAGAATACCTTGAGAACGTACTGAAATACACGCAAGCCGAAGAGTTTGAAATAACTTTCAGCGATAACTCCAAGGCTATGTGTGTCGCCATGACTCCTCCAGAGAAATCCCATAGCTCGCAAAAGTTCTCAGTAGACTTTCCAGCAGTCGGGCCAACGGTAACGTCGTACCATCTGGCTCCAGAGATATTTATTAGCCAAGGATCAAAAGGCTCTATCGTTGACACATGGGTCAAGGAAACCGGTGGAGGCATACACCACCTAGCCTATAGCGTGCAGGACATAGACGCGAAGGTTAAAGAGTTTCGGTCACTCGGCGTCAGATTTCTGTCAGATGAAATCATAGACTGCCCAGAAGATAACCTGAGACAAATTTTTACTGAGCCTCAAACACTCCTAGGAGGTATAATAATAGAGCTAATAGAAAGAGGCGATAAGGGCTTCTGCAAAGGTTCGGTAAAGAATCTGATGGAATCTACCAGCACAGAAAGCAAAAATAAAGATGGACATGAAGGAATGGAACGACCTAGGCTTTGATCCTATGAAGGATGGCTACTGGCCAACAGCTCAGCATATAAGGGATCGGCTAGAAGAAAAGGATAGGATGAGGAGGAAGGCTAGGCTTATAACTCTTGGTATAGTTTTTATGTCAATGGCTTTCTTGTTAACCTTAATCTGGTTTCTATCATGAGTCTTGAACTAAGCAAAAGACTTTGCATCCTCTTCGGTTTTACAAACCTAATCCTTGGATTAACCGTAAGGTCTAACTTCAACCTAGGTATAGCTATCTTGATGTTTTTATGGGTTGCATTTCTTGAATATAGTGGAGTGGAATAGTGAAGTTTGAAGACGGGATTAAACTAGACTTTGATGACGTTTTAATTAAACCCAAGAGGTCTACCTTAGCTACTAGGTCTGGCGTAGATATTGAAAGATCTTACAGATATCTCCATTGCAAGTGGTGGGAATCAACTATTCCTATAATAGCTGCCAATATGGACACGACAGGGACTTTTGCAATGTCAAATTCCCTTGAAGGTTTTGAAACAATGGGAATGCAAACAGCCCTACATAAACACTATAGCCTAGATGATTTAGCTGGATTCTTTTCCTCTGGGTGGTGTACAAACACTTGGTATACTATAGGAATTAAGGAAGAAGATGTTAAGAAACTCATAGCGGTAGACGATATTGTTCGATCCAGATGCCCCACGTCAGTGGGACTTGGAATAGAAAGAATATGTATTGATGTAGCCAACGGATATCAAAAGGTTTTTGTTGACCATGTTAGGCGTGTCAGAAACCTATTTCCCCATTCCGTTATAATGGCTGGCAATGTTTGCACTCCCGAGATGGTAAGTGAGCTATTAATTAGTGGTGGAGCAGACATAGTTAAGATTGGTATCGGGCCGGGGTCTGTTTGTGCTACAAGAAAGATTACCGGGTGTGGATATCCACAACTATCAGCTATAATAGAGTGTGCTGATGCTGCCCATGGTGTGGGTGGCCATATATGCGCTGACGGTGGTTGCAGAGAAGCTGGCGATGTAGTTAAAGCTTTCGCTGCTGGAGCGGACTTTGTTATGCTAGGAGGCATGCTTGCTGGAACAGATGAGTGTGAAGGGGAATGGGAATACTCAGATGGCGGCGAAAAGGTCGCCTTAAAGTTCTACGGGATGTCAAGTGAAGAAGCTATGAACAAACATGGGTCGGGAATGGGTTCCTACAGGGCATCTGAAGGCATTGTAAAATCAGTCCCCTACAAAGGCTCGGTATCAAGAATACTACAGGAGATAACTGGCGGCATAAGAAGCGCTTGCGCTTATGTTGGAGCGCCCACCCTAAAAGATTTACCTAAATGCGCCACATTTGTTGTAAGGAGAAAGTAATATGGGCTTAACAGTATGTATAAGTGGAGGCTTTGACCCAGTACATGTGGGACACTTAAGAATGATAAGAGCAGCCAAGAAGCTCGCTGGCATAGATGGAAAGCTTATTGTAATACTCAATAGCGATGATTGGCTCCAAAGAAAGAAAGGTTATGTGTTCATGCCTTTTGACGAGAGAAGGGAAATACTGATGGGCTTTAGAGGTGTCGATGCAGTCTCTTCTGTTGATGATAGTGACGACACTGTATGCAAAGCTCTTGAACGTCTTCGTCCAAACATTTTTGCTAATGGTGGAGATAGAAAAGAACACAACGTACCAGAGGACGCCACATGTGACGTGTATGGCATCGAGATGGTTTACAACGCAGGAGGAGGAAAGGTTCAAAGCAGTAGCGAACTTGTATCTAACTCTAAAGGGGCAAAAGATGAATAAAAGCAGAATCCACGATGGCAAGGTTCATGTTTCTAAACCTTGGGGTCAGTACACAGATATATACAGAACAAAAAATGTAGTCTTTAAAAGAATAGAGGTTTCCCCCGGAGAAGAGATGTCATACCAATACCACTCCAAGCGGGATGAGTTTTGGTATATCCTAGAAGGTCACGGGCTGATGATTATAAATGACATAGAGGCTGGTGCCTTTAGTGGTGATACTTTCTCAATTAAAAGCGGTGTTAAGCATCAGGTTAAAAATATAGGCACGTCCATGCTAGTTATCTTTGAAATGCAGGTTGGCGTATGTGACGAGAACGACATTGTTAGACTGACAGATAAATACAACAGGAACCAAAAGGAAGAAAGTTGAAAACAAAACTCATCTCGGTAACGCCAGAAGCCGAAAATGTAATTGGGTACTGCGCTAGAGTAAGCAACCCTAAAAACCAAGACAACCCAGACGTTTCCAAGCTTCTTGGTTATTGCATTAAACACGGCCATTGGTCTATCTTCGAGATGGCCAATATGGTTGTAGAAATAGAGACAACTCGTGGTATTGCTGCACAAATACTCAGACATAGAAGCTTTTCTTTTCAGGAGTTTAGCCAAAGGTACGCAAAAGCTCAAGGCTTTGAAGACGTTAAACCACGTAGGCAGGACACTAAAAACCGACAAAATTCTATAGACGACATAGAGGATGGTATTATTGATTGGTTTAATGGAGCGGTAAAGGAAGTTGAAGAACTTAGTAACTATTATTACGAAACGGCTCTGTCGTTAGGCATCGCTAAAGAATCTGCTAGGTTCCTATTGCCGCTAAACACTAAGACACGCATGTACATGAATGGTACTGTTCGTAGCTGGATTCACTACATACAACTTAGAACAGACCCATCTACACAGAGAGAACACAGGGATATTGCAGAATCAATCAAGTCCCTCTTTATAGACAATTTCCCTAATACATCAGAGGCACTAAATTGGAAAAATGGCTAAATATAAGTTAAGTTGTTGCGGCAAGGTTGTCGATGTTGATAACAAGCCTAAGTGGTGCCTTGCGTGTGCAGAACATAATATAGAAGTTACTGAATTAGATGATGTCTTGTCTCCCTGCCCCTTTTGTGGAGGTAAAGCTGGCGCAGAGTGTTTGAGTTCAATATCTCTGTACTGGTACGAGTGCGAGACTTGCGGTGGAGCTTCTGGCTCCGGTGAAGATTGGGTTGAAGCCCAGAGAAAGTGGAATATGAGAGATGAGTCAATATAAGTTTGAGAAGTACGATGATCCATTTAGAGCGTTTAACATACAAATGTCTATTATATGCGATCTAGAACAGGGCGGCAAGATAGACGAGAATGAAGCATTTGAACAAGTAAAAGCTCTATACAAGCAATTTAAACATTATTTCAAACATGTACATGAAGCTGAATCAGTAGAGAAGCATAAAAAAGAATACGAAGAAGGTAAATACGAAAAGGAAAATGGATAGTAAATATACTTTTACAGAAGACTGGTTTTCCGAACAAAACGGAGAACCTGTGATCAGAGAATTTAATAAGTTCTTGTCACCCTACGCTGGCAAGCCTTGTAAATTTCTTGAGATCGGCTCTTACGAGGGTATGTCTGCTTTATGGATGCTTGAGAACATACTGACGCATAATAGCTCAAGACTGTGGTGTATAGACGCTTGGGCTGACTGGACTGGGGAAGCCTTCAAAACTTTCATCAACAACCTGTCGGCTAGCGGACACAAAGACAAGGTTGAAATAATAAAGGGATGCTCCTCAGACCATCTAGGAAATTTCAGCAAAAACTTTTTTGACTTTATTTACATTGATGGCAACCACGACGAAAAGCAGGTACTGAGCGATGCGATCATGTCGTTCAGGCTACTAACAAGCGGTGGAATAATCGCCTTTGATGACTACCTTATGGGGATAAGATATCCAGATTCTCCGGGGTCTAAAACATTAAAGGGTCTTCCTAAAAATTCAATAGATTATTTTTTAGACCTCTTTAGAGACGAGCTTGAAGTTATTCATTCAGACTATCAGTTGTGGATTAGAAAAACATTATGAGACCTCAAGATCTAACAAAAGTAAACAAGGCTAGAAGTCTTGTTAAGGAGTTAATGTTTGACCCCCTGAAAGATTCAGGTGTTTACTTCTGGGTTGTTGGTGGCACAATCACGGACTGCATGTTGGAAAAAGAACGCAGAGACGTAGACTTATACTTTAGAAATATGAGTGACAGCGAAAGGATGTCTAACTTTTGTATCAATTGCGAATCACTTCCATGTTACCCAAATCGTCCTTTAGCTTTCAATGGATACAACTGTCACAATAGGCAGTTTTTATCACCCTCTATGGACACTTGGGAATTCTGGACTTATCCAAACATAGACGACCTAACTCCAGAGAAATGTATTAGCTATTTTGACTTCACAGTCTCAGCATGTGCCATAGACTCAAACCTAGATTTTTACTACTGCGAAAGTTTTTTTGACGACTTAGAAAGCAGGACACTTAATTACACAGGAAATCATTACCACCTCGCTTGGGGCGAGTACCACTCTTGCATCAAAAGACTACAGCGATACCAAGATAAAGGGTACAAGCTACCAGACTTTAACTTTTGGCTTAAGTGTAATTACGACAGAAGAGATATGGTGATAAGAGAAGAACCTTGGAAGCCCGTTATCACAACAGAACTAAACATATTAGTTGACAGGTATGACAATGATGATCAATAGCGGGTGGGACAACAGGTTTTTAGAGATGGCTGAGCTGGTAGCGAGTTGGTCTAAAGACCCGTCCACGAAAGTAGGTGCGGTAATAGTGGATGAGGACAGGAGAGTGCTCTCTCTTGGATATAACGGATTCCCTTTAGGACTTTCTGACGATAAAAGACTTGACAATCGTGAAATCAAATATAAAATGATAGTACACGCTGAGTGCAACGCATTGTTGTTCTGCTCAGAACCACCCGTGGGTGCTACAATATATACATACCCATTCATGCCCTGTCCTAAATGTGCGGGTATGATAATACAAACAGGCATAACCAGAGTTGTGTCTTATAAAAGTAACAATGAGAGATGGAGCGAAGAATTCGCCCTATCGAGAAACATGTTTAAGGAGGCAGGCATAGAACTGTTGGAATATGAAATTTAAGCTTAGTAAAAAACAATTAAAGTACGCATTAGAACTTGCCATCATGAGGCATGACGCAAAACACATATCCTTCAGAAACAAAGACACGAAGAAGTTTATCAATGAAAGCAAAACCAAACTGTCCGAAGACATGAAGGTTGACTTCCAGTATATGGCTCACTTTCTAGGAGTTATTGGGGAGCTTGGGTATTCCCTAGCCACAGGCGAGCCTGTTGACGAGGAGATATATTCCGTAAGAGATTCTGGAGAAGACTTTGATGGCGTTGAAGTGAAGACCATAACGTATATGGGAGCAGGGGAACCGGAGCTTAAAATTCCTGTCAACGAATACGAGACCAGAACCCCGCCAAAAACATACGCCTTGGTTAGGTACGATAGGGGTAGAAAAGAAGTAGACGTTCTGGGAACGATAACTAGAGAAAGCTTCGACAAACACAAGAAGAAGAAGAAGTACGGGGCTGGAAAGCCTCTAAACTACATAGTTCCACTTTCGGTAATGGAAAAAATGTAATGATTCCTGAAGATTCAGACCCTCAAGAATCTCCTGAGCAAACAATAATAAAACTGGCTGCGATATTAGAAGATCTTGTCAACTCAGGAAAATCTGAATTTGTTGCGAGAGTCGTAACAAAACTTCAACTGGATTATATTGAGCTTGCCAGACTAGCTACTGATGATCAATACGATGTACAGTGGACTCACATTAAGCTCATGGACTTTTTAACAAAAGGCGAATTCTAATGAAACCCCATATAAATGTCGGTGTTTTTGGGTATGGCACCATAGGTAAAAGAGTAGCCGATGCCGTCCTATTGCAACCAGATATGAACCTAGTAGGGGTCACTGCTAATAGCTACAATTTTAAGATCAAGACCGCTCACGAAAAGGGCATCCCAATCTTTTCTGATATTGAAGGATTTGTACATGTAGAACATGGGCTGCGAGTAGCTGGTAGCGTAGACGACCTGATAAGCAAAAGTGATGTAGTTGTTGACTGTACACCAAAAGGTGCAGCAGAAAGAAACACCTCTAGATATAAGAAGTACAATACCAAGGCTATATTCCAAGGTGGAGAGCCAAGCTCATGTGGGAAAAGCTTTGTGTCTCAATGCAATTACGAAGATTGCGTTGGTCATGAGTTTATTCGTGTTGTAAGCTGTAACACAACAGGGCTTTGTAGGACTCTAGACGCATTACATTGGAAATACGGGGTAGATAAAGTTCATGCGACTATGATACGAAGAGCTGCTGACCCTTGGGATATATATCATGGCCCCGTTAACGCCCTTGTTCCGCACTTAATCGTACCATCCCATCACGGGCCAGACGTAAGAACAGTTCTTGAGGATATGGAAATTTTTACAACTTCAATATCTGTACCAACCACACTGATGCATCTCCACAGCATAACGGTTGATCTTAATAAAAAGCCTAGTGTTGATGGTGTTGTTGGACTTTTTGATGCATCTACTAGAGTCAGGGTAGTCAAAAACTCTGACGGCATACGATCTACCGCTGAGATTATGGAATACGCAAAAGACTTAGGGAACAGTAGGGGTGACATGCCAGAGGTTTGCGTTTGGGAGGAAACTATGGGAGTTTGGGGGAATAAGCTTTTATACATACAAGCCGTTCACCAAGAAAGCGATGTTGTCCCAGAAAACATTGACGCTATAAGATGCCTCATGGGAACCAGCTCATCAGCTAGCATTGAGTTAACAAACAAAACTTTAGGATTATTTTAGAGATTTCGGTTGCACTTCGGTACTCCACATGCTATAATAAAGCATGAGAAAGTCGGTCTTTATTGGAAAGGTATAAAAATGAACCTTAGAGAAATGGCAGAAGCCCACCTGAGAAACGTTGAACAACAGATTCAGGAGCTTCAGCAAAACAAAGCTCGTATCGAGCAGGACATTCAGACATTAAGTGACTATCTGCAACAAGGCGTTGCCGAGCTTAATGCTGGTAATCAGGACGCTAACCCAGAACAGGCAATGAACCAACAGGGTCAAGATTTTATTGACGGAAAACAGGTATCCCCTAGCATTCCGACATTGACACTGCCTCAGCAAGGTTAGTAATTTTAGGAGAAGTTTATGATGAATAGTAGCGAGTTTTACGACAAGCTTTCCCAAACCTCTGCCACGTACAACTGGCAGGTCAGTGATAAAAAAACTATTACTGCAACAGGTAAGCGTGGGAAGGTTAAAGGAGAGTCACTAAATCCTGTGACAGCAGTTGCATATAAGCAAGGCAAAGGTGTGTTCGCCTCAAACAAGCGCGGAACGCAGCAAGCAGGGAAGGCTCTCGGTCTTACTAAAACGTTTACTGAAAATCTTTATGAAGCCACGACAAACAAGTCAAATCGTGGTCACAGTCAAGTAGTTCGTGGAAAAATTCGATCAGCATTGGAGATCTAAATAGTATGAATATTAATCAACTAGTAGTAGCAGGTCGTCTGACCAAAGACGCCGAAAATAGCCAAACCCAAAAGGGTACTTCCATGTCAAAGTTTCGTCTGGCGGTAAACGATAGACGTAACGACGACACTCTTTTTCTCAACGTCCTCTGCTTCGGAAAGATGGCTGAAGCGCTTGGGCCACACCTCAACAAAGGACTCTTAGTAGGGGTTCAAGGTAAGCTCAAAATTGACGACTACGAGGACAAGGAAGGCGTCAAGAGAACCTCTGTCTGCGTGATGGCCGACGATATTTCTCTAGGCCCTAAAAATGGTGATGGTGCATCAAAGAGTAAGAGTTCAGAATCTTCTGATGAATCAGTACCCTTCTAATAGAAAGTTGGTGAAAATCTCTGCCCGACTTTCATAAGGTCTAGCCCAGCCTTGCTAATTATATTAGTGAACTGGGCTTTTTTTAATTTTAATTCAATAATTGGGTTGACAATTGCCGATAAACAAGGTATAATAAAGTATAAATTGAAACCTTATTTGGAGAACCTAGATGAACCCTCAACCAGAAGCTTGGTTGGTAAGCTTAACCTCGATAGCAGTCGTATACATTACCCTCTGGGCGATATTTTCGGGCATGCGTGAGCGACCAACCCCTATAAAACCAGAAGAAAGCAAGAAACCTGTCGATGACTGGAGCTTGTTTGAAATTGGCCGGATATACGACAAAGATTAGGTTGTATTTCCCTAAGCAATAGG
>CEUS01273502.1_pt1 | contig 10102 bp, 9 predicted proteins | sample 427031 | NCBI WGS metagenome assembly CEUS01 (sample SAMEA2622837, study PRJEB7988) | marine metagenome | biome: marine biome (ENVO:00000447); feature: marine epipelagic mixed layer (ENVO:xxxxxxxxx); material: "saline water (ENVO:00002010), including plankton (ENVO:xxxxxxxx)" | depth 140 m | reverse complement strand
TGGCATTGATGTGTTAGTTGAAAAACCAATTGCAGCCTCCCTCTTAGAGGCCGATCAGTTGCTTTCCGCCTCGAAAGATTTAGATGTTTTGTTGGGTGTTGGACATACAGAGAGATTTAATCCTGCCATTGCCGTTGCTAGTCCATTAATTATAAAACCAAGATTTGTTGAAGTGCATCGGTTGGGAGTATTCCAGGAGCGGAGTCTTGATATTAACGTTATTTACGATCTGATGATTCACGATCTTGATGTGTTGCTTGCATTGGTAAGTTCTGAGGTTGTTTCTGTCGAAGCAGTAGGTGTAGCGGTATTGAGCAAGAATACTGATATAGCAAATGCTAGGATCCGTTTTAATTCTGGGTGCATCGCTAATGTGACTGCTAGCCGTATAAGTCGTGATCGTGTTCGTAAGATTCGCTTCTTTCAGGAAGATTCCTACGTTTCTATTGATTACGCCGCACAACAAGTAGAAGCCTATACTGTTCTTTCTCAAGACGGGCGTTCAGTAATTAAAGGAGGCTCTCTTGATACAAAGAACGAAGAGCCATTAGTTAGAGAACTGCGTAATTTTGTGGAATCTGTTCAGATGCGCCGACCCCCTCTTGTTAGCGGGCTGTCAGGTCGGAATGCATTAGATCTAGCGACAAAAATTGAAGAGAAAATGACAATTGGTTGATTATGGTTGATGAAGTTTTATTAAGTCGAGTGGCTCAGAAAGAAGTACTTAATCGGAGCGATGTAGAAGACTTAGCGTCTACTCACGACATACTTTCATTGGGAGTCATTGCTGACGAGAAACGAAAACGGACATGTGGAAATAAGGTAAGTTACGTTCGTGTAATGAAGAATCAATTTGATAAGCCACTGCAAAATGAAGTTTTACCTAGTGCGGCAGAAATTCGTCTTACTGGAACACCGACGTCAATTGCCGAAGCTATTGCTGCTGTCGAGGTAGCAAGATCTATCGTTGGCGAGGGCTTTCTGTCAGGTTTTTCTTTGGCAAATCTTAGCGAGCTCACACAGGAGAGAGGGTTACTAGCAACTCTTCGTGAGCTTAGACAGGCAGGGCTTGACATGGTATCAGAGCTTCCTTTAGATAACTGTGCTCAGCCAGAGGTTTCTATTCAAAACTTAGCAGAAGCTGGCTTTAAGCAAGTTCGTCTAACTATTCAGAAAGCTCCAAAAGAGAACCGTGTTGAATTACTAATGAGTGCAAGGATGCTTTCTAAGCAGTGCCCGATTGCTTTGGCCTTCAGTCCTTTGCCAACTAAGTTTGATGGTTTACGTCCAACTACAGGTTTTGAGGACACTAGACTTGTAGCTTTAGCAAGAATCGTTACTAATATTTCAACTATTCAAGTTGATTGGCAACAGTACGGACCAAAACTCGCGCAAGTTGCTCTCATGTTTGGGGCTGATGATTTAGATAATGTGTCTGGTTTAGACACGGAGCTTAATGGTCCTAGACGTTCACCAGTTGCTGAGTTAGAAAAGAATATAAAAGCGGCTGGCTTTGTTCCAGAAGAACGTAACGGATATTTCAAAGTCCCCTAAGGAGCCCGTGTTAGTTCCTTCCTCGCCCATGCATGTTGGTGCAGTTTCTTATCTTAATGCACGTCCGTTGACGTTTGCTCTCGATCGTGACGTTAAGCACTGGTTTGTGAGGTACGATACACCGTCAGCGTGCGCTGCCTTATTACATCGCGGTGATATCGAACTTGGTTTAATACCTTCAATAGATTTTCTTCAAAGTTCAGATTACTGTCTAGTCCCGGGGGTAGCTGTTGCTTCTTATGGACCCGTGGTCTCTGTTGCACTTTACACGTCAAAGCCTGTCAACGACCTTGCAAGTGTAGCAGTCGACATAAGTTCAAAAACTTCTGTGGCGCTTTTAAAGGTTTTGTGTGCTAAACATTTTCATGTCGATCCAGTATTTATGCCACACAAGCCAGATCTATCTGCAATGATAAAAGATAACGATGCGGCGCTAGTAATAGGAGATCCTGCGTTAGAGGCAAAGCACGACATCCTTGGATTAGAAAAAATAGATCTTGGGCTTGAATGGACAAATTTAACGAAGCTTCCATTTGTTTACGCGGCATGGACTGGAAAACGTGGTGTGATTAGTAAAGAGGATGTTGAATTGTTGCAGCTTGCAAAAATACAAGGAATTGCTGAGATTGATGCAATTGCAGCGGAGTACGCTGCTGGAAACTCTACGATGGAAGATCGGGCCGCAGCGTATTTAAGAGAAAATGTTCGTTATGAACTTGGCTCTGATGAAATTTCAGGACTTCAACTCTTTCTTGATTATGCTTCTGATGTTGGATACGGTTTTGGTCGCCGGGCTCTTGAGTTTTATTAGACAGCCTCTCCAGGCGGGCTGAATGAATGTAAAAATGCTAGATCAAATTAAGCGAAAAGTTCTTAGCGGGGGACGCCTTGATGGAAAAGAGGCGCTCAAACTGTACCGTGATGCTCCAACGCACACCCTTGCTTTTCTAGCTAACTCAGTAAGGTTGCGTCGGCATAATGACGGTATCGTTACTTACATAATTGATAGAAATATTAACTACACAAATGTCTGTGTTGCCCGTTGTAATTTTTGTGCGTTTTATCGTCAAGTTGGATCGTCGGAAGGCTATGTTTTAGCTTTTGAAGAAATTATTAAAAAAATTGACGAGACTATTGAGGTCGGAGGGAATCAGGCTTTGCTTCAGGGTGGCCATAACCCAGATCTGCCAATTGAGTGGTATGAAGATTTATTTAAGGCTGTAAAACAGAAGCACCCAGATTTCAGGCTTCATGCCTTATCACCCCCGGAACTTCTTCATATAGCTCGACTAAGTCAAATAAGTGTAACTGCTGTTATTGAAAGATTGGTGGCGGCTGGATTAGATAGTGTTCCCGGAGGTGGCGCAGAAATGCTTGTTGATCGAGTCAGGAAGCTATTGAACTGCTATTCCAAAGCTTCTGCTGATGAGTGGATTGGAGTAATGCGAGATGTGCACCGTGCGGGTCTTCGGACTACTGCAACAATGATGTATGGAACTGTAGAAGGTCTAGAGGAGCGTATTGAGCATTTGATGAGACTGCGGGATTTGCAGGATGAAACCGGAGGCTTTACTGCATTTATTGCGTGGAGTTATCAACCTGAGAATACAGAGAGAGGCGGCAGTGAAGTTACTGGAGTTGATTACTTGCGTACGCTTGCGCTGGCGCGATTAGTTTTAGACAATTTTGAAAACTTACAAGCATCTTGGGTAACTCAAGGTGGAAAAGTTGGCCAGTTAAGTCTTGCTTTCGGTGCTAATGACATGGGGAGTGTAATGATTGAGGAAAATGTCGTCAGATCTGCGGGTGCCAGTTATTGCATGGATGAGCTAGAGATTGTTTTAAACGTTGAAGACGCAGGTTTTGTTCCAAAGCGGAGAAATATGCACTATGAAATACTCGGTGATCCAGTTTGTCGAAGACAAGTTGTTCCTCGAATGCTATCTCTAGCGACGGCTCGGACAGACGGAGAGCCAGTACACGACAGCGAGCTCCTGAACTACCCAGCCAAGAGTCGTTTTGAAAAACAGCGCCGTCTATTAGACGACTAAGGGAGTTTGTTCTGTCGGCGACTACTTATCGGGCTCGCTGGATCTTGCCAATGGTAGGTGCGCCATTGTGCAATTCGTGGATAACAGTCGAAGGTGGTCGAATTAAAGCTATTGGTAAATCCAACGATTATTTACATTCCGGTATCGATCTTGGGTCGGTTGCAGTTATTCCAGGTTTAGTTAACGCTCATACACACTTAGAGCTTTCTCATTTAAGTGGGCGTGTCCCTCAGTCTGGGCATTTCATAGGGTGGGTTCGGAGCCTTATCTTGAACCGAAATAAATTTCACGATCAAGATAATTTAAATATTGAACAGGCAGCTGTTAACGGTATCAGGGAAGCAAAGGCATCTGGCACTGCATTAGTCGGTGACATTAGCAACACTCTGTTGACTGTTAAATTGATGCACGAGGCTTCGCTTGGTGGTGTCGTATTTCACGAACTGCTTGGTTTTGATATGACTAAAGTGAAGCCATTCGTACGTGAGGCCAGAAAAAAAATTGACGCACTTTCGGTTTTTTCTGACATTCGAATCAGTCTTGCACCACATGCGCCTTATTCAGTTTCTGCAGAAATGTTTCGTGAGATCCGTCGAGACCTTGATGCACATCCTGAGGTAGTCACAAGTGTACATCTCGGAGAGTCAGCAGAAGAACTAGAGTTCATTGCTTTTGGAACAGGAGCGTGGCGGGAAGAACTTAAAATTCTTGGGGTTTGGACAAATGCCTGGAAGGCGGCAGGGGAAACTCCTGTTGAGTATTTAGTCAACCTCGGCTTTTTAGATCGACAAGTGTTAGTAGTTCATGGTGTCCATTTTAGAGAATTTGATCTGAGTCAACTAGCTCGTTTAGGTATCTCAATAGTTACGTGTCCGAGAAGTAATAGATATGTAGGAGTAGGTAGCCCCCCCTTGGAGAATTTCTATAAAGCTGGGCTAAACGTTGCAATTGGCACGGACAGTCTTGCTAGTGCTTCAGATTTAAATATCTTTTCAGAGCTCTTTGAGGCGAGGCGGATAGCTCCGAGTGTTCCTGCGAGGACTCTTCTTCAAAGTGCAACAATCAATGGAGCACGAGCACTGGGGTTTGGCAAAGACTATGGCTCAATTGAGCCAGGAAAGAGAGCCTCTTTAGTTACAGTTGACATGCCTCCCAATGAAGAGAATGTTGAGGAATATCTTTTGTCAGGCATTCAACCTTCTGATGTAAATTGGATAGAGGCGGAAATATAAATTTCTAAAGGTTCGGCTTTGAGACTGAAAAAACTAAAAACATATTTATCCTTTATACGGTTTAGCCATACTGTGTTTGCGTTGCCATTTGCATTGATAGGCGGATTGCTGGCATGGCGTGAGCACCAATTTTTTTGGGCTCAATTGATCTTAATAGTGATCTGCATGGTTTGTGCACGTACTGCGGCGATGGGATTTAACCGTCTTGTAGACGCACGTTTTGATGCTCTAAATCCCCGCACTGCATTGCGGGAATTACCCACAGGCGCTATGACAAGTAGAGAGGGTATTTTTCTCGTAGTTGGAGCGTCGGCGATATTTATAGCGGCGACTGGATTTTTAAACCCACTTTGCTTTGCACTTTCACCGTTGGCCTTGGTGGCTGTGTTCTGGTATTCAGTTTCAAAACGTTACACTCCGTATACTCAGCTCTTTCTTGGTCTAGCTATGGCGATAGCACCGGTTGGTGGATGGCTTGCCGCGGGCGGTGGCCTCGGCTTGGAGCCTTGGCTTCTTGGAGCAGGGGTTGGACTGTGGGTCGGTGGGTTTGACATTTTGTATGCATGTCAGGACTTTGAATTTGATCGTTCTCATGGCCTGAAATCAATCCCAACCTACTTTGGTATTTCTTGGGCTATTCGTTTTTCTCGTGTGTTGCATGTCGGAACAGTAACTTGTTTGGCGGCGTTGCTAGGCGTGGCTGACTTGCCATTGACCTATTTGTCAGGGGTAATAATTGTTGCAGTGCTGCTAATTTACGAACAATCACTTGTTAGCGTGAAAGACTTATCGCAGGTAAAACGAGCCTTTGATATCAATGGATGGGTTGGGGTTGTGTATTTTATATCGACAGCGTGCTCAATTTATTATTCGTAATCTATCCTTATTTTTATAAGAATTGTATTAGTGCATGTTTTTTAATTCGAGTGTCCATTTACTATTTAATAAATTTTCGAGTTGAGCTTTGATACTTACTTCTGCAGGGCAAGATAAAAAACCTGAGCGTATTTCAGGAATGTTTAATGCGATAGCCCCTAGTTATGACTTCCTTAATCATGTGCTTACGATTGGAATAGATAGGCTGTGGAGAAAAAAAGCAATTGCTTCGTTAGAGCTCAAAGAGTGTGACGTTTTACTTGATGTTTGTACTGGCACTGGAGATATGGCTCTAGAAGCTAGAAAAGCAAGCAATGCTTCACTGGTGATAGGTGTCGATTTTGCGAGTGCTATGTTGAAAAAAGGTTTGGATAAAGTGAAAGACGCAGGGGAGTCTAAGCAAATTTTCTTAATCAACGGAGATGCAACAAGATTGCCCTTGTGTAATGGAAGCGTAGATGCAACTGCGGTAGCCTTTGGAATTCGTAATGTGGAACATCCAGACAAGGCTTGTCAAGAAATGGCGCGAACGTTAAGGCCTGGAGGTAAACTTGCGATTCTGGAGTTCATGGAGCCTAGAATGTTTGGGCTGTCAGTGCTTTATAGTTGGTATTTTAAGTACCTTCTTCCTTTAATAGGCAGAACGTTGTCTGGTCATAAGGGAGCATATTCATATCTTCCAGCATCTGTATCAGCGTTTCTAACCCCAGAAGAGTTCATTCAATTGCTTGAAAGGAGCGGGTTTAAGAATCTTCAGGCAATACCGCTGACATTTGGGATTGTGTGTCTCTACACTGCTACACGTTGATATCATATAAGTCTAGTAGCTGTGATTCAGTTTGATATTGATTCTCGTTATATAGGTAAACAAGTTGTTGGTAGCGCTATTACCAGGCGTGATGGCGTAGCACTATCAATAGTGGTTCACGCTTTATTGTTGCTCGTTGCTATCTACATTCCGAAACTGTCAATTTTTCAGATTAGCCCTGAAGAAAGACAGCGAATTGAAGAAGCACGGTTACAAGCTCAATCACGAGAAGAAGCAAACCGTACTTTTGTTTTTGTTCAACCAAGAGTTGATTTAAGAGCCTTGCAACCACTAGAGGATGCCCCTCTATCCGATCAAGATCGTTTGGCTAGGGCGCCTGAAGTTTCACCAAATCCAACCAATCCTCTTCCATTTGCAAGTGGAAACAGTTCTCAGCCAGTTGAACCTACTGACATGTTGAGTTCAGATCAGTCTTCCAATAAACCAGGAGAATTGATCGAGGAAAATATGGATGAGCGAGAGAATCTTTTTTCATCGGCTCCTAACGCTCTTTTAGCACCGCCAGCACAGAGACGACAGTCCCAAGTAGGGAGGAGGCCATTAGGTGAAGCGCTCGAAAACTTAGATCGCTATGTTGAAGAGGAAGCATTTAATAATCCTCGAGGCGGTGCACCATTTTCACCAGGAGCAACCATTCAATTCGATACGATGGGTGTTGAATTTGGCCCCTGGGTTCGTCGCTTTGTGGCACAGGTTAAGCGAAATTGGTTTGTACCTCAGGCGGCCTGGTTGCTACGAGGGTGGGTTGTACTGCAATTTAATATTCATAAAGATGGACAAATATCGAACCTTTCAATTGTGAGACCCTCTGAGGTTGTTGCATTTAATAACGCTGCTGCTAATGCTATCCGCACATCAAACCCGACAGAACCTTTGCCTCCAGAATATCCTGCGCCGGAAGCCTTTTTTACAGTTACTTTTTACTATAACGAGAACCCGCCATTGTATTAACCAGGTTTTGCACAGAAGCTTTACATGTTTATTGTTGCCTACCATATTTGCACGATTCATTTACTAAGAAGTTGAACAGATTGTGACTCGTAATAACTTAGATCAAATTCAGTCTACGGTCCTTGCTATTCTTGGTCCCACAGCGTCTGGCAAGAGTGCTTTGGGGCTCGCTGTAGCCGAGCGATACGATGGAGAAATTATTAATTGTGATTCCACAGCAGTCTATAGAGGTTTTGATATCGGCACAGACAAGCTTCCAGTTTCAGCGCGTAAAGGCATTCCGCATCACCTAATTGATATAGCTGATCCTGTAGATACTTATAGTGCTGCCCAATTTTCTAAAGAGGCTTCGAATATAGTTCGAGAGATTCAAGCACGTGGCAAGGTTCCTATTTTGGTCGGAGGAACGGGTTTTTACTATCGTGCGTTAACGAGAGGTTTATTTCCTGGGCCTGGGGCAGACGATGTTCTTCGTTCGCGACTAATGCGTATCTCGAGACGTTACGGCAATGATCGCTTACATCGCGTGTTAAGGCGAGTGGACCCTGAATCTGGAAATAGAATAATGCCGAGAGATCGTTTAAGGCTTATACGTGCTCTGGAAGTTTATTTTACGACCGGCGAGTCATTAACAAGTCATTTTTCTCGGACTATTTCGCCAATACAAGATCTTCGTGTTGTAGCTTTTGCGCTTCATTTACCGCCTGATGTTACTGCAAAACGTGTGGCCCGTCGTGTCGATCAGCAGTTTGATAGGGGAATTGTGGAAGAAGCGAGACAATTGCTAGCACAAGGAGTACCTGCCAGCGCACGTCCATTTGGTGGCTTAGTATATAGACAAATTTTAAAGCAATTACGTGGCGAGCAAACTGAAGAGGAAACTCGAGAACTCATTGTGCGTGAGAATAGACGTTATGCAAGGAGACAGTTGATTTGGCTTCGCAAAGAACCTAATCTTGTCTGGCTTAATGGTGCAGGTGACCAGTCTGATGTCTTAGAGAGTGTTCATAGCGTGCTCTTAGATAGCAGAGTGGTATAGAGTGAATAAGAACTGAGTAGCTAACTATCTTAAGGCTTTGAAGTTCAGCTTAGCATAGCAATTTCTACAAGCGGTTTTTAAGGACATCTTTTAATGAAGATCCGTGAAGCTCTCGAAAAACGTGAGCATGAAATACTTGCTCCTCAAGCATCTAAAAGTTCAGAGTCTAGGGGTCGAGCTCGGTTAGAGTCTGAAGATGACGTAAGGCCAGCCTTCCAACACGATCGTGATCGAATAATACATTCTAAGGCTTTTCGGCGTTTAAAGCATAAGACGCAAGTCTTTTTCGCTCCTACTGGTGACCATTACCGTACGCGGCTCACCCATACTCTTGAGGTTTCGCAGATTGCTAGAACAGTCGCTAAGGTTTTACGGTTACACGAGGAATTAACAGAAGGAATTGCACTTGGGCATGATTTGGGACATCCACCATTTGGCCATGCCGGTGAACGCGTTCTTCAGTCTCTTGTTCCAGGTGGTTTTAATCATTATGAACAGAGTCTTCGTATTGTGGACGTGCTTGAAAATGATGGCCAAGGACTAAATCTGACGTGGGAAGTGAGGGATGGAATTGCCCACCATTCAAAAGGTAAAAAAGGTGCTCCAGTCGGACTGAAGCCTTCCGAACGTGCTTCTACTCTTGAAGGACAAATAATGAGAGTTGCCGATCTAATTGCATATGTAAATCACGACATTGACGATGCTATAAGAGCAGGATTGCTGATGGAGGGAGACCTCCCAATTAATGCTATTAGGGTGCTTGGCAATGCTTCCTCAATGCGCATAGGGCGAATGGTGCGTGACGTTGTTGTCGAAACAGAGCGGAGTGGCTTATCTGAAATCTGTATGAGTAAAGAAGTTTTAGAAGCCACCCTTGAGATGCGAAGCTTTCTATTTGAAGTCTTATATGAAAATGGTAAGTCAACATCTGAGTTTAAAAAAGCTAGCGGTGTGATTACTGGGTTATGGGAGAAGCTTCGAGAATTACCAGAACAATTTTTAGACAAGAAGATTGTTAAGAGGGATGGATTAGACATTGCCGCAAAGGATTTTTTAGCTGGAATGACTGATCGCTATGCGATTGGTCTGTTTGAACAGATTTTTATCCCTAAACCTTGGATTGGGACTCCTGTTTCTTAAAAATTGCCTAGGCATCAGAATCTGATATTGGCGACGCTGAACTATAATTGTTTGCAGTTTTTGTTTCTAAAAGGAAATCGTGTCAGTCAACATGCAGCTTGACCTTAGTCGGATAGGACAGAATAAGTGTCAATTTGAGTGGCTATTAAAGCCATCAGAAGTTTTGCAAGCTGACAATTCTTACCATATTGTTCGGCCAGTCGATTTAAAAATTGAACTTTATAAAGACAAGAAAAGAATTCATCTTATTGGACAAGTTTTAACGGAACTTGAGCTTCCTTGCAGTCGGTGTCTTGAGCCTTATCGAATGCCTATAGATGTTGGTTTTGATCACCAGTACCTACCAGTGGAAGAAGATTTAGAAGTTTCTGAAGCTGAGGTTGAAGAGGAGGAGCTTGAAATTAGCTACTACAAAGAGGCGCTTATCGAC
>CEUS01199348.1_pt1 | contig 10108 bp, 8 predicted proteins | sample 427031 | NCBI WGS metagenome assembly CEUS01 (sample SAMEA2622837, study PRJEB7988) | marine metagenome | biome: marine biome (ENVO:00000447); feature: marine epipelagic mixed layer (ENVO:xxxxxxxxx); material: "saline water (ENVO:00002010), including plankton (ENVO:xxxxxxxx)" | depth 140 m | reverse complement strand
AAGGGACACGCGGCCTCGAGCCAGCATCGTTCGTGTCTGCCATCCGGTGGTGGGCGTACTTCGTCGTCCAGCCAACACCACCAGCCGTGAACGGCATCACAGATTGACACAACAACACTCGACTGTCGTTCGGTTGTCGTCACGCCTGCACTCTCAGTCTGGCCTTCGCAGCCTCTGCGAACCGGCCCACCCGCCACACCGCTTCGCCGATCTGAGTGAACGAGTACACACCTTCCTTCCTGTCCATCAGGCTGTGTCGACCTTCCGTCACCATCTGCCGTCTCGTCGTTGCGAAATCGCCGCACACCGTCGCCACAATCCGCGTCAGCTCCGCCTCTTCGTATGCACGAATCTCCGGCAGGGCTCGAAGGCCGAGAATCGGATCGGTCTTCAACTCGAAGCCCCTGTCAGCCTTCCTCTCCGCCTCCAGGGCCCCTCCCCGAATCCGGCCGATCCGCCGTCGCTCGAGCTCTGATCGCTGGCGAGGCCCTTCACCCACATAGAGAGCGCGGGCGGCGACTTTCATCATCCTGCGGTCACCCGATCGGGCGATTCGTTTGAGACAGGCGCGTTTCTCATCATCCGTGGCAACCTTCTTGTACGCCCTTACAGCGGTCTCCCGAACCAACGATTCTTCGTCTTCCTCCAACCGCTCGAGAATGACATCCTTGGCCTCAACCTTCGCGCACTTACCCATTTCGTTCAGCACGCGCACCCTCTCCGATGGATCTGGGTCGACCAGCTTTGCGATCAGTTCCTCGATTGTCTCCCTGACCTTGACACCCGGGACGTTGTACATCCGACACACATCGAGCGCACGATTCCGAATGACCTCGTCATCCGATTCTGCCAGTGATCTCAAGGACGGGTGAATGCATTCCGGCAGACCCTCAACTTTTTCTCTGAAGAACGACGTGTTGCGGTGGAATGGCACCAACATCAGTTCATCCAGCATTCGGAACGTACGACCTGGATCTCCTGCGCCGAACACATCGATCGCCGCATCACATAAGGGCTCTACGAGATGAGCCAGGGCCTTCCTTACCCCATACCCGACGTCATCATTCTCATCAAACTCCCAGAACGTATCCCACAGAACGGGGAAAGCCTCGTCGGGATAGCCGAGTAACACCCGTGAAAGTTCGAAGATCTCCTTGTGCAACTGCCCGGGCATACCCGAGTTCTTGATCGTCTGGATGAGCCGGATCAGCAGACGCACCTTCACCGTCTTCGGCACGGGGGACTCGATGACTTTGTCCAGGAACAGATTCACACCTCTCACACCGTACCAGGAATTGATCAGCCAGCGATCGGCGACCCGAGCTGCACGCTCAGCCAACTCCTCATCCTCCGACAGGCACGATGAGGCCAATACGGGCATCGACGATACGAGTGCGTGTCGCACGACGTGTGCGATATGTCGGATACGCTCGTCTGAATCCGCCACCCGCAACAGGTCGACGAGTCGGGGCAGGTCGGTTTCGACAACCTGCCTCAGTCGGAGCATCGGTTCGGAGTGACCCTTCACCCGCTCGACACCGTCTGCGATCGCCACTTCTTCTTTGAGCGCATCGAGCAGCTCACATTCGAGTCTGAAGCGGACTGTAAGACCGGTATCTTCCATCGTGTCATCCTCCAGTCCAGCGATTTCCTTTCGTAACGCATCTTTCGCACGGTGGATGCGACTCATCACGGTTCCAATCGGTACTTCCATGTCATCGGCGATCTCTCGATACGACAGTCCAACCCGGTAGTATCTTCTAGTGATCCTGACTCAGCCGAGCGACTCCGTGAGCCACTCGGTCGTATCCTTCATCTCCCTCATCACAATGCAGCGTCGGCACTAGAAGATCCGGATCAGGGATCGCCCGCTGCGATCGGTACCAGGAGCGGCAGTGGTTTCGGGCAATCGACTTCACCCACGGCCCGAAAGACTCCGGCGCCCGAAGCTGATCGAGCTTCAGATACGCTTCCACGAACGACTCGAGCACCAGGTCTTCCGCGTCATCGTCATCCCGGGTGAATCTGCGACAGATTGCCCGAACGTCACCTTCAAACGACTGCATCAGAGGCGTGAACGCATCACGGTCCCCCTCTCGTGCGCGCAGCACGAGGTGAGCACACGTCGTCGGGACCTGCACCTCACCCAAAGGTCTTGAGGAGATCCTTAATCCGGTCAAGGAAGGCCGGGCCTCTCTTTACCAACACACAATGGTTGAACAACCGTTCGAAGATCAGGATGGCCAGGGTATAGAATCGGTAAAGCGGTTCGTCGCGATCCACGACCCGTCCATATCCCGAAAGAAACCGTTCGACATCGAACGGCAGGCGCGGGTTGTCGACGTGTCGTTCGAGAATCGCGAGTTCCAGGAGCGGATCCTCGGCCATCGCCTCCGCGTAGTCAGAATGCCAACGATGCGACGGTCCTCCGTGGACAGAATCAGGTTTCCGTTGAAGAAGAAATCCATATGCAACAGTCGCTTCTCGACCTGTGCAAGCTCCCTGTGAAGACGCGTCGGCAGAGAGCAAAGGTTGTCGGCTTCGTCGCGGCTCATCAATCCCTGGTCGAAGTAGTCTTTGGCCGCGACTTCGAAAGGGAACATATCTCCCCAGTGATCTGATGCGGGTCCGAACCACCGTTCAGACGGGACGTCTCCAAGAAAGCAGAAGGGCCCATCGAAACTGAGTTCGTGAATCTCCCTCAGTCTTTCACCGCACTCCGTTTCATCCAACAGACACGACCCATCAGCGAAGTGGGCCTGGATCCCTGCAACGTACTCCCAGATGCTGGCTCCCCGACCCTCGTGTTCATCTCCCCGATCGAGATGGATCAGTTTCGGCACCGGGAGTCCGGCTTCTCGCAACCTCCGATGGAAGTAGAGGCCCACGGGCTCGGCTTGGGCATTCCGCTGAATCTTCAGAAACTTCGTGTCCGTGCCCTTTCGGACACGGTAGCAATAGGACTCACACGCTCCGGGCCTGGGGCGGACGCGCTCGACGTCATCCGGCAAGAAACCAAGCATCTCCCCCGCCCTATCAAAGGCCTCGCGATCGATGTCAGTCGATTTATTCACTGGCTTTACACCTAATCGACGCAGTCTCAGTCCGTTTATTCCAACCGGGAACAAAAAAACCCGCATCCGGGGGTCCGGAGCGGGCTTCAGGGCGATTTTGTAGGTTACACTCTAAATTTAGCGCCTTCGACACGACCCTCCGGACACAGCTGCTCCTGTCCGGCCCCACCAGAAGCCGGTTACAGCAAGGTTCGATTGGGAAGTTTTGTCGCGCATCGTAGCGAAAGAATAGGCGGATGACCATTTCCTGTCAAGCCACAAGGCATTATCATAGCCGCGACGAGCGTTAATCTGAAACCAGCGAAACAACGGAAAGCTGCCAAATCACGATGGGCCCCAACCTCCTTTACATCCATTCCGACCAGCATAGTCCGTTTGTCGCCGGATGCTACGGCGACGATGTTGCGATCACCCCGCATCTGGACGCCCTCGCTGCCCGGGGAGTCACTCTCGACAACGTCTACTGCCCCTCCCCGATCTGCGTGCCCTCCCGAATGGCAATGCTGACCGGACGTTACCCGCACGAAAATGAGGTCTGGACGAATAACCACGTCCTCGACTCCGGCATCCCTACGTTCGCCCACGCGATGGGAGCGGCCGGATACAACCCGGTCCTGGTGGGGCGGATGCACTCCAATGGGCCCGATCAGCTGCACGGCTACGCGGAACGTTACGTCGGAGACCACGGGTCCAATCTCCCGAACGGTCGTCCTGTCAACCACGGAATGCTGCAGGGAACGGCGGGACCTAAACGGGTCAGCATTCGGAAATCAGGCATCGGTCAGAGCGCTTACCAGGTCCACGACGAAGACGTCACGGCATCGACCGTGGCCTATCTGGATCGCCTCGGGGTTCAAAAAAGAGCGGGCACGATGCGGAAACCCTTCAGTCTTTCCGTCGGCTTTATGCTTCCTCACCAGCCCTTCGTCGCCCGACGCGAGGACTACGAGCGATTCGCCGGGCGCGTACCTCCGCCTCGGTCGCCGGTTTCCTACTCGGAAGATCTTCATCCCCACATACGGATGTGGCGCCAGGAATGCGGAATCGCGACAGAAGTGCCAGGTCATCAGGTCGACCGCGCCCGAACCGCCTACTGGGCCCTCATCTACCGAATGGACGCGATGATCGGGCAGATTCTCGACGCGCTGAAATCGAACGGCTTCGAGGAGGACACTATCGTGGCCTACTCGTCCGACCACGGCGAACAGGTCGGCGAACACGGTCTTTGGTGGAAGCAGACCTACTACGACGACTCGGCAAAGGTTCCAGCGATCATCGCCTGGCCCGGAAGGCTGCCCGAGGGTGGCCGTGTCGATCGCGTCATCAGCGCCCTCGACATCAACGCTACGATGATCGACGCCCTCGGCGGTCCCCCGCTGCCGACCAGCCGGGGTCGATCTCTCCTCCCCCTGCTCGACGATCCGAGCTTCGACTGGGAAGACATCGCGTTCTCCGAATACTGTACCGAGGACGGATGCCTCACCCGAATGGTTCGACGAGGTCCGTGGAAGCTCAACTACTACCACGGTCAGCCCTCCCAGCTCTTCCATCTCGAAGAGGACCCACGTGAAATGACGGACCGCGTCGACGACCCTTCGTGCGCGAATCTCGTTTCGGAGCTGACCGAACGTGTCCTCGATGGTTGGGATCCTGAAGCTATCTGGGAAAAGATCCAGACCAAGTCGACCGAGTTCAGCTTGATCTCAAAATGGGGCCGGAACGTAAAACCGGAAGACACACATCGATGGGATCTGCGCCCGGAGATGGACTATCTGGAATGATCGAGCATCGAATATTAAGAGCTGGAATAAACTTAGGCGAGGGAGAAACCGGAAGGATCGGTCATCCACCTTGCGTTACGTACTGCGGACGTGGACGCTTTGATCGAACGGGCACGATCGGCAGGGCAAAAGTCACGGTCGAACCAAAGGACGTCGAGATCCCGAGCCGACCGCAGCCCACCCCCGTCAGGCTCGCTTTTTTCGAGGGCCCCGACGGGGAGGTCATCGAACTCTTTCACAACGAAACGACATAGACAGCCCCAGATAACCATCGAAGGTCGTTGCGACTACCACGATGGGTCACCCTGAGCGCAGTCGAAGGGGACCCTCTCAGGTAATCCGATGAATCTTTCTAGATTCAACCCCTGACAAGCAGGAGAAAAAATTGTACGCAGCATACCAGATGAGCGATTGTTCGGACGACAACCTGAAGTTCGCAGTCCAGACCGGCGTGAACCATATCGTCCACGCCACCCACAAGCCCTTTATGGTCGAGGGCAAAGGCTACTGGTCTAAGGACGCCCTCGTTGAGTTCCGCGAGCGCGTGGAGTCGCACGGAATCAGCCTCGAGGTGATGGCGCCCCCTCTCCACTCGAGCTTCATCGACCGGGCGGAAAGTCCAAACATTATGCTCGGAAACGAAGATCGCGACAAAGACATCAACAACATCATTGAGTGCGTCAAAGCCGCGGGCGAGGCCGGGATCCCGTGCCTCAAGTATAATATGTGCATCCTCGGTGTCGTCTCGACGGGGCGCCGGCCAGGTCGTGGAGGATCGACCTACCGCTATTTCAACTTCGAGGAGATGAAGGAGAAGGACAAGGAGTTGACGTCTGCCGGCGAAGTGGATGCCGACGCGATGTGGGAGCGTATCAGCTATTTTCTAGAGCGTGTCATCCCTGTCGCCGAGGAATACAAAGTCAAGATGGCCTGTCACCCCCACGACCCGGGAATGCCTCCATCCGGTTACCGCGGCGTCGATCGCGTACTCGGCACCGTCGAGGGAGCCAAGAAATTCGCCGACCTCGTCGACAGCCCCTACCACGGATTCAACTTCTGCCAGGGAACGTTCTCGGAGATGCTCGAAGATCCTGGCAAAGAGATCTTCGACGTCATCCGCTACTTCGGGCAGAAGAAGAAGATCTTTATGGTCCACTTCCGGAACATCCGCGGCAAACGACTCGACTTCGAGGAAACCTATATCGACGAAGGCGATGTGGATATGTGGGAGGCGATGAAGGTTTACCACGAGGTGGGCTACGATGGCGTGTTTTGTCCAGATCACGTCGCCCGTTCGGAACAGGACTCAGGCTGGGGCCATCGTCAACGCGCGTTCACGGCCGGCTACATCAAGGCCCTGATCAAGGCCTTGGAGAATCCTTAAGGACGATGGCCGAGACCGTTGAGCGTCCGGATAGGTCCATCGAGGTTCACGAATCTCGGACCTCGGCAGTCGATCTCCGATGCTGAGCGTTCTTCCAAAGACAGAGGGTGTACTCGAAGAAGAACACGGTCGGGGTCATCACCTGGGTGCGCAGGTCTATGTCCGGTTGGGAGAAGAAACGATCGTTGACGAGGGGTGGGGCGAAAATCGCCCCGGTGTTCCGATATCCCCGGATGACATCTCCCTCTGGCTATCTGCGACCAAGCCCGTCGTAGCCATCGCGTTCGCGCAACTGGTCGAGCGTGGCGTCGTGGATTTGGACGTTCCGGTTGCTCAGATCATTCCCGAGTTCGCCCAAAGCGGCAAAGATCGCATCACGTTCCACCACGTGCTCACCCACACAGGCGGATTCCGAAAAGCCGACGTGAGTTGGGACGACGATTCCTGGGAAGACATTCTCGCAGTTATCTGCCGGACACCGCCCGAGTCGGATTGGCGACCCGGCGAAAAAGCGGGTTACCACGTTGCCACCGGTTGGTATGTACTCGGCGAGTCCATTCAGCGGCTGACAGATCGATCGCTCCCCGAAATCCTGCGTTCCAAGATTTTTGACCCCCTCGGGATGGACGATTCCTGGTTGGGGATTCCTCCCGCCAGCTACCATTCGTACGGGGATCGTATCTCACCATCCTACGACGCCACGAGGAATCTCGAGCCGCACACATTCTTCAACAGTGAAGAAGGGGCCGCCGTGGTGAGACCGGGAGGAAACGGTCGAGGCCCGGTGCGCGATCTCGGCCGTCTCTATGCTGCCCTCCTCGGAGGCGGCAGCCTCGACGGACAGCGCATCCTGAAGCCAGACACCGTCTCCCGCTTCATATCCCGGCAACGTACGGGACTCTACGACCATACCTTCCGCCACCAGATGGACTGGGGATTCGGGTTTATCCTGAATTCGGCTCGTTATGACGAAGCCCGGGTTCCGTATGGGTATGGCCCACACGCCTCTCAGGAGACCTTCGGCCACAGCGGCTGGCAGTCAGCCTGCGCATTCGCCGATCCTGAGCATCAGCTTGTGGTGGCCTGGGTCTGCAACGGCACCCCCGGCGAGCCCCGCCACCACCGTCGTCAGCGCGCCCTCAATCGGGCCATCTATGAGGATCTGGGCATTGCTTAGCGACTGCGGACGTGCGTGGCTCTTAATTGTGGCCCCGAGGCCACAATTGGGGCGGGAGGAGGCTGGGGGTTGGGTTTCACCCAAAAGAGAACGCCCGGCAGCTCAAGCCACCGGACGGACATCGATTCTACAAACTAATTCCGCGTCTATACCGTCAACGCTGCCTTCACGTAGTCCCGCTTCATACTCGCGATCGTCGAAATCGAGATCTCCTTGGGACAAACCGCCTCGCACTCTCCGTGGTTCGAGCAGTTTCCGAATCCCTCTTCGTCCATCTGGTCCACCATCCTGAGAGCACGTTCACTACGCTCGGGCTGCCCCTGGGGCAGACTCGCGAACTGAGAAATCTTGGCCGCCGTGAACAGGGAGGCCGAGGCGTTCGGGCAGGCAGCCACGCACGCGCCACAGCCGATGCACGCTGCGGCATCCATCGCCAAGTCCGCGTCGACCTTCGAGATCGGCAATGCGTTCGCCTCAGGCGCGTTGCCCGTGTTGATCGATATGTATCCACCCGCCTGCACGATTCGATCGAAGGAGCTACGGTCGGTCACGAGGTCTCGCACGACCGGGAAAGCCTGCGATCGCCACGGTTCGATCGTGATCGAATCACCGTCCCTATAGTGCCGCATATGGAGCTGGCAGGTCGCTGTGCCGTTCAGAGGGCCGTGGGCAACACCGTTGATGACCAGGCTGCACATTCCACAGATGCCTTCGCGGCAATCACTGTCGAACTCGATCGGATCCTCGCCCCGCTTGATCAGATCCTGATTCACCACATCGAGCATCTCCAGTAACGACATATCCCGATTGACGTCTTCGGCCTTGTAGGGCACGAGTTTTCCCGGGCGATCTGGACCTTCCTGACGCCAGATGTGCAGATTCAGTGTCATCCCCGCCATTTCCTGATCCCGTCTCCTAGATTCTCTCAGAGTTGCAGAGTCTTATTTGTAGCTGCGCTGGGTGAGCTTTACGTTCTGGAATTCAAGAGGCTCCTGATGCAAGGTCGGGGTCTCGCCCACGCCGTTGAACTCCCAAGCGGAAACAAACGAGAACTCATCGTCCTTACGAAGCGCCTCTCCCTCTTCGGTCTGGCTCTCCGCCCTGAAATGACCGCCACAGGACTCCGATCGCTCCAGCGCATCTCTCGCCATCAGTTCCCCGAGTTCGAGAAAGTCGGCGACGCGACCGGCCATTTCGAGGTTCTTGTTGAAGTGGCTGTTAGCCCCCGGAACCTTGACATTCTGCCAGAATTCCTCACGAAGCGCCGGGATCTCAGAAAGAACCTTCGTCAATCCCTCTTCCGAACGTTCCATCCCCACGTATTCCCACATCAACAGCCCGAGTTCCTTATGGTAATTCCCGACTGTTTTATCGCCGTTCACGGCAAGCAACGCGTCCAGTCGAGACTCGACTTCGCGGTGTGAAGCCTCGAACGCATCCGCGCGGGTATCCAGTTCGGAGAATGAATGCCCGGCGAGGTAATCGCCGATCGCATAGGGGATAACGAAATAGCCGTCGCAAAGCCCCTGCATCAGCGCGCTGGCACCCAATCGATTGGCACCGTGATCGGAGAAGTTGGCCTCCCCCAGCACGAACAGGCCGGGAATCGTGCTCATCAGATTGTAGTCGACCCAGAGTCCGCCCATTGTGTAATGCACGGCTGGGTAGATGCGCATCGGACCGCTGTAGGGGTTCTCGCCCGTGATCCTTTCGTACATCTCGAACAGGTTGCCGTAGCGTTCCCGAATCACCTGCTCGCCCATTCGATCGATGGCATCGGCGAAATCGAGGTAGACAGACAGACCGGTCTGACCTACGCCCCGCCCTTCGTCGCAGACCGCTTTGGCGTTTCGCGAAGCCACATCCCTCGGAACGAGGTTCCCGAAACTGGGATATCGTCGTTCCAGGTAGTAGTCCCGTTCGTCCTCGGGAATTTGATCGGGCGGTCGCTTATCGCCCTTTTCCTTCGGTACCCAGACTCGCCCATCGTTCCGCAGACTCTCGCTCATCAGGGTCAGCTTTGACTGATGGTCTCCGGACACGGGGATGCACGTCGGATGGATCTGGGTGTAACACGGGTTCGCGAAGCACGCCCCTCGTTTGTGGGCCCGCCAAGCGGCGGTCACGTTGCTGTTCACAGCGTTCGTCGACAGGAAGAACACCGCGCCGTATCCGCCGGTCGCGAGAATAACTGCGTCACCAACGTAGCGTTCGATCTCACCCGTAACCAGGTTGCGACCGACGATGCCCCTCGCCTTGCCTTCATCGACGACAACGTCCAGCATTTCGAAACGGGAGTGCAGATCGACCCGGCCGGCATCGACCTGGCGCATCAGCGCACTGTAGGCCCCCAGCAACAGCTGCTGTCCGGTCTGACCTCGAGCGTAGAACGTACGTGAAACCTGGGCGCCTCCGAACGAACGGTTGGCCAACAGGCCGCCGTAGTCGCGCGCAAAGGGAACGCCCTGCGCCACACACTGGTCGATGATGTTGTTGCTGAGCTGTGCGAGTCGGTAAACGTTCGCTTCGCGTGACCGGTAGTCGCCCCCCTTAACCGTGTCGTAGAACAGACGCCAGATGCTGTCACCGTCGTTCGGGTAGTTCTTCGCCGCATTGATACCGCCTTGGGCAGCGATGCTGTGCGCTCGTCTCGGGCTGTCCTGAATGCAGAAGCTCTGCACGTTGTAGCCCA
>CEUS01277715.1_pt1 | contig 10110 bp, 7 predicted proteins | sample 427031 | NCBI WGS metagenome assembly CEUS01 (sample SAMEA2622837, study PRJEB7988) | marine metagenome | biome: marine biome (ENVO:00000447); feature: marine epipelagic mixed layer (ENVO:xxxxxxxxx); material: "saline water (ENVO:00002010), including plankton (ENVO:xxxxxxxx)" | depth 140 m | reverse complement strand
GGAACTGGTGGGCTCCAACAATAGTACGTCGGAAGTATCGCGAGTAATGATCAAGCGTATGGCGTGCGTTACAGGGATTATTTTCATTATTTTGTTGGCTGGGTGTGGCATGGAATATAAATCATTGCCTGAATTTTCCGGTTCAGCTCCTGCTGATGTGTATCAAGATATACAACTCCCAGCAGACGAATTACCTCACAACAACCTATCTGAATGGTGGTATTTCACAGGGCATCTTGATGGTGCCCAAGAAAATCCTATGGGGTTTGAATTCGTCATATTTCAGGCAAATCGTGAACTAGCTCCAACTGCCTATGCGGCTCATTTTGCTATATCGGATATAGGTTCCAACAAATTTGTTTATGCCGAACGTAATTCTGTGACGGATGGTGCCAACGCTAATCCGGGATTAAATTTGTGCGTTGGAGGATGGAAATTGGCTCTTATTGACTCTGGCTTCAAGATTAACGCTAATATGCCTGGCTATTCTTTGGACTTGTTGGCCGTGCCTCAGAAGCCTGTGACCCTGCATGACAATGACGGATTGTTAGATTTCTCACCATATGGATGGAGTTATTACTATTCGTATACGAGGTTGCAACTAGCAGGAGTTTTAACTACTGACGAAGGGCCTAAATACGTCACTGGTCAAGCCTGGATGGATCACCAATGGGGAGACTTTGTTTCTGTAGGTACGGGTGGCTGGGATTGGTTTAGTTTGCAATTGGATGATGGTCGTGATTTTACTGCTTCTTTTGTATTCAACGAAGATCGTGAAATCGTGATGAAATATGGCACTTTGGTCAGCGAATTTGGAGCAGTACGGCATCTGACCAGTGAAGAATTCGCTATAAAGGCCCTTGATAGCTGGACTAGTCCTACCACTGGAGCTACTTATCCGTCTGGATGGGATCTCACAGTAAAAAACACCAACATCAATTTAACGCTAATTCCTGTAATGAAAAATCAAGAGCTTGATACCCGTGCCAGTACAGGCCAGGTATATTGGGAAGGTGCCGTTGAGGCATTAATAGCAGGGAATAAAGTTGGCAGAGGGTTTGTAGAGCTTACTGGCTACTATGAAGGCAAAGACCTAATTAATGCTGAGACTGGACAGATTACCAATTTATGTGATGCGAAATCCGAGTAGGAAATATTGGCCTATTACAGACATGTGGTCCAAGATGTTCAAATAAATTAAATTTATGGCATCGGGTTATTCGACATGTTGCAAGTTTGGAGTTTGAACAATTTTTCCTGCGATAGAGATTCCTTTCGGCCCATACATACCTGTGGGGGATATTCAACTTAGAACCTATGGGCCAATAGTTGTATTGGGTATTGGTATGGGTTGGTGGCTATGTAGACGCTATGCGTATGCTGTTGGCATAAGCCCGGATGATGTGGACGCCATAGCGTTCTGGGCGATTTTAGGTGGTATTTTGGGGACACGGATACTGCATGTAATCGATAAGTGGGATGAAATCTATTCCAAAGATATGATGTTGATTCCGCAAATGTGGAAAGGAGGTGGTGCGATTTGGGGAGGGATTATAGGAGGTGTTTCCGGGGGTGTTTTAGGATGCATCGCAAATGGATTGCCAATAAGACCACTAATGGATGTTGGCGGGTTGGGGCTGATTTTGGGTCAGGCTATTGGAAGATTGGCTAACATAATTAATGGTGAACATACCCGTGTTGCTTCCGATTTGCCTTGGGCATTCTTATATACGGATTCATCGACGCTTGCGGAGCGCGATTCAAACGGTATTACCTATCCAGCCCATCCAGCTGCCGCTTATGAGGCAGTGGCAGACCTAATATTTCTTGCGGTTTTGATTAATTTGATACATAGGTGGGGTGGCTCTGGGCGAGTATTTTTTGTCTATATTTTCTTATATTCCTGGTTTAGATTTGCGGTAACCTTTTTGCGTCGCGATGAACTCTATGGGCTATTTACCCAGGCCCAATGGATAGCGCTGGTACTTGGTGTTGTTGCTACTATAGTTCTCATAATGTTTCAGTTAGGAAACATTAATACACGAACAGATCACTGGAAGCGTGCTCGGCAGCAATCTGGCTATAAGTGATGTTTGGTTTTTTAATTGTAGAACTTAAGATAATTAATCATAGATCCAAATCAGAGAGAGACCGACTGTAATGGCGGTTCATTTTGATCAGAAAGGTACATAATGTCTGAAAAGGTCCCTATTACGGTGGCGTACGGTGACGGTATTGGTCCAGAAATCATGGAAGCTACACTAAATATACTCGAGGCTGCTGGGGCCGATTTAGCACCTGAAAAAATTGAAATAGGCGAGTCAGTGTATCTGCGTGGGGTTAGTTCTGGTATCGAAGATGAGGCGTGGGATTCGTTGCGGCGCACGCGGGTATTTTTGAAAGCTCCGATCACGACTCCTCAGGGTGGTGGATTCAAAAGTCTAAATGTCACCACACGCAAGGTGTTGGGTTTATATGCAAATGTTCGGCCTTGCGTTGCGTATGATCCATTTATTTCCACCAAGCATCCAAGTATGGATGTTGTTATTGTGCGAGAGAATGAGGAGGATACCTACGCTGGCATTGAACATATGCATGCGGATGGAGTTGCACAAACTCTCAAGTTGATTACTCGTTCTGGTAGCGAACGAATATGTCGTCATGCGTTTGAATTTGCCGTCACTCACGGCAGGGATAAAGTTACCTGTTTCACTAAAGACAACATAATGAAGCTAACAGATGGTCTTTTTCACCGTGTGTTTGACGAGGTTGCGGCTGATTATCCCGATATAGAGAATGAGCATTGGATTGTAGACATAGGTGCAGCCAAATTAGCCGACACTCCAGAGTTGTTTGATGTGGTGGTTTTGCCAAATCTGTATGGCGATATTTTGTCTGATGTGGCGGCTCAAATTGCTGGGTCAGTTGGTCTTGCTGGGTCAGCCAACATAGGTGATGGATATGCGATGTTTGAGGCTATACATGGATCGGCCCCTCGACGTGCAGGACAAAATCTTGCCAATCCATCTGGGTTATTACACGGGGCAGTAATGATGATGGTGTACGTTAAACAAGTGGATATTGCGTCTTCTATTCACAACGCTTGGTTGAGGACGATTGAGGATGGGATTCACACCTACGATGTCTATACGGAAAAACATAGTACAAAAAAGGTCGGTACCAAGGAATTTTCGGAGGCTGTAATAGATCGATTGGGCATGATGCCGACTCATTTCGATTCAGCCCAATATGCTGAACGACCAAGTCATAAGCGATCTACTGTGATTTTACGGGATGAATTTGTAAACAAAGCATTGGTGGGAGTGGATGTGTTTATTGATTGGACAGGTGGCGGCCCTGATGATCTTGCTGGATTACTACAACCGCTGCAAGGATCTCAATTAAAACTTGAAATTATTGATAATCGCGGTGTAAAAGTATGGCCCGATGGTCTGCCGGAGACATATACGACTAGGCATTGGAGGTGTCGATTTGGGGGGCATAAACCAATTAATCATGAGGACATTGTAGGTCTTCTGAATAGGATGGGTGATTCTGGATTCGATTTTGTTAAAACCGAAAATCTTTATACATATGATGGTGAGCGAGGTTTCTCGCTGCCACAAGGAGGCTAGGAATTGGATTCCCAATCTAATATTGCAGTAGGTGTTGTGATGGGTAGCGCATCTGATTGGTCTACCATGAAGTCATGCACCGACATGTTAGAGCAGTTTAATGTTTCTTATGAAGCTCGTGTTCTTTCTGCTCACAGAACCCCCACACAAACTGTGGAATGGGTTTCAAGCGTAGAGGATCGTGAGGGTAAGGTCATAGTGGCAGCGGCAGGGGGAGCTGCGCACCTGGCTGGGGTTGTAGCAGCCCACACGATATTACCAGTGTTGGGTGTACCGATGACAGGGTGGGCTCTCGATGGTCTGGACTCGTTATTGTCAACAGTCCAAATGCCACGGGGAATTCCTGTTGCCACACTAGCAATAGGGAAGGCAGGGGCAGTTAATGCGGCATTGCTGGCAGTAGAGATTATTGCGCTTAGTGATGAATCAATGGGTGCCCAAATGCTTGAGTATCGGCAAGAACAGCAAAAAGCGATATTAGGGACGACTTTGGAATAAGGCTTGAATTAATATCTTTGAGATGCGGTCTGGTCAGGGCGTCGAGGAACGAATAGATATGGTGCCGAGGGCGGGATTTGAACCCGCACAACCCGAAGGTCACTAGCCCCTCAAGCTAGCGCGTCTGCCGATTCCGCCACCTCGGCCTAACTGCCTCAAATGTAGCCATGTGTCGTGGATCTTTATGAGAGAGCACTAGAGTTTAGGCTACTACGGTAATGTTGTCCCGGATAGTCAATCGATTATGACTTGTCTTCACGATATGCCAGTATAGAGTCTAGAAGTTCAGATCGAATGAGATGCGAGTTGTCATATGCTAGCGTGAACGTAGTGATGTGGTGCTGATTTTTTGTTTTATCACTTCATTCCGGCAAAGATTTACGGTAGTGGACTGATCTTTTATCTAAGGACTTACACAAATGGCTGTTTACACATGATTACTGGTGGCGCCTTGCTTGTTCGAAGCCTACGCGAATGTGGGGTTCAATTCATGGCGGCTGTCTGCGGTAATGGATTGAATCCTGTTTTAGAAGCATGCAGTCGTAATCAAATGCGAGTAGTGGATACCCGTGCGGAAGATAGTGCGTCATATCTTGCGGAAGCTTACTCCCGATTGACTGGAAGAATTGGGGTGGTGGCCAGTAGCAGTGGTATAGCTCATATAAACGCTATGGCAGGATTGATGAACTCGTATTTTGATGGGTCTCCGTTACTTTTGATTACTGGTGAATCCACCTCTATGGAGACTGATTTTGGAAAATTTCAAGAATTTGATCACACCAACATCGCCTCGTCGCTATGTAAATACAGTCGTCGAGTAACCAGAGCTGAAGACATAGGGTTCTATGTGCACGAAGCGATTCGAATAGCTACGAGTCCGCGTCCTGGCCCTGTTCAATTATCGATACCCGCTGACTTAACAGCGGCATTATTAGACGAGGACGAGATCCCGAAGCTGCCATCACTTGATGGACATGTGTTTCGAGGAGGATTACCTGATGAACGATCGATCACCGCTGCTATTGACGTGGTAAATTCATCTCGCAAACCACTTATCATAGTTGGTGGTGGGGTTCTTCACTCCTCGGGATCCGGAGAGCAAATTGTGGCCTTAGCAGATCTGATACGAGCTCCCATAACAAGCCTGATTTGGGACAGGGCGATTATTCCTGACAATGACTTTAGTGTTGGGGTTATAGGTGCAGCTACTGGCCAACCTGATGTGTTGGCCCAATCAGACTTGGTTATTCTAATTGGCGGACGTATTGATTATCGAATGGGGTATGGGCGCCCTCCGACCCTATCCACGAATGCGAAAATGATAAGAATAGACCCTGATTCTGACGAGCTAAGGCAAGGAATGTTAACTGATATAGGACTGCTGGGCGATCCTAAATTGGTCGTTCAGGCGATGTTGGATCACCCTACGGACAAACTGGTTTCTCGTACAGATGATTGGTTGATAGAAGCACGCAGAGCTGACACGGCATTTCGTGACCAATGGAGGCGCCCAAACAACGATCAAAGTGATGGTATGACAGGCAAGCACGTGGCAGAAGCTATAGCCCCAATAATTCAGCGAGACATAAATTTTCTGATTGATGGTGGGAATATAGGGCAGTGGGTTCACCAATTGTTGATTAGATATTACAGCCAAGGGTTGCTTACTTGTGGGGCTAGTGGAGTGGTTGGTTGGGGCATTCCGGGAGCTATGGCGGCCAAGATAGCCTACCCGGACAAACCCACCTTACTGTTGACTGGTGATGGGGCTATCCATTTTGCGCTTTCCGACATAGAAAGTGCAGTACGACAGGACTTACCTTTTGTTGTAATAGTTGCGGATGATAGCGCGTGGGGGATAGTTGTGACCGAGCAAAGGGCCGCTTATGGTCATGATGGTTTGCCTTCGAGTCGAATTGGCCCTGTCGATTATGTGGCTATAGCAGAAGGATTTGGCGCTAGGGGTATTAGAGTTGAAACAGCTGGTGCATTGCGCGATGCTACTATCGACGCTCTCAATTCAAAAGTGTGCACATTGATACATATACCGATAGCAATATCGGGTCCGAATGAGCATTAAGCAGGGCTTGCTTGTGTCCGCATTGGGGCATCAAATTGGGAATATGGGATGGCATTGTTTGAACTAGTATCTGATTACGAGCCTTCTGGTGATCAACCTGCTGCCATTCAAGCACTGACTGAAGGATTAATGCAAGGTCACAGATTTCAGACCTTGTTAGGAGTCACTGGTTCAGGCAAAACTTTCACAATGGCTAATGTAATAAATAAGGTGCAGAAGCCTACATTGATTTTGGCTCCAAACAAGACTTTAGCTGCACAGTTATGTTCGGAATTTCGGGAATATTTTCCTAACAATGCTGTCGAATATTTTGTGTCCTACTATGACTACTATCAGCCCGAAGCGTATGTTCCTAGCAGCGATACTTATATAGAAAAAGATAGCGATGTTAATGAGGAAATTGAGAAGCTTCGTCTTTCTACCACGCGTTCTCTTTTTTCAAGACGCGATGTCATAGTGGTGGCCAGCGTCTCTTGCATTTATGGGATTGGGTCACCTGCTGATTACGGGGAAATGAGTGTAAGTTTAAACGCAGGTCAAGAATATAATCTATACCGATTGCTTCGCCATCTCACTGCCATTCAATATGAACGCAATGACATTAGCCCATCACGGGGAAAATTTAGACTACGCGGAGACGTGTTAGAGATTTTTCCATCTTATGAAGATTATGCTTTCCGCCTCGAGTTTTTTGGAGATGATTTAGAGCGTATCGTGCAAATAGACCCCCTTACCGGAGAAATTTTAAACAACTTGGAATCAATCGACATCTATCCTGCACGACATTGGGTTACTCCAGCTGAGCGACTGGATAAGGCAATACTGGGTATAGAGAATGAATTGAGTCAAGAATTAGCGGAGATGGAGTCTAAAGGTTTGATTGTGGAGGCTGCACGATTAAGTCAGCGTACAAAATTTGATTTGGAAATGCTTCGGGAAGTTGGCCATTGTACTGGTATAGAGAATTACAGCCGACATCTTAGTGGAAGAGATCCAGGGGAACCTCCATGGGTGCTTTTAGATTATCTGCCTGCGGATGGACTAATAATTGTCGACGAATCCCACATGGCACTGCCTCAGGTAAAGGGTATGCTAGCTGGGGATCAGTCTCGCAAGAAGTCTCTTGTTAATTATGGGTTCCGTCTACCGTCAGCCTATGATAATAGGCCATTGTCTTTTGATGAATTTATGGAGCGGGCTAATCATGTGATGTTTTCTTCTGCCACGCCGGGAGAATTTGAGTACAAGAATAGTAAGCGTGTGGTTGAGCAGATCGTTAGACCTACAGGGTTAGTTGATCCTTCTATTGAAATCAAGCCGACGGAGGGACAAATCGATGACTTGCTTTTTCTGATTCGTACACGGGTGAGAGATGGCGATCGGGTAATTGTTACTACCTTAACAAAACGTATGGCGGAAGATCTCAGTGACTACTTGTCTGAAATGGGAATAAAAGTTCATTATCTTCATTCTGAAATAGACACTCTACAGAGGGTGGAAATTCTGAGCGATTTACGTAGAGGTGTTTACGATGTGGTGGTAGGAATAAATTTACTTAGGGAAGGGTTGGATCTTCCAGAAGTCTCCTTGGTAGCTATTCTTGATGCTGACAAGGAGGGCTATCTCAGATCTGAAGTTGCATTGATTCAGACAATTGGTCGTGCTGCTAGAAATGTTCGAGGTCACGTGGTTATGTATGCCGACAATGTAACTGGAAGTATGCAGAGAGCCAAAGATGAGACATACAGACGTCGTGATATTCAATTGAAATACAATCGTGACAATGGAATTACAGCTGCATCTATAACCAAAAAATTGCATGATATTAGGGAAATGTTAGTAGATAGTGATGGGGTGATCGATCGGGATTCAGGATTAGGTGAGAGGGGTGAACAGGAAAGCGTGGCTGTACGAGATTTGGTGGAGATGTCGCCTCTGGAATATTCCAAGCGTATCCGTGAATTAGAACGTAGGATGAGGCTCGCCTCAGATGCGCTGGAATTTGAAAAAGCTGCGATGTATCGTGATGAAATATCTGAACTGAGGCAAGCTTTAGCTTCAGAGAGAGCGGGATAAATTACATGACGATGACGATATGAATAGTTGGTGGTCTAGAGCTAGGCTTCCGATTGTCGCTTTGCTAATCTTTGGTCTTGGTGTGTTGCTGAATTTTGCTGTCAGCTCCACTGGAATTGTGATACCGGCTTTGTGGCTTTGGCCACTTCTGGTACTGAGTGTGTTTTTGGGTGTGATATGGGCTGTTGGAGGCAACCTTTTAGTGAGGCGTGTGTGGTACTGGATATGGGGAGCTCCCTGGGACGCAGCTGGGTGGATAGCGGATAAATCGTCTCGCAACGAAGGTGAAGACTAACTTGAATGATGTGCTGAAATTGGCTTTTGTTGGTTGTGGATCTATAGCGAAAGCTCATTTAGCTGGTATTGAACAGTATGCTCCTCGGGTGCGAGTTACTGCACTGATTGACCCCGATCCAAAGGCGGCTGCGAGATTTGTGCAGAGGACCAATGGTACCTACTATGCGACTTTGGATGAGGCTCTTAAACGCGGTGATTTCGATGCTGTTGACATAATGGTGCCTCACGATTTGCATGAAGAATTGTCTTTGCTTGCTCTGCAAGCAGGTAAGCATTTATTGCTGGAAAAGCCAATGGCTCCGACTCTACAGGCTTGTGATCGTATTTTGAACTGTGCGAAAGAATCTGGCCTGGTGTTTGCAGTTGCCGAAAATGCGCAGTTTTGGCCTGAGATAATGGAGGTTGACCGGCTTATTCGTACGGGTGTCATTGGCGAAGTAATCACTGCTAAGGCGTCCTTTTGGGTTCAATATGAGCCTGGAGATCTGAAGCCACGGACCCCTTGGAGATTGGATCGAGATAGAACTGGGGGAGGAATTACGATAGATGGCGGATCGCATTGGTTAAGGCCGCTTAGAATTTGGATGGGTGAAATCACAGACGTTATCGCCGCTGTTGATCATCCACTGCGATCTATGCAAGGCGAATCTTTGGTGCATGCCTTAGTAAAGTTTCAAAGTGGCAGAATTGGTTCTTTTGACGCTCTTAATGTGGACTCCGTCTTGGCTCCAGCTGAGTGGTGGCGTGTTACTGGTACACGTGGGGAGATTGTCGTAGAGGGCGGATTCCAGTCAAAGATTGTGAGATCCCAGGGCCAGAAAATCAAGATTTATGATGAATATAATCCGGAAGGTAATGTTGTTATGGATCAAGGAAATGGATACCAAGCTTCTTTTGGGTTAGAAATAGCAGATTTTGCTTCAGCAATTTTAGATGGTAGTGAATTGTCTGCGTCTGCAGAATATTCTCTTGGAGAGTTGAGAACTGCTTTAGCTATGTACAAATCAGTGGAGTCGGGGGAATGGGAAAGAGTTTGGGATTAATTGAACCGATTTGGACTGTTTGACTATGTCGTGTCGAAGATCAAATGATGGGTTCTTATTTTGCGAAGGATAAAAAAAATGCCTAGATTACACTTAATTGGTGCGGGTACCCCTACCCCTACTAAGGATAGATGGGGCACATGCTTTGTTTTAGACATAGTAGGCCAGAGATTTATGATTGATTGTGGACCGGCTTCTACATACAAATTGTTTCATGCTGGTATTGCTAGTACTGATGTGGACAATCTTTTTTTTACCCACCTACACTCAGATCATATAGCGGATTACCCTTGCTTTCTTATGACTAGGTTTGATCAATCTGTTGGCGAAGAAAACGTCTTGAATGTTTATGGCCCTTCTCCTGTGCGCGACTTACATGAGCGATTATGGAGTCCGGAGCGGGGGGTGTTTTGGTACGATGTTCGAGCTAGAGTTAACCATCCAATGAGTATTCACGCATACCATTCTCGGGGAGGTGAGG
>CEUS01276427.1_pt1 | contig 10110 bp, 9 predicted proteins | sample 427031 | NCBI WGS metagenome assembly CEUS01 (sample SAMEA2622837, study PRJEB7988) | marine metagenome | biome: marine biome (ENVO:00000447); feature: marine epipelagic mixed layer (ENVO:xxxxxxxxx); material: "saline water (ENVO:00002010), including plankton (ENVO:xxxxxxxx)" | depth 140 m | reverse complement strand
TATCATCGGGCGTTCTGGGTTCACTTGCTCAACATCTTCTCTAGCTCACGACGGGAACTGGACAAGTTTCTTGTTCTTGGAAGGCACTTTGATGGCCCAGAATGCCACCGCAGCGGCCTTGGAAACCAGTGCACGGTAATTACTGAATAAAGAGTGATCGTTGGGGTTGTGGCCCATTTGCGTGGCCGTCTTAATCTCATCGCCATACATTGCGTAATGGTATGATCCAAAGGAATGTCTCAGGCCATTTTCCTTTTTGGCAACCCCAGCTTTCTCATGGATTCTTTTATCGTATCTGGTCCATGCTGTTGTTTTCTTCTTAAATACCGGGCCATGTCCCTTGTTACAAAGACTCAGCCACTCTATAGCCGATTTATTTAGACGAACATTTCTGAGACTTCTGGATTTAGCATTAGAGGGAAAAACGGTTACGAAGGGATCGTTGTCATCGAACCTAAAATGCTCCCATTCCAGTCTTTGGAGTTCAGCGGTTCTCAATCCGCAAAAGAAGCCAATGACTAGAAGCGGGAAAATCTCCTCACCAATAGCAGCTTCAAGTAACAACTGCGCTTCCCTTGGGGTGTATATCGCTGGCGGCCTCTCGTCTTGCCTTCCAATTATCTCTTGAAGCTTATTTTTTGATACGGTTGATAGAGGATTATCAGAAATGTGTTTTTCTTCCTTTGCCCATATAAAAAACTGATTGATAGACCTGTAATAATTCAGTCGTGATCTAGAAGATAGTTTTGGATTTTTTATCCACTTAGTAATATCTGTTTCCTCGATCTCCAAAATGTTGGCATCACCGAACGTTTCACAAAATTTAGTAAGTCGTGACTTGAGACTTTGGATTGTTCGTGCCCGAAGATTCATGTCGTCCCTCGCCTGAAGCATTTTATTGACCACCTGTTGAACCGTAAGGGTTCCGCTCTGCGGCCTTAACCTTGGACGAGCATACTGAGCCACTTCATCAAGCGTCAGGTTGGTTCCATTTAGGGTTTCCAACGCTCTGACGGCATCGACACGCTGTTCATCGGTCATGTTGAACGTGGCTTGCCCGTGCCTTTTAGAAAGGAGGTATTGGCCCTCTGAAAAAGCTTTAGCCTTTCCCAATGTTGGAAACTGTTTTTGAATCCGGCCTTTGCCGGTTATTCTGTTTGGGACATGGACTCGGAATGACCTACTGTAGATCTTCCCTTTTTCTCGATTGGCTACAACACTGATACGTATTCCGGAACCATTGGGATGTTCAAATGGAGAGTCTTTGGTAATGCCTGTCATCGTCTAACAATAGTAGGCAATTCATGACATAGAAGGCAAGTAAATTGGGAGGAAAGCGGGAGGAGTCAAAAACTATTTTTCTGTAACTGATTGATTTACAGGCATTTAAAGTGGTGGAGGTGGCGGGAGTCGAACCCGCGTCCCTTGAGCCTTCCCATACGACGTCTACATGTTTAGTTGTGCTTTTAATTTCGCTCCCCGATCGCTGCGCAACTTGCTATTGGGTTACTAGTATCCAGTGTGATGATACAGCCCTCGGCTGGACACCCCATGAGGACTATGCCTGCTGGCGACGTCTCTATCCCCTAGCAGGTGTCAGAGTAGAGACGATGGCTTGCTTTATGCAGCCATGGGTAATGCTTCATCATTGGCACTTATAATAAGTATGTGACAATATTTTAACGATGGTAACTATCATCATCGACATGCAGCCTTATGTTCCAATTCAAGGTCGAATCCGGAACACCCCCCAAAATGATTGGAGCAAAGCTTGCTTCTCCAAAGAACAATTAGGACAACTAAGATGGGCAGTTTGAAATATTATTCAAGCGATTAGTCTCGAATCCGCTATCGTTTTGAAAGCAGATTAACAAATCACCTGGCATCAGCCGAGCGGCTTCCTTTTTAAACTCGGCACTGTAAGGGTTTTGGCCATTTTCGACTCCTATGTCGACGTTTCCAGTACACATCAGAACGCATCGATAAAGCAACACCACTGCTTGCTATGCCCCTGAACTCTGGCACTTCTATCGGCAACGTAACGATTCAGCGGGTGGAGGATGGTAAAAATGAGACGATGGTAATGGAAAATGCTACCGTCGCATCGATTACCAAAGAAAGTCTAAAAGAACATGTGGCTTTAAATTATGAAAAAGTACAGGCCCGCGGTTGGAATCCAGAAAAGAAAAAAGCCGAAGCGGTTGTTCGCTTCGGCTTTTTTAAATCAAAAACAAACGGATAACTAGCTACAGAGTAACACCCAGACTCGCGAGGATCGTGGACAATTGTGGATCCATTGGGTGTCCATTAAAGAGCACCCCGCCCTGGGGGTTTACCAAGATCATTCGGGGAATAGAATTGATCATTAGGGCGCTAGAGAAAGGGCTGGATTCGGGCTCCAACAGCCATGGCATATCCATACCATGTTTTTCCTGAACTTGCTTGGCCAACTGCATTTGGTTGGAACGATCCGTATTCATGCCGGCAACAGCAACTCCCTGAGATGGTAATTTCTCGGCCTTGTTTTTTAATTCGGGCATAAGGGCGATGCAGGGAGCGCACCAGCTGGCCCAAAAATCAAGAAGTACGGCTTTTCCCCCTTCGACCATTTCGGCCAAAGAAGTCTTTGATCCATCAACACTGACTATTTCCAGCCTCATGGGAAGGACTAGGTTGGCCATGGTTACCTCCTGCATGATTTGTTGCCTCCTCTCTGTTATTAAACGACCCATCCCAAACATGTTTGTCAGTTCGGGACTTCTCCAAAAACCCTCCTTAACCTCGGCTTCAAAGGCCTCCCAATCCCGATTTTGGCGAGCGCTCAAAGCCTTGAATATGGCAACTAAACCGTAAACCTGGTCTCGGTCGGCAAAAAATCCATTTCCTCCAACTTCAAAATTCTCGGCATTCGCTTCAATGGAAGAAACCATCGCCAGGAGTTTTTCAAGATCACTACCGCCAAGCAAACGAACTACTTTGCTTTCCAGAAGGTATTGCGGCTCAAGACCAGCTTTTACGGCGGCATCGTAGGCGGAATCGAAGTCCATTTCCTGTTCACCCGCGGCTTCTCGAAGAGCGGCTAAGACTTCAGGCTTGGATAAATTCTCCGTATCCTGCGCATCTAAGAGCCAAGGGGAAATTAGCAGGGAAGCTAATATAATAGAATGTTTCATAACAATGGGTTTTGAAAGTGGGATGCAATACTCATCAGAATATTCCAATCTTATTTGCTCCTGCAACGCACTAAAGTCAATAAAAGGCTGGCAACCCAAAATTGTAAGAATTTAAATTTTCCTAATACTCACCTAATCACCAAGAGACAGTTATGAGCAAAGAATCCATCACATTTATCGGAACTGGGGTCATGGGAAAAAGCATGGCCGGACATTTACTCAATGCAGGGTATCTGGTTAACGTATACAACAGGACACAATCCAAGACTGACGAGCTCGTTGCCAATGGAGCGGTTTGGCACGACACTCCCAGGTCTGCAGCTGCAAAAGCGGATATTATTATTACCATAGTCGGATTTCCCAAAGATGTAGAAGAAGTTTATTTGGGCGACGATGGAATCCTGGCCAATGCAAAGTCAGGCTCGCTCATCATCGACATGACAACCTCAAGCCCCATGCTCGCAAAGAAAATTGCCGCTGAGGCGACAGGTAAAGGTATCGGTGCCTTGGACGCGCCTGTATCTGGAGGAGATCTTGGCGCACGGGAAGCCAAGCTTTCCATAATGGTTGGTGGAGTCCAAGAAGATTTCGACCGAGCCGCCCCGGTATTTGAGGTGATGGGGAAGAATATTCAACTTCAAGGGGAACCTGGCGCAGGCCAATATACAAAAATGGTCAACCAGATTGCTATTGCCAGTGGCATGCTCGGAATCAGTGAAGCAATGGCCTACGCAAAAAAATCCGGATTGGATCCCTTCCACGTTCTCAAAAGCATTGAATCCGGAGCTGCGGCAAGTTGGTCTCTCAGCAACTTATCCCCAAGAGCATTAAAAGGGGATTACGCACCAGGATTTTTTGTCAAACATTTCATTAAAGACATGCGGATCGCTATTGAGTCCGCCGATGAAATGGGCTTGGATCTTCCGGGACTTAAACTGGCTAAGTCGCTCTACGACAAATTGGCTGCTCAAGGAGGTGAGGACAACGGGACCCAGGCACTCCTTAAACTTTATATTGAGCAATAAAAAGAATCTCGGCCTTTTTATGAAGAGGTCGACCGACAACTTGGGTCGGGACTTGGAACCATCCGAGCAGATTTGTGGTTATTTCGACTGGGCTGTTTACCGGAGAAAGTAAAAAACGGACCCCATATTGGGACCCGTTCAATTAAATTATTTTAGATCTCTTTAATTTTGCTCGCCCATGTGGAGCAAGGGAATTGGATTCGGGCTATTGCCATCCATGAAGTAAATTTTCGCTGAGGGATCTTTGGCGATTTCTTTCAATGCCTCTAATGCTTGAAGCTGTATGTATGCTTCGTTGTCGGCAATGGCCTCATTTACTCTTAGAATCTCATAGGCCTTGGCGTCGGCCAGAACTTTTAATCGCTCGGCCTCTTCCTCTGCCGCTCGTCTTTCAACAATCGCCTGCTCCACGGTTTGCTGTTGCTCAGTTTTGAACCGTTCCAGTTCGGCCTTTTGTTTTTCAACTTCTTGCTCTCGCTCTTTCTTGGCTTCAATTGCCCTCATGATAAAGGGCGGAAGCGTGATGCTTCGAATTAACACTTTATCAATATTGAGCCCCTTTTGTTCCAGCGCTTTGGTTAGATCGGACAACAATTGGGCTTGGAGAAGACTTTGAGTCTCTTCCAGAAAGAAATCCTCGGCCCGCTGAATTGTTTTACCTGCCTCACGTAAGGAGGCGCGAAGAGAGGGTATCAATTGCATAGAAACTACCCGACTTTTGTCGCCAAACTGCTGCAATGTGTTTGGAGCCTGGGCTTCATTAATACTAAAGATTACGCTGACGTCCATCTGCGTTTGCAACTGATCTTGCGATGGAACACTGGCGGTTTCAGTAATGGTTTCAGCGCGGGCATCGAAATCAAACCATTGATACAAAGGATTAACGGGAATATGCAGACCTTCACTGTATGGCTGCGGCACAACCTTGCCAAAAAGGGTCGCAACAGAGACATGACCAGCTGGAACGGTCTTCACGAAACGGGAGCCGAAAAGGAGAATGGCCATAATGACAATAGCCACCGAAATGATAGTAAATAGACCTTTGTTATTCATGGGGAAATTTTATTTTAATAATGCACGATAATTCGAAGTTCATTTATCGCAACACATTTAACTTATGATATCCGACTCATTGGCAACCACAATTATTTAACGAAACCGTTCAACAAACCCGACTTTTCGGTGAACCTTGGATAATATCTTGTAGGCTTTCTTCTGAGCTACTTCTTCACCTTCTTTTAGAACACCGTCCAGATAAGCTTTGTCATCGTTGACAGATTCAAACTTCTCCCGAATGGGTCGAAGCCCCTCGATGACCACTTCTGCAACCCGCTTTTTAAAATCGCCATAACCGACACCGAAAAACTCAGACTGAAGCTCCTCAATCGATCTTCCGGAAAATCCACACATAATGGATAACAGGTTGGTTACCCCTGGTTTATCCGAACCTGCCTTCACCTCCGAACCGGAATCCGTGACAGCGCGGCTGATTTTTTTATCAATTACGTCCGGCGAATCGTTCAAAAGAATGGTGGCACCCTGGTTTTCATCGGACTTAGACATCTTTTTGGCGGGATCCTGAAGTGAAAGTACACGTGCAGCTGTGGCAGCAATTTTCGGCTCAGGAATTTTAAAAGTCTCAGAATAGTTGCTATTAAAGCGTTCAGCAACATTGCGGGCTAATTCAAGATGCTGTTTCTGGTCCTCTCCTACCGGAACGAGATCGGCATTGTATAATAGTATGTCAGCAGCCATCAGGACTGGATAAAAGAACAAGCCGGAATTAATCGGAGATCCTTTGGCTGTTTTGTCTTTAAACTGGGTCATCCGTTGCAATTCTCCAAGCGGTGTCAGGCAACCCAGGACCCAGGCCAGCTCAGCGTGGCCGGTGACGTGAGACTGAATAAAGAGGTTACATTTCTCAGGATCCAATCCACAGGCTATGTATTGAGCTACGAGAGATCGCGTACGCTGGCGCAATTCGGCTGGGACATAGGGCACGGTGATGGCATGCATGTCCACAAGGGGAAACAGGCACTCATATTCGTCCACCAGCTTAGCCCAGTGTTTGATGGCGCCGAGATAATTACCGATCGTCAATATACCGGTCGGTTGAGCAGCGGTCAGGACTGTCTTTCGGGGAGAATCACTCATAGAAGGAAACCGGTCTAAAAAGGCAGAGATTGTTTGCCTGATCAACCATTAACCTGAGCCACGTTGATCTCACAGTCACTTCCCCGAACAATTGAAAAGAATAATTTTAGGATTCCAAAAGTAGAAAAAACCTGCTACAACTCCGTGAAGATGAACAGCATCCATAAGGATCCGGTCGTCGAAGCCCTTTGCCTTTCACGGGGCATGCCTAACCTGCCTATTCTTGTTCCCAATTGATTACCGAAATTCTCCAGTCGTTTATCAAGCCCAGCCGTAAGGCGGACTCGAGCACAACTACCGGAATAAACCGAGAAGCCCACCCACGCTGGGATTGGATCAATCCAACCTGTATCCTGCTCTTGGCGGTTAGTGGCGTATTTTTCATCTATAGCGCCCAACTGAATTCGCAGGACCCGCCCCAATGGGATAATCAAGTCATATGGATTTTTTTGGGCATCATAGTCTACCTGGTGGTCTCATCAATAGACTATGACATCTACATGAAATATGGCCATTGGCTGTACGTTCTTACGATTGCGTTACTTTTAGCTGTATTGGTGATTGGCGCTGAGCGATATGATGCCAGACGCTGGTTGGACCTAGGTCTCCTGAATTATCAGCCTTCAGAGTTGGCTAAAATATCTGTCCTAGTCGTTGTATCGAGTATCCTGGCTCGTTCAGAAATTGGGAAAATAAAGGAATCCTTGACCGCATTGGTAAAAGTTGGCTTGGTTGTCCTTTTCCCAATGGTGCTGATCCTGGCACAACCGGATTTGGGAACTTCATTGGTTCTTATCCCCATGGTACTCGGTCTCTTATATGTCTCCAATCTTTCGATGCGGTTTTTTACAACCGTCTTTTTGAGCTGCACATTTGCTATCGGCATCGCCATGTGGGATGTGCACCGTTACTTTAATTTTCTAGAATCAAATAACTATACTCCGACAAGCAACCTAGGTGTATACGAGGAGCACTCTTACCTGCCCTACCTCAAAGATTATCAGCGAAATCGAATTCTTACATTCATAATGCCGGACGAGGTTGACCCGAAAGGCAGTGGATGGAATCTGAATCAGTCGCTAATTTCAGTGGGATCAGGGGGTATTACAGGCAAGGGCTGGACCGAAGGCACACAGGCCAAGTTGGGGTACTTACCACGCTCTGTAGCACACAATGACTTTATCTTCTCCGTACTCGCAGAGGAAAAAGGGTTTTTAGGCAGTATCCTTGTTCTCAGCATCACCGGTATCCTTTTGCTCAATGGTGTCAGAATCGCCAGTAAAGCAAGAGACCGATTTGGTATGTTTCTCGCCGTTGGCGTGACGACCATTTTTACCATCCATGCATTTATTAATATTGGGATGACCATCGGGATGATGCCAATAACAGGCCTGCCATTACCCTTCTTAAGTTATGGAGGATCCTTTCTTCTGAGCTGCTGCATGTTGCAAGGCATCGTTCAATCTATTTACCGTCACAGGAAAGCTTTTTAGCCCAATGCTACTTTTGATCCCCAGTGACAGAATGATGATTTGCTCCGCACATCCGCTGTTGAAGTCCCCCTCGGCATACAGGCACATCAATAACCATGAGCGAAAAAAAATCGATAAAGAAAAACAAAATTTCGGAAACCAAATTAGAGAAAGATTTGCGGGAACCACCTGTCGAACAAGAGCCAGAACGACTCCCGGCTGAGGAAATCAAAAAAAAGGCGGGTAAAAGGGCCAAAAAATCGCGCCCTTTCATCAGTCGCGTCATCAACGCGATTAAGAAAGAAAATCCCACTTTCCGGGAAATTATCATCAATTCGGAACCACTGGAAACACGTGTTGCCGTTCTGGAAGACGGGGTCATCCAACGCTTCGAAGTGGAACGCGTCGGCGAAGACCGATTGGTCGGTGGTGTTTTTAAAGGTAAAATTCAAAATCTCGAACCTGGCCTGAAGGCCGCCTTTGTGGATATTGGCCAACCCAAGAATGCATTTCTTCACTATTGGGATATCATACCGGCGGCCAATGATTCCAGTATCGAGATTGTTCGAAGAAACACCAAAGAACCCCATAAGAAAAAAAAGAAAATCAACCTGCGGGATATTCCGAAACTCTACCCGATTGGCACGGAAATCGTGGTTCAGATAACCAAGGGCCAAATAGGAACCAAGGGTCCTCGGACAACTACCAATGTGGCCATTCCCGGCCGATTCTTGGTACTCATGCCCTTCAATGACCAATGCGGTATCTCTAGAAAGATCGAAGACAACAAGGAAAGAGGCCGGCTGAAAAAGGTCATCAAGTCACTGACTATCCCGGATGGAATGGGCATAATAATACGGACTGCCGGGGAAGGTAAAAAACTGCGCTATTTTATTCGTGACCTTCATATATTACTCAAGACCTGGAAATCCATGGAAAACCTGATGGAAGGCGACCAAGGTCCAATTTGTCTGTACAAGGAACCGGATATTATCGAGCGGACCGTCCGCGACTTCCTTACGGAAGAGGTGGACCGCGTCCTGATTGACAATCCCAAAGACTGGGAAAACATGAAAACCTGGATATCTCAAATATCCAAACAGTCCTTGGGAAAAATCAACCTGTTTAAGGACTCCATTCCCATTTTTGAACGGTTTAATATTGAACGCCAAATCGAACAGACTTTTCAAAGACGTGTTCCTCTCCCTTCGGGAGGAGAGATCGTCATCGAGGAAACTGAAGCGTTAGTAGCCGTAGATGTAAACACCGGCTCACACCGCAACAGATCCGGTAAAGAGAAAGACTACATTCTCCAAGTTAATCTGGAATCCGCTACAGAAATAGCCCGTCAAATCCGGTTGAGAAATATAGGAGGTCTCATTATTATCGACTTCATCGATATGAAAAACCGCCGCAACAGACAAGCGGTTTTCAACCGCATGCGAAGGCAAATGGAAGACGATAAGGCTAAAAACCAAATCCTTCCCATTTCGCAATTGGGTATAATGCAAATGACCCGCCAGCGTCAGGAGGTCAGCATTTCAACGGGCCTCTATACCAATTGCCCTTACTGTAACGGGCGAGGCAATGTTAAGTCCCCAAGAACTATCAGTGTGGAAATCCAACGACAGATCACTTCCGTTCTCCGTCGTCTGAAGCCAAAAGAATCTCAGAATGAAAATGAAAGCTCTCTAGCAATTCGCGTCATGCTCAACCCAACAGTATTGGAGCGGCTAAGGAGCGAGGACGAATCGTTGCTGATCGATATCGAGCGGCTGTACGATGTGAAATTGACGTTCAGGGCGGATGTATCTTACCACATGGAAAACTTCCGACTAATGAATGCGGTCACGAGTGAGGAACTCCGATAAAATCGAATCAACAATTTCAAGAGCCTCCGTCACAGGAGGCTCTTTTTTCTCCAACATACTCGTGCATCAAAGTCAGGATTTCGCTGCGCAAATTTGTGGCCAATTCCTCATTCGCAAATGCCACCCACGAAACGGGAGTCACGGTGTCGATAGGGACGTCAACCTCTCCTCCCAAAAGTGATTCGTAGGAACAACCTGCTTCTTTGAACAATAGGCCAGCTGCAAGATCATAGGGATGACAACATAATGAATTAACTAATCCCAATGATGTGAGGATTTCTGGACGAATGTCTCCGTAGAATCGGTACTGTCCCGACAAAAGCCCATACATTTGTCCTCTCGTGCTTATGTACTGATCATCAAATACAACGGGTGAATTTTGCGTTCACTGCCTCCAGCACACGGATGTTGAGCA
>CEUS01174809.1_pt1 | contig 10111 bp, 11 predicted proteins | sample 427031 | NCBI WGS metagenome assembly CEUS01 (sample SAMEA2622837, study PRJEB7988) | marine metagenome | biome: marine biome (ENVO:00000447); feature: marine epipelagic mixed layer (ENVO:xxxxxxxxx); material: "saline water (ENVO:00002010), including plankton (ENVO:xxxxxxxx)" | depth 140 m | reverse complement strand
CTCCAATTTGAACTAATGATACACCAAGTTTTAATAAATTTATAGGACCCTTCTCACTTTTAGGGTACTTTTGATATCCTTCAAGATACGCAGACGCAGCATCAGTATATAATTGTCTTATTCTGAAAGTTTCTGCATACCAATATTGAGCATTGCCAGCCAATTTATGATTTGAGTTCATATCCACAAATTCTTTAAATGCACGTTCAGCCATGTTGTAGTCGCCAACTTTTAAAAAACTAGTCGCAAACTCATACTGTTTTTCAGGAGTTTCATTTGGTAACAATTTTTCTTCTGAACGGAATTCCTCAGTTACAATTGTACTAGTAGTTTCTATAGATTGAGTTTGTTGTGTGGTTAAATTAGTTTCTGTATCCTTATAAGAAATTGAACCCAAGTCTTGTGGTTGTGATGATCCTGGTAAAACATTTTCTTTTTCATTATTATTTAATTCAGTTACTTTATTTTGATTATTATTATTTGAAATTACCGCAATACCTTCTAGTTGTTGAAATCTTAGTTGATTATCAGCTTGAACCTTGGAAACTCTATTTGATAATTTATCTAACTTAAAATTTATCTCTTCAAATTTATTTGTTAAATCTTGAAATTGTTTCTCTATTTCTGATAATTTTAATAAATGTCTGGTAAGCACATCTTCAGAATTTTGATCAAAAGAATTATTGGATAATGAAATGTTTTCATTTGAATAAACTGCTTTTTCTAGAGTTTTTAAATCTTTTTGAATTTGTTCAAGTATATTACTTAATTCCTCACTCTCGTTTTCTGCGTTAACTTTATAATTAGAAATAATTAAAACTAAAATTACAATAGAAAAAATTAGTTTTGCAATCTTTATCATTAAATTTATTACTAATTATAATGATGGCAAAAAAAAGACCCTGATAATTTAATAACAGGGTCTTTTTAATAACTTTAATTCGCTTTTACTGTAACTGATCTTCTATTTTTAGACCAAGAAAGTGGATTTGAACCCGAGTCTACAGGTCTTTCTTTTCCGTAACTGATTACAGAAATTCTGTCTGCAGAAATTCCGTATGTCATTAAATAGTCCTTAGCAGCGTTTGCTCTTCTTTCTCCTAATGCCAAGTTGTATTCTCTTGTTCCTCTTTCATCAGCATGACCTTCAATAACAACATTTATTTTTGAATTTTTTCTTAGCCATGCAGCTTGTTTTCTCAAAGTTTCTCTCGACATCGTTGTAAGAACAGATTCATTCGTTGCGAAAAACACTCTGTCCGGAACACCAGATGCTAAATATTCAACAGTGTCTGTGCCTGTATAAACATCCCCTTGCATTTGACCTGTGCCCACTTTTTTTGCACACGCAGACAATGCTAAACACGCAAGTGCTACTAAAAGTGCATTTTTAAAAATTTTGTTCAGATTCATTAGTACTCCTTAAATTGAATATTATGACTTTTTCACACCTAAATAGATCTTTCAAGCTTAAAAATCAACTATTTAATACTAATTACTTAATAAAGACGACCAAGATGGGTCAGAAGCATCAGTTTCGGTACTTACTAACCTTTCATTATAACCTGTTAGATCTATTGACCATAGTTTTGCTGAAAAACCTTCTCCTTTATCGTCAGTTTTTGTCTCTCTATAAAAAATTAATACTCTCCCATTAGGGGACCATGAGGGAGCTTCTTGGTAAAAGTTTTCAGTCAACAATCTTTCGCCTTTCCCATTAGTTCTCATAACTCCGATATAAAATTTACCTTTGTGAAGTTTTGTAAAAGCAATTAAATCTCCTCTTGGTGACCATACTGGAGTTCCATACAAACCTTTGCCGAAAGATATTCTCTTAACATTAGATCCATCGCTTTTCATAATATAAATTTGTTGGTAGCCGCTTCTATCAGAATTAAAGCAAATATATTTACCATCAGGTGAATATGAAGGAGAAGTATCAATTGATGGATGATTAGTTATTCTCTCAACAATCCTATTTTCCAGGTCCATAGTATAAATATCAGAATTACCGTCTTTGGCAAAACTCATAATAATTTTTTTACCATCTGGAGAAAATCTAGGAGCAAATGTCATTCCAGGAAAATCTCCGACTACTTCTTGAATACCGGTCTCAATGTCTAATAAATAAACTCTTGGCAAGTTTCTAAAATAAGATAGATAAGTAACCATTTGATTAGTAGGATTAAATCTCGGTGTTAAAACTAGTTCATTACCTAAAGTCAAATATTTTGTATTAAATCCATCTTGATCCATAATTGCCAGTTTTTTTATTCTTTTTGTTTTTGGTCCTTCTTCAGATACATAAATAATTCTTGTATCAAAGTAACCTTTTTCTCCAGTAAGCCTTTCATAAATTTTATCAGTTATAATATGTCCAACTCTTCTCCAATTGTTTGGCACTGTAGTGAATGCTAGAGCCATCATTTCTTTTGCTGCCAGTACGTCCCAAAGTCTAAATTCAACTCTTAATTTTTCATCTGAAAAAGTAACCTTACCAGTAATTAAAGCTTGTGCTTTAATTAAGGCCCAATCTTCAAATCTAGGTTTTAAATGTGCTATATCAGGTTTTTGAAGAAATGAATCTTTGCTTAAGGGATTAAACAGTCCAGATTTTTTTAAATTATTTTCAACAACACTTGAAATTTCCGCTCCTACATCTTCTTTTTCTAAAATTTTTTTAAGATTATTTTTTGTTTCTTTATCAAGCGATAAAGGGGAAACAGCAATTGGTAATGGACTCAAATTTCCTCTAGTTATATCAACTTCAATCAAAGCAAATGATTTGATAGGAATAATGAGAAAAAAAATAAATAAATATCTAAAAAGCATAATTATCCCTCTAACATCTCTCTTGCATCAAAATTTAATTGTAAATCCTTCCATCTCTCATACCCTGTAGTTGGGACCCTGAGAGGTTGACAAAGTTGAATTGCTCTTAACGCACTTTCTGCTAAAACTTTGTAAAAACCTTGACCTGGTTTATTCATTCTTGCATGATCTAATATTTCAGATTTTATAACAGTGCCATCTGGTTTAAGTTTCAATTTAATTCTCACTAATAAGTTTTCATTATAAGGTAAACCAAGTGGAATGCTCCAACAACCGAAAATTTGTGCTTTTAAAGCATCTTCTTCACTTAACGAAAGTCCAATGTTGTCCACAGTTCTATCTTGATTTTGAGATACTTTGAAAGACTTATCGGTCGTTTCTCCTACTTCCTCTTTTGATTTATCTATTAGCGCTGCAATATTATTTGGATCAAAAAGTTCCTCTTTTTCAAACTCCGAAACCTGTTTAACTTCATTATCTATTTTTTCAGGATTTTGTTTTTTATCCTCTAATTTCTCGACTTTTTCTATTTTATCATCAGGCAATGGAATTGCTTCGGGCTTCTCTTTTTTAACTGCTTTGGGTGGGGCCTGTTCTGAAACAAGTTTTTCTTTTTCTTTTACTTCCTCAATTATTTTCTTAGCCTTAGGGGCGAATGGAATGTTTGTTTTATCTGTAATTTGTATTAATTCAACTGATATAATTGGAGGTAGATCAATTGGTTTTTTGATCAAAAAAGGAAAGCTCATAGCAGTTATTAAAATTATAACTAAATGAAAAGTTGAAGAAATAATAATATTTCTAGTCACAAAATTTACCTTTCCTTATATGGCTCGGAAATTAAAGCTACTTTTGTAAATCCTGACCCCGATAACATTCCCATCACTTCTAGAACCCTACCGTAATTAATTGTTTTATCTCCTCTTACATAAATTCTAGTATCTGTTCTATTTTTAGAAACAGCTAATATTTTTGCAATAATATTTTCATACTCAACTTTAGACTCCTGAATAAAAATTTCCCCCTTTGAGTTTATTGTTAATGTCAAAGGCTCTTGCTCCTCTGGTAAAGAGTCAGCAGAACTCTCAGGTAAATCAACTTGAACTCCGACTGTTAACAAAGGCGCTGTTACCATAAAAATAATTAGAAGTACCAACATAACATCCACAAAAGGAGTTACATTAATTTCGCTCATAGGTTCTTTTGATGAACGTTTTAAATTAAAAGCCATTTTAAATTATTGATAAAAATCTTTTTGAAAAGTTTTCTAGTTTTTGTGAATATTTTTTTGCGTCATAATTAAATTTATTATAAGCAACTACAGCCGGTATTGCCGCAAGAAGACCTAGGGCAGTTGCAAATAATGCTTCCGCTATTCCTGGCGCAACAATTGCAAGACTTGTATTTCTTGAAATAGCTATTGATTGAAAAGAATTCATTATACCCCAAACAGTTCCAAATAATCCTATGAATGGAGCAGTCGATCCAACTGTTGCTAAAAAGGTATAACCTTTCTCTATTTTTTCCATTTGCTTCTCTATATTGATTTCTAACATCCTTGACATTTTTTCATTTAAATTTGAGCTTCGCCTAGATTTTAACATTACATGCATGGAGTCTTTAAATACATTTGCCATAGGATCCTCTGTTTTTGATGGAAGATTATTGTAAAAATTTTCTGCTGATTTTGATTTCCAAAATTTATTTTCAAAATCTTCAGATGAGATATTTATTTTCTTAAACAACTTTATTTTTTCAAAAATAACTGCCCATGAATATACAGAGCAGGCTATTAAAATAATTATTACACTTTTAACAATAATATCTGCTCTAACGAAAAGTTTCCAAAGTGAAAAATCAGTGTTGCTTGCTAATCCCACTGCTTGTGATGTAATATCTGCTTCCATTATTAAGATCTCACACTAAAATGTGTCATGAATTTGTCTATTTGGTAAATTGCCTATTGATCAGATTGGTATGTTTCGTAAAAAAAACTAGCTATTAGTGCGGCATCTGCTTTATTTGCATCTTTTTTCTTTGATAACTGAGGAGATATATATGGAAAAATTTCAATTGCCTTAGTTCTACTTGCGTCTTTTTCAGCATTAATTAGGTTAAAAAACTTCTTCCACTTTGCTGGTCTTACAAAATGCATAGGAAGCTGCATAGCTGAACAAATACCTTTTAAAACTCCAAAAGATTGACCAAAGTTAAACATGCTTGTGACTCCTTGGCCTGGCATCGCAGAAACATGTTCTATTACTACTTTAATATTTTTTTTATCTAAGTTTTTAATCCTTAAAAAAATTTCATTATAAATTTGCGCTCCATTTACTTGCCTTTTTTGTTTTTTTCCATCAGCCATATTTGGCATATCAATTAAATCTATGATTTTACCGTTCTCAAAAAAACATATTGATCCTGTAATTCCTGGGTCTATACCAATTATTAACATCAGTTAAAACCTGCGCTTAAGTTTGTATACACGTTTTGTACATCATCATTTTCCTCTAATTCTTCTAAAAATTCCAAAGCTATCTTCAAATTATCACCACTAATCTCTATACTATTTATTGGTATCCAGGAAATGTCAGTCGATATAAAGTCGTCAATTGTTTTTTCTAAATTTTTTTTAACATTGTAAATCTCACTTTTATCACAATGAATTTCATGAACTTCATTATTAGAAATACATTCATTTGCTCCGGATTCTATGGCAATTTCAAAAATTTTCTCCTCAGAAATTTCTTTTTTATTAATTTTTATAACACCAAGTTGTTTAAAATTGTGTGAAGCTGAACCTTGGGTGCCTAAACTACCACCGTTTTTTTGAAAAATTGTTCTTATTTGTGAAGCAGTTCTATTTTTATTATTTGTTAAACTTTCAACAATTACAGCTATTTTATCGGGTCCAAAACCTTCATATCTAATATTTTCGAAGTTATCGTCTATTGTATTTGAAGATTTATGAATTGCTCTTTCAATATTATCTTTCGGCATATTAGCAGATCTAGCTGCTTGTATTGCTGATCTTAACCTTGCATTCATATCAGGATTTTTATCACCTAATTTTGCAGCAACAGTTATCTCTTTTGAAAGTTTAGAAAAAAGGTTTGATCTTTGTTTATCAGCTTTGCCTTTTTTATGTTTTATTCCTGCCCAGTGTGAATGTCCTGCCATTTTATTAAGAATTTTTTAAATCTCCTCCGTGAATAAAGTTTTCAATTTCATTTGCTAGACCAGTTTCTATATTAGCATCAACTATAACTCCACATAAAGAAGCCTCACCGTTTGCTGGAAAATGTTTTTTTGCTTCTTTATTTTTAAAGAATTTTTTTAAAGAATTCAATTTATCCATCCCAATTACAGAATTATAATTTCCACACATTCCAGCATCAGTTTGGTAAGCTGTGCCATTTTCTAAAACTCTTGCATCATTTGTTGGTACATGAGTATGTGTTCCTATGACTAAAGTAGCTTTACCATCGAAAAAATGACCAATTGCCATTTTTTCGCTAGTGATCTCTCCATGAAAATCTACAACTAAAAAATCATAATCATTTTTTAAAGTATTTTTTTTTAAAAATTTTTCTGCTTCGACAAATACATCATCACATTTCTTCATAAAAACATTTCCCATTAAATTTAAAACTCCAACCTTTAAACCATTTTTTGCATCAAACACTTGAAATCCTCTACCAGGAGAAGGTTTAATCAAATTTTCTGGTCTTATAAGTCTATTTTCTTTTTCGATATGCAATAAAGTTTCTTTTTGATCCCATACGTGATTACCAGTGGTTATAGCATCCACCCCATAGCTAAACATTTCGTTACAAATTTTTTCTGTTATGCCTACCCCTTGTTCGGCTGCATTCTCACCGTTCAAAACTACAAAATCAATTTTCTTATTTTCTATTATCTCAGGCAAATTTTTTTTTAAGGCATCACATCCTGAGCTTCCGACAACATCTCCTAAAAAAAGAATTTTCATTATAAAATAAATTTTTCTGTTAAAATAAAGTCCATTTTTCTGTCATATTTTGATACTGGGAGATTATTAATAAGCTGTTTTGAAAAGGCCAGTCCAATCTTTAAAAATTTTTTTTTTTTTATTAGTTTGTTTATTAACCTATCATAATAGCCTCCGCCGTAACCTAATCGATTTAATTTTTTATCAAATGCGACCATTGGAATTAAAATAACATCTGGATGTATGACACGCGTTTTTTTTGGCTCCGGTATGCCATATTTATTTACTATTAGAGGTTCATTAAAAGAAAATCTGTAAAAATCCATATCAAAATTTTTTTTTATTACTGGTAGAGAAATTTTATAATTTTTTTTTTCAAATTTTTGTAAAATCTCCAAATCATCAATTTCACTATTTACAGGGAAATAACCGCCAATATATTTTACAGTTTTCTTTTGCTTTTTGATTAAATTGAATATTTTACTAAAATTAATTTTGTTAGTGTTTGGATTAATTCTCTTCCTTATTTTAAGAATTTTTTTTCTTAATTTTAATTTTTGCACAAAATTTATTTATTGAATTGAGTCTTCTTTGTTAGCTTTTTCTAAAAATGTCTCAATTTGACTCGTTGCATCGTCTATAATCTTTTCGTAGTCATACTTATTTTTTTCTATTTCTTTTTTAAAACCCTCTTGTTGGTCTGTTAATTTTTTAATTTCATTTTCCTTGTTTTCTTTGTATTCATAAACTAAAGATTTTAACTCTTTAAATTTATTTGAAAGATCTTTAAATTCTTTTCTTTTTTCCTCAACTTTTTTTTTTGTTTCAAAATACTCATCAATAATTTTTATCGATGTGATTAACAAAAGCTTATTTTCACCTATATTTCCTAAATCATTTTTTAAGTTTTCGAATTTTTTATTCAGTTGTTCTGACAATTCCTCTAGATGTGCTTCTTGTCCATCTTCACAAGATAGTAAAAATTCTTTACCGTTAAATTTTATATTTACATTTGCCATTTATCTATTTCCTCTAGAAGACTATCTGTTTCTTGATTTAATTCATCAATTTTTTCTTTAAATTCTACTTCTTTTCTTTTTTCACTCAACTTTTTTGAATTTAACTCGTTTAATTTTTGCTGAAGATTTTCATGTTCTGTTGATAATGTTTTATATTTGTCTTCAACTTCCTTTTTTTCAATTTCTAATTGATTTTTTTGAATACTTAATTTTTCTATGTTATTTTTAAGGTTTGGGTTTTCAAAATTTAATTTTTTTAGTTTGCTAAGTGCTATATTAAGTTTTTTTTCTTTTTCATAAGAAGTTTTCATATATATACATAATATTAAATAGAATCTTCTTAGTCTAGATAGGATAATTTTTGAGCAAACAACACAGAGAATTAGCAAATAGCATCAGGTTTTTGTCGATGGATGCTGTTCAAAAAGCAAATTCTGGTCATCCAGGAATGCCTATGGGAATGGCTGATGTAGTAACGGTCCTATTTAAAGATTTTTTGAAATTTAATCCAAAAAAACCAGATTGGATAAATAGAGATAGATTTGTTTTATCGGCTGGACACGGATCAATGTTACTTTACTCTCTGCTTTATCTAACAGGTTATAAAAGTGTTTCTATAGGAGATATAAAAAATTTTAGACAACTAGATTCCATATGTGCGGGACATCCTGAATATCACGAAGGGTCAGGAATTGAAACAACGACCGGCCCACTAGGTCAAGGCATAGCAAATGCCGTTGGTTTTGCATTAGCAGAGGAAATTTTAAAAAAAAAAGTAGGTAAAAAAATTATAAATCATAAGACTTATGTTTTAGCTGGAGATGGATGTTTAATGGAAGGTATTAGCCATGAAGCATTAAGTTTTGCAGGTCATCTAAAATTAAAAAATCTTATTTTATTATTTGATAATAATTCAATATCAATTGATGGACCTACAAATTTAGCAGTATCGGATAACACAAAAAAAAGATTTGAAAGTTATGGTTGGGACTATGTGGATATAAATGGTCATGATGAAAAACAAATCTTTAAAGCTCTAAAAAAAGCACAAAAAGCAAAAAAACCTTTTGCTATCTCATGTAAAACAACAATTGGCTATGGTTCTCCTAACAAAGGTGGAAAGGCATCATCTCACGGAAGTCCGCTTGGGCAGGAAGAAATTAATTTGGTTAGAAAAAAACTAAATTGGAATTATAAACCCTTCGAAATACCAGATGAAATCAAAAAAGAATGGAAAAAAATTGGAGAAAAAGCATCTGCATATGCTGAAAAAAATGAAGCAAAATATCAAAAGGAAATAAAAAAAAAATTTTGGTTGGGAACGTCATCGATAAAGCATTTTAAAAATATTAATTTATCAATTGAAAAAGCAATGAAAGATTATTTGAAAAATATGAATCCAATTGCAACAAGAAAATCCTCTGAGATGTTTTTAGAATTAATTACATCATTGCCAAACTTAATTGGAGGATCGGCTGATTTAGCTGGTTCAAATAATACTAAAACTAAAAAACATGAAATAATTAAACCAGGAAATTTTAAAGGAAATTACATTCATTATGGGGTAAGAGAACATGCGATGTGCGGTGTTATGAACGGACTGGCTTTACATAGTTGTTTAATACCTTATGGCGGAACATTTTTAATTTTTAGCGATTATTGTAAACCATCAATTAGACTAGCTGCAATGATGAAACAAAGAGTAATTTATATTTTCACGCATGATTCAATAGGGCTGGGGGAAGATGGTCCAACTCATCAACCAATTGAGCAGCTAACTAGCTTAAGATCAATACCTAACTTAAATGTTTTTAGACCTGCAGATACAGTTGAAACTTTTGAGTGCTGGCAATTAGCCCTTGAAAGCAATAAATCGCCAAGTGTAATTGCATTGTCTAGACAAAAAATAAATCCTTTAAGAAAAGAATATAGTAAAATTAATAAGTGCTCTAAAGGGGCATATGAAATAATGAGAACTGGAGAGGATATTAAAGTTATATTACTGTCAAGTGGTTCTGAGACTAGTTTGGCATGCGAAGTTAGCCATAAATTAGCCACAGAAAATATTTATTCAAAAGTTATATCAATGCCATGTCAGGAGTTATTTGACAAACAAGATGAAATCTACAAAAAAGAAATTTTTTCTGGAACAGAACTTTTAGTCTCAATAGAGGCCTCTGAAACTGGATTCTGGAAAAAATATACAGGTTCTAATGGAATGAATTTTGGTATTAATGATTTTGGAAAAAGTGCTCCCTACAAAGATATTTATGATCATTTTAAACTAAAT
>CEUS01139746.1_pt1 | contig 10113 bp, 11 predicted proteins | sample 427031 | NCBI WGS metagenome assembly CEUS01 (sample SAMEA2622837, study PRJEB7988) | marine metagenome | biome: marine biome (ENVO:00000447); feature: marine epipelagic mixed layer (ENVO:xxxxxxxxx); material: "saline water (ENVO:00002010), including plankton (ENVO:xxxxxxxx)" | depth 140 m | reverse complement strand
GTGTTTTTGGGTGTGGTTTTGTAGCAACGACAAGAGTTAATGTTTCGTATGAAACATTGTTGTGTTCCGAAAGAGATGTTTGTGAGATGGCTCTTCGTGGTAAAATTGCTGTAAGCACGCAAGGACAATTTATACATTGCTGTTAGTTGTCTGTAAAGGAGACTATAAATGGATAAGAACAAAGGAACCATTACGGTAAAACGCGGTTTTGCAGAAATGCTCAAAGGCGGGGTTATTATGGATGTGGTTACACCCGACCAGGCTGTAATCGCAGAAAAATCGGGCGCTTGTGCTGTTATGGCCCTGGAGAGAGTTCCTGCTGACATTCGAGCCGACGGCGGAGTGGCTCGCATGTCTGACCCAGGCATGATTAAGGAGATTATACAGTCGGTAACAATTCCTGTTATGGCCAAGTGTAGAATAGGTCATTTTGTTGAGGCCCAGGTGCTTCAGTCTCTAGGTGTTGACTACGTTGACGAATCAGAGGTTCTTACTCCTGCAGACGAAGAGCACCATGTTGATAAACATCAATTCACAGTTCCTTTTGTGTGTGGTTGCCGCAACTTGGGCGAAGCTTTACGGCGCGTTGGAGAAGGAGCTGCCATGATACGAACAAAAGGGGAGGCAGGGACCGGAGATGTCGTAGAGGCTGTTAGGCACGCCCGGTCCGTTCTAGGAGAAATACGGCGTTTGAGGGATATGCCTTCTGAGGAGCTTATGTCTTATTCAAAAGAAATAAGGGCTCCTTATGACTTGGTGGTTAGTGTTCACGAGACTGGTTGTTTGCCAGTGGTAAATTTTGCCGCAGGAGGGTTAGCTACACCTGCCGATGCTGCTCTTATGATGCAAATTGGGGTGGATGGAGTGTTTGTTGGCTCCGGAATATTCAAGTCGGGTGATCCGGCAAGTAGAGCCAAAGCTATTGTGGAGGCTACAACACACTACAACAATCCAGAAATAGTGGCAAAAGTGAGTGAGGGTCTGGGCGAGCCGATGGTAGGTCGACAAGTAAAAGACATACCGGTCGCGGAGTTGATGGCTGATCGGGGTTGGTAAAAGGTACGCCATGGAAGCGGGCGTACTTGCTCTGCAGGGAGGTTTTCGAGAGCACGTAACGATTCTTCGTCGGCTGGGAGCTAATTGCCGTGAGGTCAAACTCCCGAATGATTTTGATGGTCTGGATTGTCTTGTCGTCCCTGGTGGAGAATCAACAACAATTGGAAAGTTAGCGGTTGAATATGGCTTGATAGAGCCTATTGTCGATTTTGCTGGGCAAAATAGGCCTGTCTGGGGTACATGCGCAGGCGCTATTTTTTTGTCCAAGCTTAGAGGGTTCAACCAACCTGTTCTAAGGCTGATAGACATAGAAATAAAAAGGAATGCTTTTGGTCGTCAAGTCGATAGTTTCGAAGCTGAAGTAATGACAACTTTGCCGCGAACTTCCGGTACATGGAGCTCTAGCGGTGGAGGGGACACTGGTGTGTTCCCTGGAGTTTTTATAAGAGCGCCACGCGTTGTTGAGGCGGGCCCGTCTGTTGATGTATTGGGTAGACTTTCGACAGGCGAGATAGTTGCTGCTAGACAAAAAAACCTGTTAGTGACTGTGTTTCATCCTGAACTAACTGACGACCATCGATTTCATGAATATTTCTTAGGTATGATGCCTGACTGACATAGCCTTAGTACGCAAAATTATAAATCAAGATTGTTTGTTGTCAAAACAAAATGAGAGGTCGTTTGAAACACGAAATTCATGACAATCTAGACGTTTTGTTAAAAGCGCTTCCTAAAAGAATTACGTCCCAGGTGAAGAACGAAGGACGCAACGACCAGCTTCTTGAGGTTATATTGGATATTGGTCGTGTGCCTACAGCACGGTACACCGACTCAGAGGTTGTGTTGTCGGATGTTGATGTGAGCGCGTCTGAGATAGGAGGTGTGGTCGATAGGGTTGGAAGGTTTGACGCGGACAATCGGGCAGGGATAGAGCGCACCTTACATCGCATATCGGCTATACGTAATCGGCAAGGTGAGGTTGTAGGGTTGACTTGTCGTGTGGGCCGTGCTGTATATGGCACAATAGAAATCATCCAAGATGTCATAGAGTCAGGTAAAAGCACCTTGCTTTTAGGTAGACCGGGAGTTGGCAAGACAACTATGCTTAGAGAGGCTGCTCGTGTGCTTGCCGAAAGTCGTAGAGTTGTTGTTGTTGATACTTCCAATGAGATTGGAGGAGACGGTGATATACCACATCCTGCGGTAGGTCGAGCAAGACGAATGCAGGTAAAGAACCCTACTTATCAACACGAAGTGATGATTGAGGCTGTAGAGAATCACAACCCTGAAATCGTTGTTATCGATGAAATAGGCAGAGAGCAAGAGGCAGTCGCTGCTCGTACTATTGCAGAGCGTGGAGTACAACTTATTGGGACCGCTCATGGAAACACTCTAGACAATTTGATGGTGAACCCTACATTGGCTGACTTGGTGGGTGGGATTGAGTCTGTAACACTGTCTGATGATGAGGCTCGTAGGCGAGGAACACAGAAGACAGTTCTCGAGAGGAGGTCTCCTCCCACCTTTGATCTCTTGATTGAAATACTAGAGCGGGACCGCCTTAATGTACACCTAGATGTGTCCGACTCGGTTGATAAACTTTTGCGCGGGCAACAAATTCGCACAGAGCTTCGTTCTCGTACTCAGGAAGGAGGTTATAGGAAGACGAATCGGGTTAATGAAAGAGTTTTGCGAAGAAGTGACAACAAATATAGTGGTCGCATGCAGTGGAATGGATTTGGCGGTGACGATTATGGTGAGGAAGGCAACCGGACGCCGGACTACTCGCACATACAGCCGATAGCAGTGTATGTTTATGGCATAGATCGAGGTAGGTTAGAGAGAGCAACTCGACGTTTACATGTGCCTTTACGAGTCGTTGATGAAATGGAGGATGCACAGGCTTTGGTGACTCTGAAGTCACACTATAGACGACGTAGAGCTCCTATAAGTAATGCTGAGTCCGTGGGTATTCCTATATACGTACTTCGTTCAAACACTCAACACCAGATTGAAAAGTTGTTGGTGGAGGTGTTTGGGTTGTCGGACAGGGAGCTGGGTTTACGAGAGCGGTCTAATGGGTCCAAAGACGAAACAAAGGCAGCTATTGATATGATTCGAAAAGGCGCAAAACAGATTGACTTAAAACCTCAGACAGCTAACGTTAGGCGCCGACAACACGAGTTGGTCCGTCGAGCAAAACTGGTGTCGCACAGTTATGGTGTTGATCCTAATAGACACGTAAGAGTTTTCAAAGGTTGAGGATGTTTGTCACTTTAGAGGGGCCTGAGGGAAGCGGGAAAACCACATTATGTGCGCGTCTTGAGCACATGTTGGTAAAAAAGGGCCATCAGGTAATTTGTGTAAGGGAGCCAGGGGGCACTGTTATAGGTCAGCAGGTTAGAGATGTGCTGCTAGACCAGAGAAATACAGGCATGTTGCCTGAAACGGAGTTTCTACTGTTTTCTGCGTCTAGAGCTCAGCTAATCAGAGAGGTTGTTATGCCTCATTTAGAATCAGGCGCTATAGTGTTGTGTGATCGTTTTCTTGATTCTAGCTTGGCTTATCAGGGATATGGACACCGGTTGGATGTGGGAGTATTAGAAAAGATTTCATCATTTGTGACATCTGGGATTGCACCTGATATGACTATTTTGCTTGATATTTCACCTGATGAGGGTCTAAGTAGGCGAAAACAAGATCCGGAGAGTTGGAACCGGTTGGATGCATACTCGATTGATTTTCACGAAAGGGTGCGTAAAGGGTTTCTTCGTCTTGCTGAAAACAGCCCGAACAGATGGAAGGTTGTCGATGCTAGCCAGAGCGAAGATGCAATTTTCACAGAGGCAAGCACTATTTTGTTAAGTGCGCTCGACAAGCGATGAGCTTAGGTGTTTATGGTACAGGGCCTGTGGCTCCTTCTGATAAGCTGGGCATATCGGCCTCAATTGATTCAGGGTTTTCCCCTGCCTCTAGTCTGTCTACCATCTCGTCGAACTCAGGACCCATTTCTTCTCCCATCTCGTTTCCCATGTGTCGCATAAATTTACCAACCGACCTTGGGTCGTTTTCGTCAACACCACTTAGACTAGACGGATCAGACAGTGAGTCAAGGCGGGAATCTTCAGAACGAGCGATGCGCACTTTAGATATTATTCGCTCTAGAGAACCGCTGTCACAGTTTGTACATCGAGGGTTGGTATGGTCGTACTCGTTGTATGACATACGAACATTTGTTCTACGTCCGCATGCCTGGCATTTATATTCGTAAACGGGCATAATTGTATATTAGGACAGTGTAAATCATACGGATTATAACAGGCAAGACGCATTACTGGCAAACATGATGAAAGTCAATAAAACACAGGCGAACAACCAGCTTATTATAGTTGTTTCAGGCCCGTCAGGAGTAGGAAAAGATAGCGTTGTTCGGAGGATGCTTCAGCGCGATCGAAATCTAATGTTTGCAATTACGACCAATACGCGAAATATGCGAGAAGGTGAAACACAGGGGAAAGACTATTATTTCGTCTCGAAAAGTGAATTTGAGAGGATGATTACCGCAGGAGAGTTTTTGGAGCATGCGCTAGTTTATGGGGACCACAAGGGCGTTACAAAAACATCCATAAATAGGGCTATTGATAGCGGACGCGATGTGTTGTTACGTGTAGACGTACAAGGAGCCGCTACTATAAAAACTATCTATGAAAAAGCTATTTTGTTCTTTCTAGTGTCAGAGAGTAAAGAACAGTTGTTAGGTCGGTTAGAGGGCCGTAGATCAGAAACTTCGGAGTCAATGAAAGAGCGCACAGCAACATCAGTAGAAGAATACACTCAAAAGGATATTTTTCATCATATAGTTGTTAACAAAAAAAATGACTTAGACGGCACTGTGGATATAATTCTGGAAACCATTAATCTAGAGCGCAAACGGGCATTGTGAGCGACAATAAACTAGTTTGTAGCAACAAAACATACTATATATATATCACCGTGTTTACAATTGTTTGTATATCATAAATGTTTGGCTTGACTTAGCGTGTATTCGATGCTAAAGTCACCTAACAAACATAAAGAAGTGTACTGAGCATGTAAGCTGGTTGCAATATTGTGTGTTAAAGCACACATAATAGTTGTTATGTTGATCATGCAAAAAGTGAGGAGGATAGGGGATATGGATGAGCGCGAGATTGGTACGGTAAAGTGGTTCAACAACGGTAAAGGTTATGGTTTTATTGAGCGAGAAGGAGGAGACGACGTCTTTGTGCATTACAGCGAAATAGAAGGAGATGGATTTAAGTCCCTAGACGAAGGGCAGAGAGTAGAATTCGCTGTAACCGAGGGCGACAAAGGTTTGCAGGCAACCTCAGTAACTAAGATTGTCTAGAAATTTAGATGAAAATATCTTGCCTTCACGAGAATCTAGCTAAGGGCTTGAATATTGTAGGTCGTGCTGTAGCGTCTAGAAGCACGTTACCTGTACTTGGCAATGTGCTCCTGTCGACGGACAGTGCTGGGCTTAAGTTGTCAGCCACGAACCTTGAGATGGGTATTACTTGCTGGATAGGAGCAAAGGTTCATGAAGAAGGGTCCACTACATTACCTGCAAAAACACTGATTGATTTAGTGGGAACGCTTCCGAAAGAGCGCATCGATTTGGACTTAGATGTACGCACTCAAACCATGAAAGTAGCTTGTGCAGAATTTACAAACGAAATTAAGTGTATAGATAGTAATGATTTTCCTGTACTTCCTTCAACCGATGACAAATATGACTTGGAAATCAATGTAAGTAACTTGCGTGAAATGATAGACCAAGTGGTTTTCGTGGCAGCCACAGACGACTCAAGACCAGTGCTGACAGGTGTAGAGGTTACTATAGAAAAGGAAAAACTTACTTTTGCGGCGGCTGATGGATTTAGGCTAGCTGTGTGTTCATCATCATTGTCGACTGCCGATGACACACATATTGACGTGATAATACCAGCTAGAGCACTAGCGGAACTGGCACGTATTATAGGAGACGAAAGTGACGTTGTAAGTATTACTATGCCTCCTAGTGGTGGTCAGATTATATTTCGCGTGAAGGATGTGGAGTTAGTTTGCCAGCTTATTGAGGGCACGTTTCCCGACTATCAGCAGCTGTTGCCAGATTCTTATCAAACACGGGTCGTAATGTCAACAGAAAAAATCTTGGCTGCTTGTCGTGCAGCTCAAATATTTGCACGTGAATCGTCATATGCTGTTACCCTGTCGGTTAAGTCGGGTGAGAATCCAGGGGAAGACAGGGTGGATGTTAGCGCAAATTCAGCAGAGACAGGTTCTAACGAGTCAAGCATTGAAGCTTCGGTAGATGGTGATTCTATTGAAATGGCATTTAATGTGCGCTACTTAACAGAAGTGCTGCGAGTTATTGGTACTCCGGATGTGGCTCTAGAAACAAACGGAGAAGCTAGTCCTGGTGTGCTTCGGCCTGTGGGAAGGGATGATTTTGTAAGTGTAGTTATGCCTATGCATGTGGGTAGGTAATCTTATTCGTTAAACAAAATGTTGAGATCTATAGACCCCATTCTCCAGTAAGCGACACGAATCTAACATCGTATAATCTTTTCAGTACGCTGCGATACCCAATATTTTTATACAACACAAGGGTTTGATCATTGCTTTGTCCTATCGGAGCTACTAACCTGCCGCCGATTTTTAATTGAAGCATCAATGGCTCTGGAATCTCGGGGGCTGCAGCGCTTACTATAATGGCCTCATAAGGTCCATGATGTGGTGTGCCCAAACCCCCATCACCCTGAAGTACTGATATGTTGTGTATTCCCATGGATTGTAATCTTTCTTTTGCTTCGTTTGCTAACGAAGCAATAGACTCAACAGTAATTACGTGATTTGCAAGCTGTGACAATACAGCTGCTTGGTACCCAGAGCCTGTTCCAACCTCAAGCACCGTGTCGTTTGGGCTAATGCGTAAGAGTTCTGACATATGCGCGACAATGTATGGTTGTGAAATTGTTTGTCCTAAGCCTATGGGCAAAGGTTCGTCATCGTAAGCTTTTGACAACATGTCAATAGGCACAAACTTATGTCGTTTTACAGTTCTCATAGCACGAATAACGTGAGGGTCATAAATTCCTCTAGCTATAAGCTGGTTTTCAACCATATGATTGCGTAGTTTATACCAGTCAAAACTCTTAGGTTCCTTATTCATAGGATGTTGACCGGGTATGTTGACGAATCCATACTAACTAACAATACTTCAGGGCCCTAAATTTGTCTTTATCACTGAGTTGTGATTTGATATGATTCTCCAGGCAAATAACGGCAGTGCCAGCATGCGTTTCCATCGCCATGGTTGTGTCCATAATCGATGAAGCCATTCAAATCCAAAGCGTTGAATAATAATAGGCGCGCGTTTTGTGCGACCGGAAATAAAATCAAAAGCTCCGCCTACGCCTATACATATAGGCGTATCTAAGTCTTGAAGGTGGCGGTTTATCCAAAGGTCTTGGGTCGGAGCACCAAAAGCTACAAGCAGGATGTCGGGATTGCTATTACGAACACATTGAACGATAGATGAAATATCTACATCTGATGGACTACCTTCCATTGTATGAATTTTGGGAAGTCCAGGGTATTTTTTTCTCAGATTGGTTGCGGCAAGATTTGCCACACCTGGTCCTGCTCCTAGAAAAAACAACCTCCATCCTTTGGAGGCTGCTTTCTTAGCTAACAAATCTACTAATGTTGATCCAGCTACACGTTGTCTTAATGGGATTCCATGCAATTGAGCAGCCCACAAAAGACCTTGTCCATCTGGTAGACATAGGGATGCTCTTTGTAATACAGACATAAATTGATAATTGTTTTGGGCAGCAATGACAAACTCAGGATTAACTGTACATATTTGACATGATTCTCTTGTTTGAGTTTTCTTTTCAATCCATAGAAGTGCTTCGTTGTAGGTGACGTCGTCAACTGGAACAGAAAGAAAACTATGTCGCTCAGGGGTGTTTGTTGCTGACATGACTTGCTTTTTCTGTGAGAGTTTTTTCTATTATAGCAATAGTTTGGTTGGCGGTTGAGTCCCATGAGAACATTGCACAACGTTTTTGGCCGGCAGTTATTAGGCGTTGACGTATGCTATTGTTTGTCAGAAGGGTGTTTATGGCGTTAGACAAAGAACCAGAATCATTAGGAGGGACAATTAGCGCTGCTTTCCCAACAACTTCTGGCAGAGAACCAGCGTTTGTACAAATAACAGGTGTGGCAGCAGCCATGCTCTCTAGTGTGGTATACCCAAAACCTTCGTATAGAGATGGCAGCACAGTAATTTTAGCTCGACTGTATAGTGTAGGAAGGTGTTTTTGGGGCACAAACCCTATAAAATGTATCATACTTTCTAGTCCTAAATCTACTGCTTGCTTTCTTATTGATGATGTCATCCATCCTTCACGGCCTGCGCATACCAGACTTATATTTATGTTGCGGTCTCGTAACTGTGCAATGGCTTTGATTAGAACAGACAAACCTTTTCTGGGATGGATGGTGCCTACGTGCAAAATGTAAGAGTCGGGTAGATTTTGAAAAACATTCTTGTTGTCAGTAGATTGATACGATTCAGAGTCGAACCCAGGATGAACCACAGTGATTTTTGCTGGATCTGTATGGTAATGGTCTATTATGTCTTGCTTAGTCGCCTCAGAGTCGGCGATTAAGTGGCTAGCGTGTCTTACATTGTAGTTAGTAGACCATCGTAAATATGCCAATTGTAGGGGCGGATGCATGCTCGGATAGCGCATGAATCCGAGGTCGTGTATAGTTACAACCGAAGGTGCCGGGCAGTATATTGGAATGACATGAGCCGGAATAAAAAGCAAATCTGGTGGGTTAAACGCCAACTCAGCCGACAACCTTAGGTGGGTCCATGCAATAGGTGACACCATAACCTTAGATTCCACAAGAGAGTTTGTACGATAAAGGGTCGGACTGGGGTTGTCTCTATAATAAAGCCTCCAAATATATTTTGTTTTTGCCTCAATTAGAGCATTGATCATTTGTAACGAGTAATTTTCAGTGCCTGTCTTTTGTAGTACTGTGCTGCGGCTTGCATCCACACCAATAATTAAGGGCTTCGGTAAGTTTGGTAGGCTGGCGTGCATCATTGCTTTTGCTGCTGGCTATAAAAAAGCGGGTGACTACGTATAACCCAAGCTTGTTGGTCACTAATCGTGTAACTGTCTATGTTTCCGCTATCTTGCCAGAACATGTAATTGGAGCTATCTGCTTCTATACACTCATATTCTTCAACTTCACCGCTTGCGTCCAAGTCGTATTTGTTTGATGGGCACTCTGGAGTGTCGTCAAACAAATCAAACGAACTACCATCCGCCTCTGTAGTGTGCGTCAGCCCCATAAAGTGAGATCCTTCATGTACAATGGTTGCGCCTATATAACGATAGTTGCCATAGTGCTCTTGTAGACTAATAACAACACAGGATGATTGTGATCCTAGCGAAAAACTCATACCTGGAATCGGCGAAATACCTAGCACAGGCAAATAGTCCTCTTTGATTTCGGAATATTCGTCGAACACGTCAACCAGTGCAACATTCAGTGCTCTAGAAGCTCCTATGTTTGCTGCTGTTGCTTGGCAAAGTTTGCCCAAGCTGGTTTCATTGGTTCTGGCAAACATCGTCTTGTCTGTGATGCTGGAATTGAACAGGCTTAATTTTCCAAGTTGCATGTTTTGTTGTTCAAGCAAACTATCAACAGATTCTCTTATTTCGTTTTGCATTCGGTTGCGTTCCTCAGTAGAAGTTATAGATTCTGTTTTACTAAGAATCCAAATGTTGATGTCGATTGTTTGTAGCTCGTCCTTAAAAAGAGTGTTTGGATTAGTGTCTGTGCGAATTATTGTTGCTGCATCACAAATAGGCTGTCCCATTGAGTATAGTTCTATTTTGTAATCTCCGTGTAGTAAAGGAAACTTTGGGTTGGAAGGGAATCGTAAATTAATTTCTCCTTCAGCGCCGCAAGATCCAGAATAATGTA
>CEUS01279507.1_pt1 | contig 10116 bp, 7 predicted proteins | sample 427031 | NCBI WGS metagenome assembly CEUS01 (sample SAMEA2622837, study PRJEB7988) | marine metagenome | biome: marine biome (ENVO:00000447); feature: marine epipelagic mixed layer (ENVO:xxxxxxxxx); material: "saline water (ENVO:00002010), including plankton (ENVO:xxxxxxxx)" | depth 140 m | reverse complement strand
AGCAAAACATTGGAGGTGCTAGCACCTTATTTACACCTTGGGGAGGCCCTCGGAAACTTTCTGCAACAAATTTGTCCGGACCGGATTGATAAGCTCAAGATCACCTATTTTGGCAATATCATTGAATTAGACGAAAACCCGCTCACCCGCAGCATATTACAAGGTTATCTGAAGCACATCAGCGGAGAGAATGTGAATTCTGTAAACGCGCCCATTCTCTTAAAGCAGTTGGGCGTTGAGAACGATGTGGTGAAATCCAATGAAGATAGCGATTACAACGAGTTGATTGTTCTCGAGGCAACGGATTCGGATGGAAAATCCTATTCTGTCGAAGGAACCTTGATTGGAAAAGCAGGGGAAGCTCGAATCGTCCATATTCACGAGTGGGAAGTTGAAGCTTCTCCAGAAGGGGTAATGCTCGTAGTGCAGAACGATGACGTGCCTGGCATCGTTGGTGCATTGGGTACTGTTTTGGGAAAAGATATGGTTAACATTGCCTCTATGTCTCTTAGTCGAAACGCGATTGGTGGACTTGCGTTAAATGTTGTTAACCTGGATACTGCTCCAAGCGAGGCCGCCGTAAAGGAAATCGAATCTCTTGAATTTATCAAATCTATTTGCCTAGTATCATTGTAGTTCGCGTTCGCCTTACTAGCTCTTCATGCACCTATCTCTGCAGATCGCGCTTGCCTGCGTCACCGGGTACATTCTCGGTTCCATATCTTTTGCCACCGTGATAGCCCGGCGGCATGGTGTGGATATTTTTAAGGAAGGTAGTCGCAACCCCGGTGCCACTAACGTAAAGCGGATACTTGGAAAGAAAGCTGGAAACACCGTCTTCGTTATGGATTTCCTGAAGGGTTTTACAGTTGGATTATTGCCCTTGTTGATTGCCGATCCAGATAATCGACAAATGCTGGCAATTTGCTCTATTTTGTCGGCAATCTTCGGTCACAGTTTTTCCATATTTCTTAGATTTCGCGGAGGAAAAGGGGTAGCGACAACTATGGGAGGATTCCTTGCGTTGGCACCTTGGGTTCTGGTGATCGGCATAGCTCTTTGGTTGCTTGTCTTTTATTCATCACGTTATGTTTCGCTCGCCTCGATATTGTTTGGAGTGAGTTTGCCTATTTCATCCTATTTCCTGAACCAATCTCAATGGGTGATAAGTTTTTGTGGCCTTATCGCAATTCTTCTAGTCGTTCGTCACAATTCCAATATCGTCCGCCTCTTAAACGGTACTGAAAATCGTTTTTCCAAGAAACCTGCATCCGAGGAAACACACGATAATGCATAAGAAACCTGTAGTTAAATTGGGGTTACTTGGCCTTGGGGTCGTAGGGCAGGGCGTACTCAAACATTTGCATCGAAACCGAAAATTGCTCGAGTCGCGACTCGGGGTGCGTTTGAAGGTTGCAAAAATAGCTGTGCGAAGCAAAAGGCGTAAACGAGGGATTAGAGTAAATCCGAATTTGTTGACCACGAATGGTAGTGAAATTGTCGACGATCCGTCTATTGGTGTGGTATGTGAATTGATCGGTGGAACTGATTTGGCAAAGGAACTCACTCTTCGTGCGCTGCGAAATGGAAAAATCGTTGTAACGGCGAACAAGGCCCTTTTGTGCGAGCACGGAAATCAAGTCATTCGGGCAGCAAAAAAGAGTAAGGGTCATATATTTTTCGAGGCAAGCGTAGCTGGCGGTATCCCTATTATTAAATCCATTCGAGAAGGCTTGGTCGCCAACCGGTTCCCTACCATTCACGGAATTCTAAATGGTACGTGTAACTATATTCTATCTAGAATGCAGGCCGAAGAAAAGTCGTTCAGGGAAATATTGTCCCAGGCTAAATCACTTGGTTATGCTGAAGCGGATGAGAGTCTGGATGTTGATGGAATAGATGCGGCTCATAAAGCCGGAATACTAGCCTACCTGGCTCACGGAAAATGGATACCTATGAAAAAGATGTTGATCCAAGGTATCCGTGAAGTCACTATAAACGATATGTCGGCGGCAGATGCCATGGGGTACCGTATCAAGCATCTGGCATCGGTCGTAAGGGACCAGAAGAAAAATAGCCTCTTTGTCGGTGTTTATCCCGCCCTGGTGGAAAAGACTCATATTCTTGGTAGAGTTGATGACGTTTACAATGCAGTATGTGTTAGCGGCGATGTAGTGGGAACTACGGTACACATCGGACGTGGTGCTGGACAAGATGCTACGGCGAGTGCTGTGATAAGTGATATTGCAGATGCCGTATTTTCGCTTCGAGGATTGGAACTTCACAATCTCATAGATGAGGAAAATGATCCGATTACCGAATGCCTCACTGAATTGCAGGTAGCTCGGATGGAGGATGTGCTGTCAGCATTCTACCTTAGAATTACTGTAATCGATCAACTTGGCGTATTGTCGAAAGTCACTGCTGTAATGGCGCGTGAACAGATCAGTATTGCCAGGGTGATTCAGCAATTGCCTGAGAATGGTAACAAAAATCTAGCAATGCTGACTTTGACCACCCACCGGTGTTCGGAGTCCGCCATTGCCAGCGCAATTCGATCCTTGAATCGCTTGAAGGCTGTACAGTCCAGGCCCTTTCTGCTTAGAATTGCCAAATTTGAGGATTAGGAAGTGGGTAGAATTGTTCAAAAATACGGCGGCACTTCAGTTGGAACTGTCGAAAGGATTCAAGTGGTTGCGGAACGCATCAAGACAACTTACGATGCGGGCAATGAGGTGGTGGTTGTTGTGTCTGCCCGTTCCGGGGTAACCAACGAGTTGATCAACCGTGCTAAAAGCCTCAATCCCGAACCCGACGAACGAGAAATGGATATGCTTCTTGCGGTTGGAGAACAGGAGACGATTGCCCTGATGGCGATGGCTCTTCACACACTCGGAGTACCAGCGGAATCTAGAACAGGCGCTCAAGCTGGGGTAATCACCGACGATTTCCACACGAAAGCCAGAATCATCCGGGTGGATGGTGGCGACATTCCAAATCTTCTGGCCGAAGGCAAAGTGGTTATTGTGGCTGGATTTCAAGGAATTAATGAAACCGGTGAAATTTGCACCTTGGGGCGGGGCGGATCCGATTTAAGCGCAGTAGCCATGGCTGCCGGATTAGAGGCTGACCTCTGTCAAATATTTACTGATGTCGAAGGTGTGTTTACTTCAGATCCCAGAATCGTTAATGATGCTGTCAAATTAGATGAGGTCAGTTATGATGAAATGCTTGAACTCGCCAGTATGGGTAGCAAGGTCATACAAGCTCGCGCGGTTGAGTTTGCAAAGAAGTTCAATGTAACCTTTGAAGTACGATCCAGTTTCAACGACAAACCAGGTACGATTGTGAAAGAAGAAGTAGCGTCTATGGAGGATGTTTTGGTCCGAGGAGTTGCAGTTGACAAAAGCCAAACTTTGGTGGTTGTGAGTGATCTTCCGGATGAACCGGGAACTGCGGCGAGGCTATTCACTGCCTTGGCCCAGGCTAATATTCTTGTGGATATGATTGTGCAGAATATTGGTCGGGAAGGACGGGCCAACCTGACCTTTACCGTTCCCAAGGATGATACGCCCAAAACCGAAACTGTTCTGTCAGATTTGCTCCTTGAACTGGGAGGCTGCCTGACCCGTACGACCGACATAGCAAAACTGTCTGTGGTTGGCATCGGTATGCGCAGTCATTCTGGGGTTGCGGCAGAATTGTTCTGGACGTTGGCCGACGGAGGTATCAATATTCAACTCATAGGCACTTCGGAAATAAAAATATCCGTAGCTATAGATTTGGTGGATGCCGATTCCGCGGCTAAACTTGTCCACAAGGCATTCCGGTTAGAGCAAGCGAGCGGATGAATTTTATCAGCACACGTGGGCTGACGGATCCAGTATCCTTTTCTGAGGCAGTTGCTCTCGGCCTGGCGCCCGATGGTGGCCTTTTTGTTCCAGAAACGCTCCCTGATCTCTCCAAGGAAATTCAAAGTTGGAAAGGTTGTTCTTATGAAGCCTTGTGTTTCGCCTTTTTTCGGCATTTTGCGACCGATATCGATCCGTCTCAGCTGAAGGTCATTATTAAAAAATCCTATAAGAATTTTGACAGTCCTTCCAGGGCCCCCCTTACACTGCTGGGCGAATCTTTATGGATTTTAGAACTCTTTCATGGACCTACTCTGGCTTTTAAGGATTTCGCACTCCAATTATTGGGAAATCTTTACGAACACCAGATTGAGCGAACCGGTCAGCCCATCAATGTCCTAGGAGCAACCTCGGGTGATACAGGAGCTGCCGCCATTCATGGATTATTAGGGAAAGAGGGTGTTCATATTTTTATCCTCTATCCTGATGGCAGAATATCGTCCCTTCAAGAAAGGCAGATGGCATGCACTGAGGCCGATAATGTATTTCCATTGGCCTTGGACGGGAGCTTTGATGATACGCAGCGAGTTCTAAAAGATGTGTTTGGCGACCAGGATTTTCGAAAGTCTGTCAATCTTTCTGCTGTGAATTCCATAAATCTGGCTAGGGTGCTCGCGCAGTGTGTTTACTACATTTATGCTTATTGGCAGTTACCGGCACTTGTGCGGGATGAGACTGAAGTCGTAGTTCCGACAGGAAACTTTGGAAATATTCTCGCGGGTTGGATGGCCCAGAAAATGGGCCTTCCTTTTCGGTCCTTCAAAGTAGCCACAAACCAAAACGATATTTTGCATCGTCTGTTTACAACCGGGGAGTATCAAGTCCTTGATGTTCAGCCCAGCCTGGCTCCTTCCATGGATATTCAGGTGGCTTCGAACTTCGAACGATTCCTCTTTTATGCTGAAAATTCGGATCCGCAAAAAGTGCGGCCAATTATGGAAACTTTCAAAGATACGGGTCGATACGACTTTGCGGAATTTGATTCGGATACATTCTCAAGCAGTCGGACCGATGATGCGGAAATTCGATCCATTATCACAAAGGTATATAGAAAATATGGTTACATAGCTGATCCTCATACGGCTTGTGGTTTAACGGAATGGGATCATCCGCATCAGCAAATGGTGCTCGCGACCGCGCATCCGGCTAAATTTCCGGAGACAATCGAGGAATGTATCGAAATATCGTATACACACCCAATCTTAGAATTGCTAAAATCCAGAGGAATTCGAAAACATAAGGTTGCTTCAAGCGCGGAAGCCGTAAAGTCCTTTATATCAACGCATATTCATTAACCTCCAAAAACATGGCCAGTGACGTACCCATTTTGATTTACGATACAACTCTGCGAGACGGAACTCAAGGAGAAGGGATATCCTTTTCTGCGACGGATAAGATTTTGATTACCCGGAAACTGGATCAGTTTGGCATTGATTATATAGAGGGTGGCTGGCCTGGATCTAATCCCAGGGATATGGCTTTCTTTGAGGAAGTGAAGTCGGTCGAATTATCTCATGCGAAGGTAGTTGCTTTTGGATCGACTCGCCGCTCCAATATGAAAGCGGAGGATGATCCTCAGCTGAAACTTCTCCTCGATGCCGAGACATCTGTTGTCACCATTTTCGGCAAGACGTGGTTGCTTCACGTGACGGATGTCTTGCGGACAACTCCCGAAGAGAACTTGGCCATGATTAAGGATTCGGTGAGATTTCTCAAAGATGCCGGGCGTGAGGTAATCTACGATGCCGAACATTTTTACGACGGTTATGTGGATAGTTCGGAATATGCCCTGAAGACTTTGACGGCTGCAGTGGAGGGAGGTGCGGATTTTCTGGTGCTTTGTGATACGAACGGTGGAAAATTGGTTTCGGAAATCGAAGCGATAAACAAAGATGTGATTGAGAAATTCGCTGATGTGCCGGTCGGCGTCCATTGCCATAACGATTCTGGATTAGGCGTAGCGGTTAGCTTGGCTGGCGTGGGGGTCGGTGCAACCATGGTCCAAGGTACCATGAATGGATATGGAGAAAGAAATGGAAACGCCAATCTAACTTCGATCATTCCTAACTTGATTCTAAAGATGGGAAAGGAAGCTAATTGCAAAGCCAATTTGAGTGAGTTGAGAGAGCTGTCTATCTACATAGACGATCTTGCCAATGTGAGATCCAACATTCGGGCACCCTTTGTCGGATCATCTTCCTTTGCTCACAAGGGAGGTGTTCACGCGAACGCCGCCTTAAAAGTTGCACGAAGTTATGAACATATTCAGCCCGAATCAGTAGGAAATCGTCAAAGGATTCTGATTTCAGATATGTCAGGCAGAAGTAGCCTTATGATGAAGGCTAAGGAACTAGGTTTGGAGGTTGAGGAAAAGTCACCCGAGATGAAATCATTTCTCGATCAACTCAAAAGTCTGGAACACAAGGGCTACGAATATGAGGCGGCGGATGCTTCATTTAAATTGTTACTGTCAAAATTCCTGCGGCACCATAGTCCTTTTTTTACACTTCAGGGCTATCGAGTAATGGAAGGTCGACGTGACGATAACCAGACGGTTGTTTCGGAAGCTACGGTCAAGATTCAGGTGGAGGATGTGACCCATCATTGTGTGGCTGAATCAACAGGCCCTGTCAGCGCTTTATACAAAGCTCTTTCTGCGGCATTGTCTGCTGATTTTCCGGCGATAAATCAAGTAGAATTGCGAGATTTCAAAGTGCGCATCCTTGAATCTGAAAATGGAGTGGATGCGAAGACACGGGTGTTTATTGAATCGAGCGATGGGGAAGAGATTTGGGGCACGGTAGGTGCAAGCGACAACATTGTGGCTGCCAGTTTGGAAGCTTTGCTGGATTCGCTGGAATATAAGCTTTTGAAGGACGAAAATGTAGGGTCTGAGTAAATTTTGCGTCAAGAATCATCCGATTCCCCTTACAGTTTTAGTGGTAACAGGAGAATATTCGTTTTTATTAGCCGAATCGGGAAGTATTTTGGAATAATTTCAGGCCAAATGGAGTTCCTTAAAAAGGAAAGTTTTAGAAAATTAATTTTGCACATACCAGATAAACTACTGCATACTAACTATAATAAATCTAAAATACTTCTATCATGAGATTAACCAGTTGTTCCCGTGCTCTCGTGCCAACCATTATTTTTGGCCTTTTTATTGCCAGTAAATCTTTCGCAGTTCAGGCAGTGACAAATGCGGTTGGCGTTATCCAGAAAACCGCTCTTGGCGAGTCTGATACCATCATTTCCATTCCCCTGAAACGCCCCGCCGTTTTTAACGGAGTTGTAGATGCTTACACGCCTAATTTAATCACCGCTGCTGGAAGCCCTGGATGGTCGGCAGATGGATGGGCTGATGGCTACTATGTCTTTATTCGCAGTGGTGCGGTTGAAGGCACTTATACCATGATTACTGGAAACGGCGCTGATACACTTAATACTGCGGACGTAGTGGAGGTAGCACAAGGTGATAGCTTCTCGATCCACTCATTTTGGACGCTTGGAACATTGTTTCCAGGTGGTGATGGTCTAAACGCGTCTCCTTCTCATCTGCAACGTGATTCTGAGATATTCATTCCTAATTCCGGAGGGGAAGGTATCAATCTGGCTGCTGAAGCCACTTACTATTTCTATGACAGTGCATTCCGTCAGGTTGGTGCTGCACTAGATTCAACTCATGATGACACGATACTTTACCCTGACACCTATGTCATTCTACGGAACAATATTGCAGGTAGCACTAAAGTCACCTTCACCGGTGAAGTAGTTATGACTGATTTGTCACTTCCTATCATGTCTACAGCCACGGGTCCACAAGACAATGTTGTCGGGTTGCAACGGCCAATTGAAATGACTCTTGATGAGTCAGGTCTCGGCGCTAGTTTATCTGCGGGGGATCAATTACTTGTGTGGGATGATTCAATGCCGAGGCAGAATCGTTTGGCAAGCAATGCGATAGTCTACAATTGGAATGGCGCTGCTTGGAGTGGTGGTACGAATGGAGGAGCAGATCAGGTATTTACTCCAGGTCGTGGTGTTCTAATTAGGCGGGTTGAAGGTGTTCTTGAAGAAGTCGATTGGTCAAACTCTCCGAACTACGCCAACTAACTCTCCTTTATCTCCTTATTTATTTGTAATCTCTGGCTAACTAATTTCTATGTCAAAAATACCAATGAGCCACAAAGCTTTGAAACCCGGATTCCTCGTTCTACTCGGAATTGGATTATTAGTCGGTCAGATTCAAGCTGCAATTGAAATAAGTGTTGGGGCTGAGAGGTTGCAGGATCCCAGCGGAGGATCCATGGCTGTAGGGGGAGTTCTTGTTCTGGTGGGTTCCACTACTGATGCTAATTTTTCCGGACCTTCCGAAACGGATTTTACTCAAAACGACGACGCAGTTATTGCCATCTGGGATATTGCTACGGGTGGTGGTAACGCACCAGGAGCATTCAGTGGATCTACTGGAAGCGTCAGTCTTGGTGGTGATTGGGGCGCAGGTGATCCTATCGCGATATACTGGTTCCCAACCCTAACCATAGCCGATACTGCTCCAGGAGCAGCCGTACCTTATGGCATATTTCAAGGGACAGCAGGTGTTGATGGATCCGATGCTTGGGAAACTCCTGAGGATGGGACCATCGGTCATAATTTGTTTTTTATTACTTCAGATGCTTCTGTTTTGTCAGGTTCCGGATCTTCAGATCCAGCTGCTGGATTAGCGAATTTGGTAACTCCGGGCACCGGCCCATTGGATCCAAGCGATGTGCTTGCAACTACTAATGGTCCAGGGCTTGTCGATTTATCGTGGACAGACAATGCTACCGATGAAACTGGATACCGTGTTGAGCGCAGATTGGGTTCCGGCGGTGCATGGACGCTGCTGGATACACTTGCAGCTGGTTCGACAGCTTTTGCTGACGACACTGTCGAAGACGCAACTGCCTATGTTTATCGGGTGATTGCTGTTCGAGGTCCTTCCTGGTCAGAAATCGTTGAGTCTCCTGAAGTTACTTTAGACGATAGCCAATCCACTTTCCTCAATTTGTCGAATCGTGCTTTTGTAGGAACTGGAGACAGTGTATTGATTGGTTCACTCATTATCTTTGATGGCCAAATTAAGATCTACGCCAAGGCATCAGGCCCTTCATTGGCAAATGCCAATCCTCCTGTTCCTAACGCACTTGGCAATCCCACCATGCGCATTGTTGAAGTTGGCACTGGAACAACGCTTTATGAAAACGATGATTGGGAGACTCAATCAGATCCGTCAGTTACCACAGCGCTTGAAGCGGCTAATCTCGCTCCGGTTTTACCAACCGAGTCTTTAGAACCAGCCATGGTTGTTACGCTTGGTAATGATGGCGCATTCACAGCCTACTCCTTTGTTCTTGAAGGAGTTGGTGCAACTGAAGGTTTTGCCACTATCGAAATCTTCGATGCCACTACTGAAGGTGAAATTGCAAATCTCGGAACTTTATTTAACCTTTCAAATCGTGCTTTAGTTGGCACAGGGGATGAAGTGCTCATTGCGTCAATGATTGTTATCGGTGAAGCTCCCAAAGGATTCTTTGCCAAAGCATCAGGACCATCATTGGCGAATGCTAATCCTCCAGTGCCTAATGTGATGCAAGACCCCAAGTTGACCCTGCGGTTTGCTGGTGGAGGAGCAGTTATCTATGAAAATGATGATTGGGAGACACAAGACGATCCACAAGTTGCGACTTGGCTCCAAGATCCGGCATTAGCGCCCGTTCTTCCAACTGATTCGAAAGAACCTGCTATGGTAGCAGTCGTGAATCCTGGAGGATTCGGCCTATACTCGCTTATTGTTGAGGGTCTCGATCTTCAACCGGGTGAACGTAAAAATGCGACGGTAGAAATATTCAATTTCGACCCTCCACAGCCCTAAGAGCTAATCTCTAAAATCCATAAATTTCAATGCCTCGGTAAATTAACGGGGCTTTTTCTTTGAGCAGCATTTCCTCTAAATGTAAATAAGTTCGGATTCGGTTATTTATAGGTTCTTTTCAGCAGGGAAACCAAATTGTCTCAAAATCAAAAAGATGCGGTTGTATCCTTCGTTGTTCCTGGATGCAAAATAATGTCTTCATCATTAGTCCATTGGTCATCGTTTATTAGAACTTTGCAGGCGACTGGTTGACTGGCCTCGAAGGTTTTCCATTCCCATTTGCCGATTCCT
>CEUS01169530.1_pt1 | contig 10124 bp, 6 predicted proteins | sample 427031 | NCBI WGS metagenome assembly CEUS01 (sample SAMEA2622837, study PRJEB7988) | marine metagenome | biome: marine biome (ENVO:00000447); feature: marine epipelagic mixed layer (ENVO:xxxxxxxxx); material: "saline water (ENVO:00002010), including plankton (ENVO:xxxxxxxx)" | depth 140 m | reverse complement strand
CACGGACTGCGTCAGGATGTGCAGTTGGGCTGGGAATCACGCAATAGGTAGCACCATCAAAGAGGGTTTCCTCTGCTCCATCAATTCCAGGAATCTCATTACCTGCCATTGGGTGTCCTCCAACAAAATTGACCTCGTTTGGCAGTACCTCAGATGCCCAAAGAAGGATCTCTGCTTTGGTGCTTCCTGTATCCGTGACAATAGCGTGGTCGCGTAGTGCTGGAGCCATCAGACCCATTACATCACGCATAGCATTCATTGGAACTGCAAGAATAACCATGGATGCATTGCTGACTGCTTCCTGTAAGTTATACGAAATTTTGTCGATTGCGTCTCGATTTCGCGCTCGGGCCGCGATTTCAGGGTCTGTGTCAATACCAGTTATCTCGACTTCTTTGGATTGTTTTCGTTTTATTGCCATGCCAATTGATGATCCGATTTGTCCCAAGCCAACTATGGTTACCTGACTTTTTTCCATCTTATTTGCCCTTTTCCCTTCATCGCTCATTTCTGGCGCTTATGATTTGATAAGTAGATTCGTGATGCCCTCGGTTACTGGTTGAATGATTGCGTTGAGGAATCCTGTTCCAAAAATTATGTCCGCGCCAATGATACCAAACAGCAATAACATCCCATACTGATTATATCGTTGGAGAAAGATTGCAATGGGGCGCGGTGCAATAGCAAGAGACGCCTGGAATCCATCAAGCGGCGCAATGGGCAGCAGATTGAATATTCCAAGCAGTATGCTGATCGAGAAAGTGGTGGTGGTGATACTCACAATCCATACTAAAAGATTGGTTGGATCCTCAAGTACGCGTATAAGGGAGACTCCGAGCCCGCTGTCGAGTGACATAACGTTTGTTTTGACGAGGAAGGCGATCACCGCGGACGTAAAAAAATTGCTAATTGGCCCTGCCATCGCCACAAGGGCGATTCCTGTTCGGCCGAAGCGGATTTCATTTGGGTTGAACTGCACCGGTTTTCCCCATCCAAACCCAATGAGAAGAATCATTAATGTTCCAGCGCGGTCAAGGTGGTGGAACGGGTTGAGGGAGACTCGTCCTTGGTGGTGCGCTACCGAATCTCCGAGTAAGTATGCTACGACAGCGTGTGAAAATTCATGGATGGTGATTGCGGTAAGGACACTTATACCGACGATACCAACCATGATTGGGAAAAGTCGGAGAAACAAAAATGGGTCTGACACTAAAATGTCTAGGAGCGATAGGAGCATGTTAGGGTTTCTCTCCACTTCTGCACTTTTTTAGATTTCTAGGACATCGATGACTCCATAGTGTAAACCGGGTTATTTAAACTTCAACCTGTCTAACGGATCTCAAATGATTAAAAGGAATTAAATTTTGTGCAGTGGAAATATTTCTCTTTGTATCGTCTGAATCGATTTTTTTGCAATATGCATCGGATTCGCATCTGATTCTGGATCTGTTGTCGTTGTTTCAACATCATATAAATGTTGCAGTCCGTATCGTTCGGTAAAAACACTTGGTAGAGTTGGACCAAGTTCAACACCGGACATAGTGGCGAAAGCGAGTGCCCAACTTCTTGCAACGGCGCTCATGTCGTAACCGCCGCCGCCAAAAGCGATCCAGCGTCCAGGACTCAAACTTTTTAGTTCTTCTATTATCTTTTTGTATCCAAAAGTTGTGATTTTAAGGTGGGTCAGCGGATCAGCGAAATGAGAATCTATCCCAATTTGAGTTGCGAGGATATCAGGTTCGAATTTCATTACCAAGGGTGGCACAATTGTCTTGAACGCCCAAAGGTATGTTTTGTCAGAGGTGCCAGGTGCAAGTGGTATGTTGATTGCATACCCTCTTCCAGATTGCTTTCCATATTCTTCTACTTGTCCAGTACCCGGGAACAAGTAGTCTCCAGATTCGTGAATTGAGATTGTTAGCACTTGGTCCGTATCATAAAAAGCATGCTGGACACCGTCGCCATGGTGGGCATCAATGTCGATGTATGCAACACGTGCACCTTGGGCTACCATTTCTTGAATTGCGATAACAATGTCATTGAATATGCAGAAACCATGTGCATAACCTGGCATTGCATGATGAAATCCTCCGCCAGCATTGAAAGCGACATCCGTATTCTGGTTCCAGATTGTTTCCGCTGCAACTAGTGATGCCCCAACCGAAAGAGCGGCAGATTCATACATCCCGGTCGTTGTGGGATTATCTCCAGAATCGCTGAAATTGTAGAGATGTTGCCTTTCCAAATTTTTACCCGAGCTGAAATCCTTTACTGCGTCAACATAGTCCGTTTGATGGAAAGATGAAATTTCATCACGATTGGCGAGGCGCGGGCTTTGAATTAGCACATTATCCTTCGTGAAGATGTTGTAGGCGTCAAGGAGTTCGTAAACGTAGCGTAGACGCATTGGCCTAAGAATATGGTCTTCCCTGAGGATATTCCGGGTCATTTTCGGATCATAAATGAAGGCTGATTTTGTCAATTTTGATCGTCTGATGGCGGGACTTTTCTTTGTGGATCAGGTTTTGAATTGGCCGCGTCTGATTGGCGTGTTAGTAATGCTCGGACCATGAAAAGAAGACTGCCTAAGATGATAACGCTAAGGTATTGAATTGATCGGTCCAGTAGGGTCAGTGAAATGGCATCTTCTCTTGATAGAGCAATCATAAAAATTCCGGTCATCCCAAATTCCACGATACCAACCCCACCAGGTGTTATTGGAGCTGTACTCAACAACGAAGCGGCAAGTGCTGTAAATAGAAGTAATGGGATTGAGACCTCTATATTTAGTGCATATGCAATGAGGAATAATCGCATGACTTCAAAGAGCCATGACATTGCAGAGGCAAGAATGATGAGTGGTAAACGGCGAAAACTTTTGGTGGTGCCTTCATGGAAATTCAAATAGATTGTTCGCAATGGCCCTGGCAGGCGCAGTGCGAGGCGTTTGCCGATGATTGTCATCCCGAGCAGGCCTATTAGAGCCAGACACGCCAGACCAATTGCGATAATTAATAAACCTGAAATATTTTCAGATTTGTTTGTCCAGAGCATGCCCGCTGCTAGCGCTAATAGTCCCGTGACCATCAGCATATCAAGGACTCGTTCAGCAAGGACGGAACCCATCGTCCGTGAGAAACTTAACTGCCCTTTAGTTGACAAAAGATAAGCTCGGTACGCGTCTCCCATGCGAAACCAAGATATTGAATTAACGAACCAACCGAGGAACATCGATTGGCCGAAAAACATTAAGGAAGGAAGGGGATTTTTGGTTTCTTCCGGATGAGCGTTTTGTACTAATAATCGCCATCTATATCCCCGTACAATGAACCCTACGTAGTATACAATTGCCGCCGCAAGGTAAAGTTGTGGGTCAGCTTGATAAATGCGTTTCCACGTTTGCGAAAGATCGATATCGAAACGCGTGAGCAAAAAGCTAATAATCAATGCAGCAATGGTAAAAGATATAAATGTTGTAGGGCTGAATATACGTTTCTTCAACGCATTTTCACTGAAGGATTTATTCAAGTCCGGGTCCTCCCTACTCGACCAATCGGAGTTCGTGCCGGTCTTCCCGGGCGTCGAGGGAATTTTGACGGTGTTTCGGCAACCTTCTTCAGGATTATTAGGAGCCTATCGTCGTTAAATATATCTAAAGGGATATGCGCCACACGGAAAAATTCACCCCCTAATACCTCTATCGCTTCCGATGCTTCATCAATTTCAGGTTGCAGGTCACTAATCGGCCCCTTTTTGAATGCGATTATATGGCCGTTAATCTTGCAAAATGGGAGTGAAAGCTCCAATACGGCGGATAGAGAGCCAAGGGCTCTAGCGAGTACAACATCAAATGTCGCACGCATTTCTAAATCATGCGCTGCAATTTCTGCGCGACCATTCATGATCTCTACTTGTTGGATTTCTAACTTGTTTGTCAGTTCACGCAAGAAATCTGTTTTTTTCCGTGTTGCTTCCAGAAGAGTGAGTTGCATCTCTGGCGCCATAATCTTTAGAGGGACGCCCGGGAAACCGGCGCCAGTACCAACATCGAGAATTCTTGGATTTTCTAGCCCGAGCGCGTTGAGACTCGGGAGCGCTGTTAAAGAGTCTAAAAAATGTACAGAGTGGATGTTTTCAAGCGCCCGCTTGGATGTGAGATTCATTCGAGTGTTCCAAGTGCGCAAGAGTGATGAGTATTGAGAGAAAGCAAATATCTGTTCGGCGGTTATGCTGATTTTCAAATTCTCTAAATTCAATATAAGGTTTTGGACGTTATCGTTTGCCACAATCCTACTTTTCCAATAATGATTACCTGCAACGGTCTTGCTATTGAGCATTTATAGTATAGAAGCTAATTGCGGAGATTCATCAAGCCAGTTATGTGAAAATATACTAATAGCCTTTTTACACATTAATGCGATGATATCGACGTTTTCAACGACAACGAGCAAAATATCGTAGGTTGGTGATATGTATTTTTTGAAAATGTAGGTAGATTTCCGAAATAACAGAGCTGGATTTAGGGATCATGGAAAATCATAGTGACGCTACAATTCACAAGCCCGTTCTCACGAGTGAGGTCCTTCAAAATTTGCAAGTATTTGCGGGGGGATTTTATATTGATTGCACACTGGGTGATGGAGGACACACTAAAGCGATTCTTGACTTAGGAGGCTTCGTTCTTGGAATAGACAAGGATCCAGAAGCTATTACGCACTCTCGTAAGAGGTTGGATTCTTACGGCGAACGGTTCGATTCTGTGCAAGGGAGTTTTTCAAGCTTGATCGAAATGTCGGGCAGTAGCTTGTTCCCAAGAATCGATGGCATCTTATTTGACCTTGGGTTTTCTTCAAGGCAAATCGAAGAGGGGGGACGAGGATTTAGTTTCAAAAGTAATGACCCATTAGACATGCGATTTGACCCAGGAATTGGTTTGAAAGCGGCTGATTTTGTCAATCAAGCAGATGAACAGCAGTTAACATATGTTCTTAAAACGTATGGAGAAGAGTCATGGGCTCGTTCCATAGCAAAAAATATTGTGCGTGAAAGGCCTTTTAATACGAGCCTACAACTGGCGTCCATGGTTGGTCGTGTTATTAAACGCCGACGAGGTATGAAAATTCATCCTGCGACTAAAACATTCCAGGCGCTTAGGATACATGTCAATGATGAGATGACTGTCCTAGAGAGTGGGTTAAAGCAAGCAATTTCCTTGTTATCACAGGGTGGTCGTCTCGCTGTGATTAGTTATCATTCACTTGAAGATCGGATTGCAAAAAATACCATTAGCCAGGAATCAAAGAATTGTCTTTGCCCACCGCAGATATTGCAATGTGTCTGTAATCATCAGGCAACCGTAAAGAAAATTACTAGAAAGCCTATTGTTCCATCAGAAATAGAAATTCGGGAAAATCCTCGTAGTCGGAGCGCACGCTTGCGGGTTGCCGAACGGAAGTGAATTTAATAACGATTCGTAACGATGGTCAGGATTTTTGGAGTCCTCAAAAACATCTTCCAAAAGTATCGGTGTGTGTTTTTAAAGATATAATGGTTCTTGGTTATATCTATTACGGACATTAAAACGAAATATTGGTTAGTTTATAATCCCCCCTTGACGCCGCTAATCCAAGTGTTATTATTGAACGAGGTTTGAAACCGAGTTCTTTATTGATCATAAACTTGGTTAAGAATCTGGAGAGTCAAGATCCCAAAGAAAATAGCACTGGAGGTGTGGTGGATCGAAATTATGAGGCGACTTTAGTTTGAAGTGTTGTGAGGGAGCGGAAATCTTCTTGACATCCCAAACTTGTGTCCTCAAAATGTAATCCAACACGATGAGTTCAATAAAGCGGATTTATCCTAAAGAGACGTTTTCACTGGCTGCTTACAAGTGCATAAATTGTGATTAATTAGCACAATGGCGCTTGTGGCGGTTATTTACGTTGTGATAGTCTATCCGTGATTGCTTGAATTACGTGCGGAGCCGGGTGAAAACTGGTTGCGTGCCGATAGTAGCTAAGTATTAAACGCATGGGAAATGAAGGAGGTGCGAGTGAGGGAGAGAGCCCAGCTTGAATCAGATGTTATTCCCAAAGCGTAGAATGCAAAGTGGAATTGAAAATATATATTAAAGGAATCAAATAGAATACCAATGGCCATAACACGTACAAAAACATATTTAAGTAACGTGTGTCGTGAATCGAAAGGGGGCCGCTCGTGAGACGTAAAGGTGTAGGAATAGTCGCAGCATTGCTGCTGGTGCTTGCGTTGATCCCAATGGGGGTAGCTTCTGCCGCCCAGGGAACAATCAAGCTTTTGGATACGGCTGGCGACGACAAGTCGAAGTATTCAGCAGTAGCTTCCGATTCGGCGACGCACAACATAGCTGTTATACAAGTTACAGACAGTGACTTGGATGTCCCAAGTGACATACCAGCAACTGTAGATATTTCCAGTACCAACTACGAGATTGTTGGCCGGGCCGATGGCTCGACCACATCGTGGACGCTTGGAAATACCCCAGTTGCCGACCAGACAGGGGACAATAAGACGAATACCTCTGATATCGACCTTCGGGTCTTGCAATCAGGTGATACACCACTGGTCGTATCCTTGAACGCAACATCTGGTGCCGTACAGGTTTTCGCCGCTCCAGCGGAGGGCGCAACTTCACGGTTTAGCCAGGCAGTATCAGAATCAACTGGATATGCCACAACGGCTGCTGCGGTAACGCAGTTGACGGGTGCAACACAGTTGAAAGTAACTGTTGACGCGAGCGCTGGTACCGCTGGTGTTGTCGACGTCCACGTTGGTGGTACGACGATTAACCCAACGACAGGCGTTTCCGCAGCAAGCCAGGTTGAAACATTCAGCGCGACTGCAGGAGCAGCAGCATCAGCGGTGTACTCCACTGCTTACTTCACTGCCCTAACCGACACGGTTGGAGCGGCAGCAGCTGCCGGTAGTACTGCCATTTATGTGGACTTCACATCAAACGCTGGTGCGACGTACGCAGGTGCAGTAACAGTCACCATTGCTGAAACAAATACCGTCGTTGTGAACTATCAGTTTGAGGATTACAACAACACAGATACCGTAACTTCAAGCGCAACGACCAAGACATTAACTGTTAACTCGGGCACTAATCCCACGGGTATTTCCCTCACCGGTGTTGAAACTGGAACGGGAACTGGAATTTTCGAGGAGCGCGTAGCGTTCATCCCTGTGGCAGACTTGAACTCGATTACACAGTGTGTGTCCTCACAGTCACTGACTACAGCGTCAGATACCATTTCGACGTTGATCACGGCGTTCGCTACTGGCGGGGGTTGTGTTGATACTGACATCGAAGATTGGATTCGCGACAGTGTTACTGACCTGAGGAAAGCTGGCGCTGCTGGAGCCACGGCTGTAGCAACGACAGATGCAATTGATGAATTATTGAACCGAACACTTTCGGTGAGTCACGGAGATATCGTCACCGCCACGTATGCGGATGCTTCCGCGAGCTCGGCTTCTGACGATGCGACCATGGATATGGTTGCACCAGTCATTAGCGGAATTTCCCCGGTTGATGATGCATTCACGGATGACACCACTCCTCGCTTGACAGCGAATGTGACTGACGCCGATGCGGGAATTAACGCGTCCGATATAGCAGTCCTGGTTGATGGTTCTGCTGTACCGAACGCTACACATGCAGGAACGCTCCAGAAGGATGACGCGGGATTGAATTCCTTTGATGTGGAATTCACCACCGCAGCGCTTTCTGAGGCTGCCCACTACTGGGAGTTGACGGTTACTGACAAGGTTGGTAACTCCACGACGACTGGTGCAAGTGGCACTGCTGCAGACCGGATTAACTTCACGGTGGACGACACGAAGCCAACATTCGTGAGTGCAACAGCAGGTATTGGTATCGTACTTGACACCTCTACTACTGATAGCACGACCGATTACAAAGAAACGGCCAGCGCCGAGTGGATTAAGCTCGTGTTCAGCGAAGCACTTGATTCTTCCAGCGTTGCTGCTTCAGACTTTAGTATCGACACAGGTGATGCGACCTCAGTTCTAAACGTGACGACGATCAACGGCGTGGATGACGAGGAAAACCATGTTTACGTAAATGTGGCAGCACTCTCGGCTGATGCGACACCGAAGGTCAAGTTGGTCTCGGCAGTCAAGGATAAAGCTGGAAATGCTTCCAGTACAGACACATCAGCGACAACTACAACTCAAAAGACGGCTTCAGATACGATTAAGCCAACATTGGGTGTCAGCACATCGGCAAGCCTTGGTAAGGAAAAGGATGTTATAACCATTACGGTGACATCTGATGAAGCCTTAGCAGGTTCCCCTGTGGTGACAATAAACACTGCGACTGTCACAACTGTTGGTGTTACATCGACAGGTACAAACACATGGAGTGGTTCGTACACTATCGCGGATGGCGACATTGCGAAGTACACGATCACAGCCGCTGGTAACGATAAGGCAGCAACACCAAACGCTGGCACGAAGACTGCCACGTTTGAAGCAGATGATGTTGCTCCAACGATAACCTTCAATGACAGTGCAGACGTTAAGCTTGAGTCTGATGATGTTCAGTACCTCGCAGTCAATGCGAATGACGGTGCTGAGACTTATTCAGTCGGTACGGATGGTCACACAACAACGACTATTACGGCGGCAAGCTTAGAGACTCTGGATGAGAAGGATGGTACGGCGACTGACACAGCGACAATCGCTGTAGCAGATCTCCAGACCAGCAACGATAAAGATTACGTGTACGGTGCATCGGGCCTGGCAGTCGGGTTCTATGAGCTGTCCGTAACAGCAGCGGATGACGCTGGTAACAGCTCGACCGGTACCCTCCCATTCGAGGTTATCGAGCGACAGCCGACTACCATCGCGTTAAACCTTGGGTGGAACTTGATTTCACTGCCTGCAGCCCCAACGGATGCAAGCATTGAGACAGTTCTTGCTGACCCATCAACTGGTACTGGCATGACAACCATATCGCAGGTGTATAGCTTGCAGGGTGGTGTCTGGCATGTAGCAACATACGATGCGGATACAGGAGCCTGGGATGGAACACTGACCCAGATTTCTGATGGAAACGCGTATTGGGTGAAGTCAGAATCATTCGATCCGATTAAATACGTCAGTGCCTCGTTTGATCCGGTGGCGTCACAGCCCCAGTACAAACTACACGCTGGTTGGAATGCAATCGGAGTGACTTCCGCTGAGAGCGAAGTCAGTGCTGCATCCTACCTCGCTAGCTTAGGCAGCGAGTGGAGTACCCTCAGGAGCTATGACTCCCAGGGCGGAGCGGAAACGCTTTACAGCACCGGTGTAGCGTCAAACGGATTCGCTACAGAAACAACGGACTTAAATGGTGATGGCGACACGACCGATGCGGTTGTGAAGGCCGGAAACGGATACTTCGTATTCGTGAAGTCCGATGTGGACCTAGCGCCGTAAAAGAACGCAAATAGTAGATAAGAAGGGGCTCCCGTCTGGGGGCCCCTTTTTTTGTGTGTTTTGCTATGAATAATTGAGAACCAATCCGATGCTGTACGGAATAAAGGATAAACGTTGTGGTTGGGGCGTAGAGCGGAGACCTGCGCCCTGGGATACACCTTCGGTCTTTTAAGCCTTGGTGAGGAGTGTGTGCGAGGGAAGAGGGTATTTTAGCGCAGATGCCCTGAGGATCTTAGGGAGCGATGTGTGAGAAGGCTATGTGTTCTGCTTCCCCCGATTGTCGGAATTGCGCATTGGCTTCCGCAATTAAAGGTAAAGGAGAAAAAATGAAACGCAATCGTTCGATGTCAAAACGATTGCTTCGAAAACACGTTGAATAGGAGAGAGGACATGTGCAAAGTGGAAAGACTGAACCCATGAGACTATGCTTCGGGCGACGCTATTATTGGTTGTGGCGATGATCGGTGGCGTGGTTCCATATGGTTTCAGACATCAATTTAGCGCGCAATGCGTATGGGAGGCTTGTTGGTCTCGGGCAAGGGAAAAGCCAGAGGAACACAACATCAAGGTGGGGTGGGATTTGGCGCGTGGTCGAACTAGTTCTCTCCAGTGAAGCTATTCGACGATTTGTGTCGTTGTCC
>CEUS01088345.1_pt1 | contig 10127 bp, 8 predicted proteins | sample 427031 | NCBI WGS metagenome assembly CEUS01 (sample SAMEA2622837, study PRJEB7988) | marine metagenome | biome: marine biome (ENVO:00000447); feature: marine epipelagic mixed layer (ENVO:xxxxxxxxx); material: "saline water (ENVO:00002010), including plankton (ENVO:xxxxxxxx)" | depth 140 m | reverse complement strand
AACCTGAAGGTCGTAGGTTCAAATCCTACCCCCGCAACCAAAATTTATTTTCTTTCAACATATAAGTTACTGTCGATATCACTATCTATAGCCTGTGGGTCAACTAGCCCGTTTTGAAGTATTTTAAAAATCTCCTCGTTGGAACTCCATGAGGCAAAATTAACTGATCGTGTATATAATTTTGGAAAAATATTATTGAACATTTGACTTTTATTTATTGTCCATACCAAATCTATATTATTATTAATTGCCCAGTTTACTATCAAAATATATAATTCATTTTCTTGTGAACTATCAGTAAAGTAAGTATATAAAATATTAACTTTTTTAATTTTTTCTATCGTAAAAATGTGGACAATTGCAAAATTATTTTTGTATTCGAAAAAAAATATATCTTCATTATAAGGACATTCGATTAATCGCCAGTACAACCATTTTTCATCTCTAACAATTTCTGCTAAATGATTGTTATTTATAGTTTTTCTTATTTTAAAAGAATCTTGAATAATTTTAAAATTATTTTTTATGTTATGAGGTTTAATTAATGTATTTCGATTATATTTTTTTTTTATAAAATATCTCAATACGCTGTCCGCAAAATCAAGTTTAATTTTTTTTGTTACTGGTGTAATTTTAAAAAAATTAATAGGTCTTAAAAATCTTTTTGTGGACAAATTATTTTTCCATCCAAACTTTTTAAAAATTTTTAATGATTGATTGTTGCAAAAGGTTATTTGATTTGGGCAAATTTTCATCCACTCCTTAGTTAATATTTGCCCAAAACCCTTGCCTTGAAATTCGGGAATAATAACAAAATCAACAAACCAAATTGCTGGAATTTGATTTCTGCCAACTTTTAAATCAATTGGCAAAACACCAGCCTGTCCAATAATCTTGTCTTCGATTGAAAGAACTAACGTTTCAAATTCACTACGTTCGGCTCTGTACCACCAGCGCCAATTATTAACTAAGCTTTTGTAACGTTTGTTATAAACTCTTTTATAAAAACTTGATAATTGGTCTTTAGAAATTTCTGAAATTTTATTAATTTTATATCTTAGCATGCAAGGACTTTTAAGTTACTATTTATAATGTTTTCAAAAATAAAAAACTATATAAAAGATAATACAGGAATTCTAATTCGTCTTGACGATATTGCTGAGAATATGAACTGGGATTTAATGGAAAAATCAGAATTATTGTTTGAAAAATATGGAATTAAACCAATTTTAGGTGTCATTCCTAATAATAAAGACGATGAACTTCTATCTTATCCAAAAGAAAATTATTTTTGGGACAGGGTTAGAAAATGGAAAGATAAAGGTTGGGAAATCGCTATGCACGGTTCTACACATGTTTATGATAAAAATACAAAAAAACAAGATTATTTTGGTTACGGCGGTGAGTCGGAATTTTGTGGACATACTTTAGAAACGCAAACCTCAAGAATAAAAGATGGTTTAAAAAAGTTTAGTGAAGAGAAAATAAAAATCAGGTCTTTTTTTGCACCTAATCATACATACGATCAAAATACATTTGCTGCTTTAAAAAATTCAGGAATAACTGAAGTAATAGATGGATATGGACTAATGCCATATAGTAAAAATGGTCTAAAATTTATTCCTCAACTATTTTACAAAAATATAGCTTTGCCATTTGGTATTCAATCAACACAAATTCATTTAAACTATTGGAAGCAAAAAGATTTTGAAAGTTTTGAAAAATTTATTACAAAAAATTTAAATAAAATTATAAGTTACGATCAAGCTGTAAAAAAAGTGAATGACAATTTATTTTATGATTTTATTAGTGTAATAATAAAAAAAACTCTTCAAACAAAACGTCTAATAAAAAAATAATTATTTCATTAATTTTTTAAAGCAGGAAATACTGGGCTAACGTTTAAAAATAATCTTTGATATTCTTGTTTAATACATTTGTTTGAAATATAAAAAATATTTTTTGATTCAACCATTTGTTTAGCTTCATCATTTTTAATACCATACTGTAACCAAAATACTTTTGCTCCTACTTTTATAGCATCTTTAGCTATGATCGGAGCTTCTTTGGATGGACGAAATACATCAACAATATCTATGGGTATTTTTATATCATTTAAACTAGCTACTATAGTTTCCCCGTGTATTTTTTCTCCTGCAGAAAATGGATTTACTGGTATAACTTTATATCCAAATTCTTGCATATACTTCATTACAATAGTTGAAGGTCTTCTTCTTATATTAGTTGATACTTCTTTTTTAATAGAACTTACACCAACCATGGCAATAGTTTTTGATGTTTCAAGAGTTTTTTGTATCAGCTGATCTGAAGTCATTTATTTATTTTTCCAATTTGGTTTTCTTTTTTCTAAAAAAGCTGAAATTCCTTCTTCAGCATCAAGCTCCATAGCATTTTTAGTCATGACTTCACTTGTATATTTATAAGCTTTGCTTAATGGCATTTCTAACTGCTTGTAAAAAGCTTTTTTACCGATTTTAATTGTAAGGTTTGATTTTGATGCAATTTTTTCTGCTAGTTTTAAAACTTCCTCTTCTAATTCCGATGCAGGATAATAGTCATTTATTAATCCAATTTCCTTAGCATACTTTGCATTTATAGGATCTCCTGTTAATAACATTTTCATTGTTTTCTTCCTGCTAACTTTTCTGCTTACAGCTACCATGGGAGTGCTACAAAACAATCCTATATTTACTCCAGGTGTTGCAAAAATCGCATCATCTGAACTAATTGCTAAATCACAACTGGCGACTAATTGACAGCCAGCTGCAAAAGCTGCTCCATGGACTTTGGCTATAACTGGTTTTCTACTTTCAATAATTTCCATCATTAATTGTGAACAAGAATTAAATAATTTTTTATACTTAGGTTTATTTTTTAAAGAACGTATCTCTTTTAAGTCATGTCCAGCACTGAATCCTTTTCCGGCACCTTCTATAATTATGACTTTAGTTTTGTTATCATTATTTAAACTTTTAAAAATATCTATTAAAGAGCTTATATTTTTTGAGGATAGCGCGTTATAATTACTTGGATCATTTATTTTGATTCTAGATATACCCTCGTCTAAAAATGTTAAAATAATATTTGAATTTTCTTTCATAAGTCAAACTTTCTCATTTTTTTATAAACAAGTCATCTATTTGATTATAGATAAATTAATAATAAAAAAGTATAAGTAATTATACTAATGTTTGAAAAATTTGAAATTTTAATCATAATAATCGTCATTCTGACAGCATTCTATTTTGTAATTGCTATGGGAGCTGGAAAAGGCAAGGATTCTGCTTCATCTGCAAAAATAGCAAGATATATATTTGGAGTTCGTATTCTTATTGGAATAATTGCCATAGTTTCGCTAATTTTGTGGCTATTGTTATAAATATGAAGTTTAGAACAGAATTTGATTCGTTAGGAAAGATTAAAGTTCCAGCTGAAAAATATTGGGGAGCCTGCACAGAAAGATCAAATAAATATTTTGATATAGGTGATTTTTTAGTTAGGCCCATAGTAATTAAATCCATTGCAATGATAAAAAAAGCTGCTGCAATAGTTAATGAAAAAAATGGAGACCTAGACAAAAAAATAAGTAAAGCAATTATTAAAGCTGCAAATGAAGTTATATCAGGCAAACTTATTAACCACTTTCCTCTTAAAGTTTGGCAGACAGGCTCGGGAACCCAAACTAATATGAACGTTAATGAAGTAATATCAAATAGAGCTATTGAGATGCTTGGAGGAAAAATGGGAAGTAAAAGACCAGTTCATCCCAATGACCATGTAAATAAATCTCAATCAACAAATGATGTATTTCCAACCGCAATGCATATAGCAATAGCAATAAGAGCTACGGGAAAATTGTTACCTTCTTTAAAATTACTTAATAAGGAACTTAAAAAAAAATCTAAGGAATTTAGCAAAATAGTTAAAGTTGGAAGAACGCATCTTCAAGATGCCACTCCAATTACTTTAGGTCAAGAATTTTCTGGTTACCACTCTCAATTAAGCAAATGCATAGAAAGAATTGAATATGCTCTTAAAGAAATTTTTTTTCTAGCACAAGGAGGAACAGCTGTGGGTACAGGTTTAAATACTAGAAAAGGATTCGATAAAAAAATTGTTTTAGAGTTAAAAAAAATGACAAAAATGCCTTTTAAACCCTCTGAAAATAAATTTGCAGCATTAGCAGCTCACGATTCTATAGTTAATTTTTCTGGAACTATGAATACTACTGCCGTTTGTTTAATGAAAATTGCTAATGATATAAGATTTTTAGGTTCTGGACCAAGAGCAGGATATGGTGAACTAATTTTACCCGAAAATGAACCTGGTTCATCAATTATGCCGGGAAAAGTTAATCCAACTCAATGTGAGGCTGTAACTATGGTTTGTGTAAAAGTTATAGGAAACCACAACGGTATAACAATGGCAGGTTCACACGGTCATTTTGAATTAAATGTATTTAAACCACTAATAATTCATAACATCTTACAATCAATTCATATAATGTCAGACTCAACAAAAAGTTTTGCTAATTATTGTATTAAGGGACTTAAAGCAGATAAACAAAAAATAAAAAAATTTTTAGATAATTCCTTAATGCTAGTAACTGCCTTGTCACCAAAAGTGGGTTATGATAATGCTGCTAAGATTGCAAAAAATGCACATAAGAACGGCACAACTTTACGTGAAGAAGCCATAAAATCAGGATTAATTTCTGAAAAGGAATATGATAAAATTGTAAAACCAGAAAAAATGATTAAACCAAATTAAATTAATTTTTTTCGTCTGTTACCGATTTTAAAAAAACTTTAAATTTAGAAAAGTTAAATAAATTATTAAATCCATCTTCTAGCATTAAATCATTAAATTCTGTCTCGATATAATTTATATCCTCCGCTTTAAATTTTTCATTAGCTAATATTTCATAAAAACTTATTTTAATATTTTCTAAATCAAAATTACCTTGAGCAAATAAACTTTGGGATATTGTTTCTTTATTATAAATTCCAAACTTGCTTGAAAATTTTTTTTTATTATCTACAAATACATTACTTTCAAATTTAAAAGTGGTGACTTTTTTATCATTATTTAATGTACCTAGCACATCTGCTGCACCTAACTTACCTAGATTTATTAAAAACTGTTCTATATTAATATTTCCATTATATAATTTTACACGTGATTCAAAAGATTTAACTACATTATGTTTAGAATAAACTTTATCAGTTGAAAAATTTATTTTCCCATTTATCTTATTGTTAATTTTAAATAAGTCTTTTTGTTTATTTTCATCTAAACTTAAAAAATAATTATACAATCTAGTAAAATTTATACTGTTTAAGTTTATATCTAAATCAAATTCAAAATAAGGTAAAAGTATAATATTGCCTTTCATGCTGCCATCAATAAAAGTATTTTTCAGATTTGATTTTTTTATTTTAAATATTTCATTTTTATAATCAAAAAGCCCTGTAATTTTATTTTTATCCTTTTTAATTAAAAAATTACCACTTAAAGCATTTTTATCTTTTTTAGAGTTAAAAAAATTAGCTTTGGTCAAAAAATTTAAATTTTTCATTTTAAAAATTATATCTGAAGAAATTTTATTATCTATATTATCACTAACATAGCTTAAAAATATATCATCATCTAAAAATTTTCCCTTTAAATTAATTTCAATAAAATCTTTTATAAATTTTATATCTACATTTGTTTTTGTAATTGATGCTACATAGTTAGCACCATCAAAAAAGATGATTTGACCTTTTTTAAAAAACAACGGAATGACATTTGCTTTCCTGTTAAAAATATTTTTATATTTTTTAATGTTTTTTAAATCTATTTTAACTTCAAAGTTGGTTAGCTCTACTTTTTTAAATTTATGTTTTTCTTTTGCTAATAAATTTTTAAAAGAAAGCACAATTGAAATATCTTCTATGCTCATGAATGTACTTTTTTTTCCAGAAAAATTATTAACTACAACATCTTTTATTTTTAGTCTTGGAGTTGGATAAAATTTATAACTAACCTTTCCTTTTATTTTACATTCAATAGAATTATTTTTGCACATTAGGTTTTCAATTACAGATTTGTCGTACTTAAAAAACGTGGGTATAGATAAATATAAAAAACCAAAAAAAATAATTGCTATTGGAATATGCAAGGAAATAAACTTAGAACTTAAAAAATTTTTAATCTTAAGATTGTCAATATTATAATTTCTTAGATCAAAATATTTTATAACTTTTGTCGGGCTTATTTGATCATTATGAATTTTTCTGTATATTTTTTTAATAATTTTAAAAAAATTATACTTTAAAGTATCAAGACTTTTAGAAACTGTGGAAAACTTAAACCTTTTAAAATTGATATATTTCATTTATTTTAGCTAAAATTTGTAAAATATAAATTTCATGGAAGTTATCAAACAAAATTACTTAAGCAAACTAAACAATAATCAAAAAGAAGCAATAATAAATCCTGATGGACCTTGTTTAATTGTCGCTGGCGCAGGATCTGGAAAAACAAAAGTTTTAACCACTAGAGTAGTACACATTATTAAAGAAAAAAAAGCTTGGCCAAATCAAATTCTATGCGTAACATTCACTAATAAAGCTGCTAAAGAAATGCAAAATAGAATAGCAGGTTTTTTAAGTGAAAAAATATCATCCTTGCCATGGCTAGGTACTTTCCATTCTGTAAGTTGTAAAATTTTAAGAAGACATGCTGAATCTGTAGGTTTAAATTCACGATTTACTATTATTGATCAAGAAGATCAACTAAGACTAATAAAAAATATTTGCAAAGCCGAAAATATAGATGTTAAAAAAATAGCTCCGCAATTCATTTTATCTTTAATCAATAATTGGAAAAACAAAGGTTTGTTACCTAATGATGTAACTATTAAAAAAGGAGTGCCTTTGGAAAAGGCAATTTTAAATGTTTATAAATTTTATCAAGAAAGACTAAAAATTTTAAATTCATGCGATTTTGGAGATTTAATCTTGCTCTGTGTTACCATGTTTGAAAAAAATCCTGATATCCTTGAGTTATATTTAAATAATTTTAAGTATATACTTGTAGATGAATATCAAGATTCAAATTACATTCAAAGTAAATGGCTTAAACTTCTTGCGCAAAAAAAAAATAATATTTGTTGTGTGGGAGACGACGATCAATCAATTTATAGTTGGCGAGGGGCTGAAATAAGAAATTTCTTAGATTTTAGTAAAACCTATAAAAATACAAAAATTATTAAACTGGAACAAAATTATAGATCAACTCAAAATATACTTAGCGCTGCTTCAGGGTTAATTGCAAAAAATACAGATAGACTAGGAAAAAAACTTTGGACGGATAGCACAAATGGAGAGCCGATTAAGCTAAGATGCTACAAAAATGGAAAAGAAGAGGCTATAGGTGTCAGTGACATTATTGAAAATAAATTAAAAAAAAAATATTCATTAAACAATATATCTATTTTAGTTAGAGCAATTTTTCAAACTAGAGAATTTGAAGAAAGATTCTTAAAAATAGGAATGGGATATAGAGTAATTGGTGGTACAAAATTTTATGAAAGGGCTGAGATAAAAGATAGCATTGCTTTTTTAAGAATTATAAATCAAAAAAATGATGATTTAGCTTTTGAAAGAATAATTAATGTACCAAAACGGGCTATAGGCGATAGTACAGTTAAGCAAATTCATGATTGGGGTAGAAAAAACAAAAAGTCATTGGAGGATTCTTCGCTTGAACTATTACAACTAAATAAAATAAAACCAAAGACAAAAATTGGGTTAATAAAAATTTTAAATATGTTTAATAAATGGAGATCTGATTTAAAAAAGAAAAAACATTACGAATTAATGGAAATTATTTTAGATGAATCGGGTTATTCTAAAATGCTAAAAGATAAAAAAGATTTAGAAAGCGAAGGAAGATTAGAAAATCTTAAGGAGTTAATTAGAGGTATGCATGATTTTGATAACTTACAGGGTTTCTTGGAGCATGTTGCTTTAGCTACTTCAATAGATCAGGATTGGGACGGGCAAAAAGTTAATTTAATGACTATGCATGCCGCAAAAGGATTAGAATTTGACGCGGTTTTTTTACCAGGATGGGAAGAAGGTTTATTTCCACACCAAAAATCTTTGGAGGAAAAAGGAGATTTAGCTTTAGAAGAAGAAAGACGACTTGCATACGTGGGTATAACTAGGGCAAAAAAAGAATCTTTTATATCGTTTGTAATGTCTAGAATGTATAGAGGAGACTGGGTTGATTCCTTAGCTTCAAGATTTATTGACGAACTTCCCGATGAAAATATAGAAAAAGAAGAAGTAAAAGAACAAAATAATGAAGATTTCTTTTTTAACCAGGACATAGATTATAGTGAGGGAATAAGAAGTCCGGGCTGGGCTAGATTACAAAAAAAAAAATTAAAGAGAATTAAATGAATAATATAATTAAATTAAAAAAACTCTTAAAATTATTTATGATTGATGGATACATAATTCCAAAAAATGATGAGTATTTTAATGAATATGTTAATCAATCTAGTGATAGATTAAAATTTATTTCTAATTTTTCTGGCTCTGCAGGATTTGCTGTAATTCTAAAAAATAAAAATTATTTGTTTGTTGATGGAAGATATTCAATACAAGGCCGCATTCAGTCTGGAAATAATTTTAAAATAATAACAATACCTCAAAAATTCCCTAGGGATATATTAAATAGCAAGAAAAAAATAAAAATTGGTTTTGATCCTAAGCTACATAGTGAAAGGCAACTAAACTTTCTTTTTGGCAACAAAAACATAACTTTAAAGCCTATAAATAGAAATCTAATTAATATGATTTGGTCTAAAAAACCAAAAGATCTTATTAAACCATTTTTTTCACTTAAAAAAAAAGATGCAGGGCAAAGTTCAATACAGAAAATCACAAAAGTTACTAACGTTCTATCAGAGAATAAAGTTGATTATTTATTGGTTACCGCTCCAGAAAATGTAGCATGGATTTTAAATATAAGAGGATACGACTCATCATTCTCGCCTATTCCCAATGCTAGATTACTAATAAATAATAAGGGAGATATTAAATTGTTTTCTAAATTAGAGAAATTGGAAAAAATAAAAAAAATTTTACCTAAAAATATTAAATTTTATGACGAAGATAGTATTGATAAAAAACTTAAAAGCCTGGAAAAATATAATATTTGGTTAGATAACCTATCTTGTTCAATATATTTTAAAAATTTACTTAAAAAAAAAAACAGAGTTGTTGAAAGAATAGATCCCATTTATTTTTTTAAATCGATAAAGAATCCAACAGAAATAAAAAATACAAAAAAAACTCATATAATTGATGGTGCGGCGCTTACAAAATTTTTATTCTGGTTAAAGAAAAATTTTAAAAGAAAAAAAATCACAGAAATATCTGCTCAAAAAAAATTAGAAAATTTTAGAAAAATGAATAAAACTTATAAATTTCCTAGCTTTAGTACAATTTCAGGAAGCGGTCCCAATAGTGCTATAATTCACTATAAAGCATCAGCTAGTTCAAATAGAATTCTTAAAAAAGGTGATATTTATTTAGTGGACTCGGGAGGGCAGTATTCTTTTGGAACTACTGATGTCACTCGAACTATTTCTCTAGATAATAATTCAAGATTTATTAGAGAAGTTTTTACGCGCGTTTTAAAAGGCCATATTGCAGTTTCAGACTACAGAATACAAAGAAATTCTAAAGGATCAGATATTGATCGAAATGCGAGAAAATCTCTTAAAAAAATAAAATTAGATTACCCACATGGGACTGGTCATGGTGTTGGTTATTTTTTAAATGTACACGAAGGTCCGCAGTCTTTTTCTAAAAAAAATCAAATAAAATTAAAACCCGGTATGATTATTTCTAATGAGCCAGGATTTTATAAAGAAGGAGCTTTTGGAATTAGAATTGAAAATTTAATTTATATTAATAAAAATAAATTTGAGGAATTAACTATGGCTCCAATAGAAAAAGATTTAATAAATAAAAAAATGCTTAATAAAAAAGAAAAAATTTGGTTAAACAAATATCATGCTAAAGTAAAAAAAAATTTATTTAAAT
>CEUS01037455.1_pt1 | contig 10129 bp, 6 predicted proteins | sample 427031 | NCBI WGS metagenome assembly CEUS01 (sample SAMEA2622837, study PRJEB7988) | marine metagenome | biome: marine biome (ENVO:00000447); feature: marine epipelagic mixed layer (ENVO:xxxxxxxxx); material: "saline water (ENVO:00002010), including plankton (ENVO:xxxxxxxx)" | depth 140 m | reverse complement strand
TGCACTCACACTGCAGAGGTCGCGAGTTCAAGTCTCGCCGGATCCATACTCTTCTAGGTTCATTTTTGAGATTCAACAAAATAATGTCGGAATTCTGACCTCGAAAAGTAACACTGTGTGTAGGAGAATGATCAAACATGACAATCATTAAGCTAACTCCTGAACACATGAAGGTAAAGCAGGAAAATGCACTAGACCTATTCTATTCTGGAATCAAAGCAAAGGCAACAAAAGACAGGTGGGATAGGATTCTAAGCAGGTTCTTGGAAGAGGCTTGTGAGGAAATCTTTGAGGGAGATTACAAACAACGTGCACAAAAGTTTGTTGACCTTACAAGAGAAAGCCAAGAGCAAGCAACACAGCTTGTCATCTCATACGTACAGTTACTAAAACAGCGTACAGAACTTGACAGGAAAGATCCCTCATACCTAAACCCATCTTCACTTCCCAACTTTGTCAAACCGATTCGCAAGCTACTGGATATGAACAGTCTTGGGTTGGCATGGCCAAGAATCTATTCCATATACCCAGAAAAAGACAACATCTCACAAGGAAGAGGATACACAAGAGAAGAGATACAAACACTACTGGCACACTCTGATTCCCTATCCACAGATTTTATCATACTTGCAATGAGCTCAGGTGCATTTCGTGCAGGTGGGTGGGAAGGTATGACATGGGGAAATGTGTTTCCCATTTACCAATGCAATGATGAGTTCTGTCTTGAGCCTGACAAAAACCAAGATGGGAAAGTTGTATGTGCTGGCATGGAAATCTATCATGGAACTTCTGATGCATATACAGCACTCATATCAATTGAGGCATGGGAAAAGCTGCAGCAATACAAACAGGCATGGACATCAAAAATGGGCAGAACCCCCAAAGATTCAGAACCATTAATTCTTGAAAAATACATTTCACCAACTCCAATGACAACTGTTGCAGTTCAAAGAAGGCTAGAAAAGCTACTCAGAAAAAGTGGGTTGAGAGCCCCATTAACTGAGGGAAAGAGGAGACATGCAGTTCCAACTACAAATGGTCTTAGAAGATTTGCAAATACAGCAATGATGAAGACATCACGAAAGAGAGGAACGCTATCTGCACTTGTCATAAAAGAACGCCTACTAGGCCATAGTGGTCTTGTAAATACAGACAAGAACTATTTCTGGACTGGAATATTAGACATGATTCCTGACTACCTAGAGGCAATGCCAGAGCTGTTGATCAGTGAAAAATACAGACTGGCCAACAAATTAGACGAAGAGACTAAGCAAGTAGAAAAGCTTCAAGATGAGAACAGAGAAAAAGATACTGCACTGGAAAAGGTTAGAGAGTTGGAAGCAAAAGTGGAAAGAATGTCAAGATATAGAAGAAAGTAGTTTATCAAACACTTTCTCAATCTTCTTTTTTATTTTCTTGTTCTTGGGAGTGTCTGGTGCATTATTTACAAAGTTTCTTAACACAAGTGAAGCAAGTAAGGCTTGAATCGCTTCATATTTGACACCATGAATTCCCAGTCTTCCAAGTTCTGAGTTATAGTTATTGATAATGTATGCCATGTTTGGCTTTTTACCGTCAGATGCATAAAGCTTGGAGCACAGATTTTTCGTAGATGTCAGCTTCTTTGGAAATTTTCTCCAATCTTCCTTTGGTATTCTTCCATGCCTCATACGTGATGTATCTTTACGTCTCAATGCAAGATGAGTCTTTGATGCCTCCTTGACATCTTCTGCAATCTCTGTAATAGCTATTTTGAATATATGGCTTAATGGTCTCTTACCCTTCCAAATCCTTAATGCATATTCCATGTCTGAAGTGTGATGCTGGTCAAGCTGTTTTCCTAACAGAATCAATTTGTCTTTTGAGACACTTTCACCTAGAAACGAATTGAGTTTCTCACCAAATGATATGATAAAGTCAATGTCCTTTCTAGCTTGAGTGGGAAGTGCATTAAGATTAGTAGATAAATCTGTTTGAAGAACCAAGTTTTTCAAGTTCCAGACTGTCAGATATTTGTCCAGAATCTGTTCATGGATTGATTTAGTTCTATCAAGACCAAACACGTATGATTCTGGCTTGTATTTGGTCAGACGAATCTTCCTTTCCAGTAATTTCTCATAAATCATAACATTGACAGTAAGAAACAATCCGTTTCTCACTTGGTGCTTTGGAAGTGGGTGTACGAAATATCTGTCTACATACGGAACAAGGACAATCTTACTTGATTCTACCAGTTCCTGCAGGTATTTCTTCAGACTGTTGTGGTTTTTGGTCACCTTTGCGTTCTTTAACATCTCATTAAAATCCGTAAACGGATGACTCTTGACATATCTGACAAGCTTCTGTTTGTTCTTTTTTCTGTTTGACTCCCTAACGCCTGATGTCATTTACTAGAAAATGAATCTGTGATTTATAACTCTAAAAATGTCGGAAATAAAATCTCGAAAGAAACAATCCACATTATAACTAACAAACCATATGGAACTAAGATGTAACCACACTCCCAAATACAGACTGGAGTTTTCATGTAATAGGACTGGGAACTATACAATAGAACTGTGTGATGATTGTAGGTCAAAGGAATCACGAAACTATTTGATCAAAGAGGAGATCATTTAATGTCAAACATGAACAGCAGAATGAATAAGAAAGTACGTGCTTATCTCACTAAGAAATTTGGGGCGTATTGTAGGATGTGTCGGGCATTAGAATCAGAAAGAAAATTAGAAGTTGATCATATTGATAACAATAACAGTAACAACAACCCCAACAACTGGCAATACCTCTGTTATACATGCAATTATATCAAAAATCCCAGACTCAATGAAAGAGAACCACTCGACGTGTGTGTGGGTGTGTCCCAACCGTTCGATATCCCATCAGAAATAAAGATCAATAGAACAAAAGAACCATTATTCAGAAAGTTTGTAGAAGAAATGATAATGGAGTATGGTGAGGTATCGGTGCAGGAGCTGATAGACTCGGGGGCTGAGAAGCTTGAATTGTCACCAAGAACAACTGAGAGATACATGAGAAAGTTGTATTCATCTGCAGGAAGATATCAGAGAATAAAGAAAGGAACAGAACACTACATTATAGAGAAAAAATAAAGCATGATCGTTTCATTTATTGTTATATAATAGATTAAATCGTTTCATGGAATGTAATCAAATACCCTAATCTGCACGCATAAATCTCTCTAGAATAACTTTAGTTGATACATCTTATTGATTGATGAATGGCTTGCGACCAGAACCCCCCGAGAATGAGCCTTTTGAGAACCTCTTCAGCTCAACCCACAACATTAGTGCTGCAACTACCACTCCCACACTGACCAGTACGTGAAGTATGTCCATTGTAGAATAGTATGGCACCATCTCTTATAATAGATTCAGAAACATTTCCACAGTGTTGAGAAATGAAATGATTACGTGCTAGTGTTCATAGGGAAAATCTAGATTTTTGGATTTTTTATTGATACAATTCAGATATATAATAAAACTATACTCCTATCGTGTATGAGAAATGAGGATTTCACAAACTGGTCAAAGGAAGATCTAGTCAAAGAGATTAAAAAACTGAAGAATAGGAAAAAGTACGGCATAGTTTGGGAAGAACAAAAGACAAAAGAGAAATTTGATAAAGATGTTGAAGGAAAACTTCCAATTCTAAAGGAAGTCAAGAGTAAGGAAATTCAGACTGAAAAGATCTCTCCAACCAATATCCTCATTGAAGGAGATAATTTTCATAGTTTGTCCGTTTTGAATTACACACATAATAATTCTATTGATGTTATATTCATCGATCCCCCATACAATACTGGAAATGACGATTTTAAATACAATGATAAATTTGTGGACAAAGTAGATGTTTATCGTCATAGCAAATGGATTTCTTTTATGAAAAAAAGATTAGAGTTAGCAAAAAAACTGTTAAAACAATCTGGTGTAATTTTTATAACTATAGACGACAATGAGTTCTCTCAACTAAAATTGTTGTGTGACAAAGTTTTTCATGAAGAGAACTTTGTTTCTACTATACCTTGGCAGGCACGAAAATCTGTTTCAAACGATACAATCGTATCTCAAAGCCATCATTATATCTTATTGTATGCGAAAAATCATAAAATTTTACAAAAGAGAAAAATAAATTTCAGGTTAAGAGCAAATAAAGAAAAGTTTTCAAATCCTGATAATGATCCTAGAGGAGATTGGACAGCAGATCCTTTAGATGGTGCAGGAATAAGAACTAATCTTTCATATGAAATTACAAATCCGAATACAGGTAAGAAGATTTTGCCTACTAGTGGTAGGCATTGGGTAACAACCGAGAAGGAATATCATAATCTTCTAAAAGATAATCGAATAATTTTTGGAAAATCTGGAACAGGTAAACCACAACGAAAAAGATTCTGGACTGAGGCCGAAGAAAAAGGACTTGTGATAAAATCATGGTGGGATGATGCTGGAACTACGACTAATGGTACACTTGAGCTAGAACAAATTCTTGGTGAGAAGAAATTCAACAACCCTAAACCTGTTTCACTATTAAAAAAAATACTTTCATTCTCCACATCACATGATTCTGTAATTTTAGATTTCTTCGCTGGTTCTGGTACAACAGGACATGCTGTTTTGGAATTAAACGATATGGATAAAGGAAGCAGAAAATTCATTTTATGTACAAACAATGAGAATGAAATCTGCACTGAAGTTTGTTATCCTAGAATAAAAAATGTAATCAAGGGTTATACTAATCTAAAAAATGAAAAAGTGAAAGGATTGGGAGGCAACCTCAAGTATTTCAAGACAGATTTCGTTGACGGAGAGCCTACTGACAAGAACAAGAAAAAGCTAGTTGATCAGTGTACGGAAATGCTATGTCTGAAAGAAGATTGCTTTGATGAACTAAAACAAACCAAGAATTACTCCATTTTCAAAAATCATGGTGATAATTATCTTGGAATTATCTATGATGACGATGGAATTGAGCCTCTCAAAAATCAGATCAAATCTCTAGACAAGAAATTCAACGTCTACGTATTCTCATTGGATGACAGTGCCAGAGAGGATGAGTTTGAAGACGTAATAGACATGGTAGATCTTAAACCGATCCCAGAGGTAATCTTGAATGTGTATAGGAGGATCTTTAGATGAAATATGAATTAAAAGACTATCAGAATGAGGCAGTGGATGGCTTATATGGTAACTTTGAACGTATGTTAAAATCAACTGATGATAAAATATGCGTCTTCCAAGCACCAACTGGTTCTGGCAAGACAGTAGTTGTAGCCAATTTGTTAAGAAAGTTAGTAAAGGAAAAGAAAGACCAAAGCCTTAGTTTTGTTTGGATAGCACCTAGAAAATTGCATGATCAGAGTAAGGATAAACTAGAAAAAATTTACTATGATCAGATACTGAAATGTTCAAACTTTGAAGATCTACAAGATGGTAAAATTGATGAAAACGAAATTTTATTTTTTAATTGGGAGAGCATAAACAAGACAAATAATATCTACATTATGGATAACGAACAAGACAGAAATCTATCAACTGCAATTCAAAACACAAAAGATGACGGGAATAAACTAATCTTGATAATTGATGAAAGTCATTATGCTGCTGGTGGAGAAAAGTCACTTGAGATAATTCACGACCTTAAACCAAAAATCACACTTGAGATGTCAGCTACTCCACACCTGAAACAATATGATGGCATTTGGCAAACAGATTTAGCTGATGTTATAGCAGAAGAAATGATTAAGGACGACATCATTGTTAATCCCGAATTTGCTGGAATTAAAGTAAAACAAAAAGACCATGATGAAATTGTAATTGATGAGGCTTTAAAGAAAAGAGAATTTCTAAAAAAAGGCTTTACTAAAGAAGGATCAAATGTTAATCCACTCGTACTAATCCAGCTTCCTGACAAAAAAGCCACAATGGAAGACAAAAGAGAACAAGTCGTAAAGATACTGAAAGACAATCACAATATCACAGAGGAAAATGGAAAACTTGGAATTTGGTTATCAGGCGAGCCTAAAGAAAATCTGATTAACATCGATAAACCTGACAACGAAATTCAAGTTTTGATCTTCAAACAGGCAATTTCAATTGGATGGGATTGCCCACGTGCTTCTATTCTGGTTTTGTTTAGAGAGTACAAAAGTTTTGAATTCACAGTACAGACTCTAGGTAGAATCACTAGGATGCCAGAACCAGAAATTGGATTTTATGATAAAGTGCCAGAACTAAACAAAGGTTACATATTCACTAATCTGGAGAAAGATAAAATTGTAATAGCCCAAGAATATGTCAAAGATTACATTTCATTATACGAATCACATAGAATTGAATCTGAATACAAACGGTTTCCAGTAACTCTAAGATCAATTCATCTTAGAAGACAGAGAGAAAGAACTAGATTCTCTGGGGAATTTGGTCCAATACTGATCAAAATTTTGAATTCATTCACATCTAAAATTGACAAAAATCCATCAAAATTGGTCAAAGTGTTAGGTTCTGATGGTCAAATTCCAAATATAGATAAGACTGGGCAAATTCATTTCGACAAAGAACTTGAAGTAAAGTCAACAGGGATGGAAATACAAAATCAGTTTGATGCTTTTATAACGTCAGCAATTTCTCCTTTTGCACCATCCCGTTCAAGTGACATTACCAAAAGGGCATTGTATACTTTCATACAACAGAAATTTGCTATCGATGATTGGGCTAAGGCACAGCAGATTATCTTAGGTAAGGAAAACACTAGATTATTTTTGGAAGCAATTAATGCAGCAAAAGGTGAATACAACAAAAAGGTTATTGGAAAACTTTCTGAACAGAGAGAAGTGAACATAACACCTGATTGGGAAGTTCCTAAGGTGATGACATTTAAGAATAATTGTAATGAATTGGTAAAAGGCAAGTCCATTATGGAACCTTTTTATTCAAAAAAAATGTCTGACCCAGAGGAAAAATTCATTGAATTTCTAAACAATTCTGAAACAGTTGAATGGTGGTACAAAAATGGGGAAACCGAATCAAAGTTTTTCTCAGTACCATACATTGACGAAAATGGAAAGGAAATGGGTTTCTATGTTGATTGGGTAATTAGATTTAAAGATGGTACAGTAGGATTGTTTGATACAAAAAGTGGTAGAACAGCAGCTGATGCTGGTACCAGACATGATGGATTATACAAGTACATGCAATCAGAGAACAAAAAAGGAAAGAATCTCATTGGTGGAATTGCAGTTGAGGATAATGGAATTTGGCGATATAATAATAAGAAGGAATACCACTTTGATGAAAATGACATGTCAGGTTGGAAAACCTTAGATTTCTGAAATTAGTTTTTTTCAAAATAGCGTACAGATACTATAAGATCAATCGTTAAATCATAGTATTGCCAATATACATCAATGACTCAAACAACAAATTTGAGTCTTGGAAATGAACCTACAGGAGTGGCATTCCCCTCGGATCCACTACCATATACTGCTTTAACTAGGATCCAGTTTATCTCATTTTCTTCATAATTATTCGTGATGTTTAATCCATTACGTTACTTGAATAATTCCCACTTTCACCAGATATTCGATTCCTTGCACAAATGAATTATCATCTATCTGTCCTTCTGCCCACCATCCTGCATTATTTTTCACCCAAGCAGGTACTGATTCAGCAGTTTCAGAGGAAGACTCAGGTAAGTTTGGAATCGATATGATATTTTGTTTAATCATAAACTGGATTCCTTGCACAAATGAATTATCATCTATCTGTCCTTCTGCCCACCATCCTGCATTATTTTTAATCCATTCTGGAATTGCAGTTTCAGATTTTTTAAAAATTTCAGGCTCTACATGACCACATTTTTCTGAAATTTCAAGTGTATGAATTGTACTTTTTTCATCCATGTGTTCAAATTGTATTTGATAACTTCCAGATTCTATTTCACTACTAAAAATATAATCAGAATTAAATCCACCCGATGATTTTGAAATAATTTTTATTGTTTGATCATAGTTTCCGTCTGTTTCTGTAACATGTATGTATATTGGTTGGCCTTTAGAAAAAATTTCATTAGAGATCATTCCTGAAACATTTAATGACATAATTGAATATTTGTCATATTCTAAACATGTTTTAGATATTTTTGTTTCTCCAAATTTTGAATCAGGTTGAATAAATTCGGTAATAATTACTCTTTCTCCTAACATTTCCTTTGAGTCAAAATATGCGATTTTTGCATTATCTATGGCTCCATTTTTTTGTAAAATTTTTCCTGTATTGAAGCTTGATACTGCATTAGACAAATTATTCTGTATAGATTTTAATTTTGAATTATCAATTTCAGAAGGTTCCATATCATCAATATTTTGGTTAGTTTTTTTGATTAGGGATGCAACTGCCATGTTTGTAATAGCGTTTGTTTCAAAAACTGTGAAACTACGGTCTGCCAAACCACATATTTCATCTGGATGCAATATATCAAAAAGGATTCCACAACCATGATGCACAGAACCGTATGTCATTGGAGATGCATAGTTATTCCAGAAATCATTCTCTGTAAATTCATAATGTTCTCCAATTGCTGTTTGAAATGGATGTGCCAAACCCAAAGTGTGACCAACTTCATGTATGACTAAATCTGTACCGCTCAGTTTGTTTTTCCAAACTTGATCTTCATGTATTACTGCAAATGCACAGCATGAGATTGTGTCATCCTCAGGCATTCCTGGAGCATATCCTGTAGTTCCATAATCATCAATGAATAAATCTCGAGAACTATTATGAGTTACTAAAATAACTGGAATTGTTTTGGTGTTTTCTATATTTTTAGAAGCAATTCGTTCTTGTGCCCATTCAATAAGATGTGGTTTAATTTTTTCTGAGTTCAAAGCACTATAACTATAATCGGTGAAAGGAGTTTCAAGTATTTCATATTGCATGCTTTTAATTGCATCTTTAAACTCAAGAGATATTCCACGTGTGTCACGTCTTTCTGTTGAAATATCCATTTCAAAATTTGCAAATGGATATAATTTATTTAATTCAGAAATAACTTTGTCTTCATCTACAAAATATGAAATTGTTGATTTAGTTATCCCCGTAGAGCTCCCCATAGGAGCATTATACACAACTAGATCTATTAGATAATTTGGATAATAATCTACAGGATAAACTAATGATGGTGTAGCTATATGATGAATTGCAGAATTTACATCTTCAACAATTATTTCAGAAAAACATGACGCATCAGTACAATCATGTAAGTTACCCATTCCCACAGGATAATAAAACCAATCTATTGGATCGTCAGAATCAAACAATCCTTCTAAATCTAATTCTATCCATGGCATTGCGTAAAGATCAAAATAGTAAAAGTTGTAATTTCCACCGTATCCAGTTAAGCCAATTTTTTGGAATGACATATCTGTGGAACTATCTTTTTGTACAATAAAGTAATTTTTCCATAATTTCCATGGGAAATAATCCTCAGATGAAGATAAAAAAACTAAATTGATATTGTCATTTGATGACAAATTTGAATCATCTTTTATAATAAGTTCATAAATTTGCTTTTCTACATGCTCTGCATCATACTGCCATAGTAATTCTTGCTCTACTGCTTCATTGTGAGCATCAAAAGGAATTCCCTGATATGTGTACAACCACCATGCAATTGGTCCATTAAGTTCTTGTGGAAGTCCTTCTCCAATATTTTCAAATAGTTTCTTAGAATCTTCTTCAGTAACTGCAAGGAAATTATATTCAAAATTATATTTTATTCCAACTTTCTTATTTGTTAGAAGATAAATTGGCTCATATGTTTCCACTAAATCTTTTTTGATTGCAGTTACTTGTGATGATAGCCATGAATCTCCAATTAAGACTAAATTAACATCAATATTTTTTTCTAGAATGATTTTTTCTTCACCTTCATCAAAAGTAGTTGTTGCAGAAAAGGCATTTGGAACCATAAGTCCAATCATCGTAAATGTTAGAACAAAAAGCAGTATTATTTTCACATATAGTAAAACTAATTCTTAGAAATAAGGTTTTTTTACAATTTCAAAGTGTAACGTAATGCTTTTGTCATGGAGTAAATAATTTGCCCTAAAACT
>CEUS01162730.1_pt1 | contig 10132 bp, 9 predicted proteins | sample 427031 | NCBI WGS metagenome assembly CEUS01 (sample SAMEA2622837, study PRJEB7988) | marine metagenome | biome: marine biome (ENVO:00000447); feature: marine epipelagic mixed layer (ENVO:xxxxxxxxx); material: "saline water (ENVO:00002010), including plankton (ENVO:xxxxxxxx)" | depth 140 m | reverse complement strand
AGAGATTTTAGAAAACCTCTAATAATTATGACTCCAAAATCTTTATTGAGATATAAGAGATGTATTTCAAATATTGAAGACTTTACTAAAAAAAATACATTTCATAGAGTTTTATGTGATCATGCTGAGCTTAAAGGTTATGGACTGATTAAACTTAAGGAAGATAAAAAAATTAAAAAAGTGGTGCTTTGCACAGGAAAGGTTTACTTTGATCTTGTAGAAGCTAGGGAAAAAATTAAACAAGATGAGGTATTTTTAATTCGCATAGAACAATTATATCCATTTCCAGTAAAAACGTTGGCAAATGTGTTAAAAAGATTTAAGAAAAATGCCAAATTTTATTGGTGTCAGGAAGAACCTCAAAATATGGGTGCTTGGAATACTGCAAGGAATTATATTGAATGGACTTTAGATCATATAAATGCGAAAAATAGCAAAGTTACATATGTAGGAAGACAAGCAGCGGCATCACCAGCAACAGGCTATTTAAAAAAACATCTTGCACAGCAGAAAGAAATATTAGAAAAGGTACTTAGTTAGAAATGTCTAATCAAATTATTGTACCATCTTTAGGAGAGTCCATAACTGAAGCAACTGTATCTAAGTGGCTTAAGCAAGTTGGTGAAAAGGTAAATTCAGACGAGCCTTTAGTAGAATTAGAGACCGACAAAGTTAATGTTGAAGTTCCTTCTCCATTGAGTGGAACCCTATCATCTATCGAAGTAAAAGAAGGGACTACAGTAGAGGTTGGCGCTTTGTTGGGTGTTATAAAAGAGGGAAATTCAAATATAATTACAAAAATTGAAAAAAAAGAAAAAACTCAATCAAAAAAACACGTAACCCAGAAAATAATTCAAGAAAAAACTATTAGTAAAAAAAATAATAAAAACAAACTAAAAGAACAAGAACCCTTAAAACTTTTAAATGTTGTTGATGAAAAAAAAGAAAAAAAGGAACCATTAATTCTAAATACTTTGGCGGATAATAGGATTAGTAATTTTCAAGAAAATTTAAAAGAGGATTACCAAGAACAAAAATTGTCACCCGCAGTGAGAAAAATAGTAGAAGAAAATCAAATTGATATATCAAATTTAAAAGGAAGCGAAAGAGGAGGAAGAATTTCAAAGGGTGATGTACTAAATTTGATGGGTAATATTCCACAGCCATCAGCGCGCAAGACTACTCATGGACCAGAGGAAAGAGTAAAAATGACAAAGTTAAGAGTTACAATTGCCAAAAGGTTAAAAGAAGCACAAGATAATGCAGCTATATTAACAACTTTCAATGAAGTTGATATGCAAAATATTATTCAAATGAGAAAAGATTATAAAGAAGATTTCCAAAAAAAATATTCAGTTAAATTGGGTTTTATGTCATTTTTTGTCAAATCTTGTATTGTTGCACTTAAAAATTTTCCTGCTGTAAATGCAGAAATAGAAAAAGATGAAATCATATATAAAAATTATTATAATATAGGTATTGCGGTTAGCACGGATAGAGGCTTGGTAGTTCCCGTTTTAAAAAATGCCGATGAATTATCTTTTGCAGAGATAGAAAAAAATATTTTTTTATTATCAGAAAAAGCAAGAAAGAGTAAAATAGTTATTAATGATTTACAGGGAGGTACATTTACCATCTCGAACGGTGGCCTATTTGGAAGCATGCTTAGTACTCCTATATTAAACCCACCTCAGACAGGTGTGCTTGGAATGCATAATATAGTAGAAAGACCAATTGCAAAAGAAGGCGAAATTGTTATTAGACCCATAATGTATCTAGCTTTATCTTACGACCATAGAATAATTGATGGAAAGGAAGCTGTATCTTTTCTAAAAACGGTGAAAGATTGCCTCGAAGAGCCACGCAGATTATTTTTAGATCTTTAAAATGCAAAAAAATTTTGATGTAATTGTTATTGGCGGAGGTCCAGGTGGCTATGTTTGTGCAATTAGGTTGGCACAACTAGGCTTTAACACAGCTTGTATAGAATCAAGAAAAACTTTGGGTGGCACTTGTTTAAATGTAGGCTGCATACCTTCTAAGAGTTTACTTAATTTATCTGAAAACTATCATAAAGCCCAAAAGGAGTTTAACAGTTTGGGAATAGAAAGCAGTAATATCAAACTTAATTTGACTAAAATGATGAATAGTAAAAATAAATCAGTTTTAACACTTACAAAAGGAGTAGAATTTTTATTTAAAAAAAATAAAATTACTTATTTGAAAGGCAAAGGTTCTATAACATCTCAGAATACTGTTACTGTAGTTGATGAGTCTGGAAAAAAAATAAATTATAATACAAAAAATATAGTAATTAGCACTGGATCAATTCCTACATCTTTACCAGGAGTAAAAATTGATGAAAAAATTATTGTTTCATCTACGGGAGCTTTATCTTTTGATAAAGTGCCTAAAAAACTAATTATTATAGGGGGAGGTTATATTGGACTAGAAATGGGTTCAGTTTGGAAAAGATTAGGATCTGAGGTAACTGTTATTGAATTTTTGGATCATATTGTTCCTGGAATGGACAGTGATATTTCAGCAGAATTTTTAAAAATTCTTAAAAAACAAGGAATTAATTTCATATTAAACTCAAAAGTAACTTCGGTTGCCAGAGTAAAAAATCAGGCTGTTGTTGATTTTACAAATAAAGAAAGTGCTAAAAGGCAGAGAGTTCAAACTGATAAGGTTCTAATTGCAGTAGGAAGGAAACCGAATACTGAAGAATTAAATTTGGCACAGTTAGGTATTAAAAAAGATATTAAAGGTCGAATTCAAGTAAACAAAAAATTTCAAACAAAATTTGAAAATATTTATGCTATTGGCGATGTAATATCAGGTCCTATGTTAGCACATAAGGCCGAAGATGAAGGAATAGCAGCAGCTGAAATAATAGCTGGTCAGGCTGGACATGTAAATTATGATGTAATTCCTGCTGTAATTTACACTTCACCCGAAGTTGCTTCTATTGGTAAAACGGAAGACCAATTAAAAAAAGAAAAAATTAAATATAAGACTGGAAAATTTCCTTTTCTAGCAAACTCGAGAGCTAGAGTTAACAATGAAACAGAAGGTTTCGTAAAAATAATTGCTGATGAAAAAACAGACAAAGTTTTAGGAGCGCACATGATAGGAGCTCATGTTGGAACTATGATTGCTGAAGTGGCTGTGGCAATGGAGTTTGGAGCAAGCGCAGAAGATATTGCAAGAACATGCCATGCTCATCCTACACATACGGAAGCAATTAAGGAAGCTTCATTGGCAGTTGATAAAAGGCCAATACATTATTAAAAAAATTATGAAAATAACTAAAGCGATGGTTCTTTGCGCTGGGTTTGGTAAGCGGCTTCGCCCTTTAACATCCTCAAATCCTAAACCATTATTAGAAATCGGCAATAAAACATTATTATCTAATACTCTGGATATTCTAAGGCAGTTTGGAATAAAGCAAGTGGTACTTAATCTACATTATTTAGGTGATAAAATTGTAGATTATGTAAAGAGTAATGAATTTAACTTGAAAGTTACTACCGTAGTTGAAAAAGATAAAATTTTAGATACTGGAGGTGGAGTATTAAATGCGCTCCAATATTTTTCCAAAGAACCCTTTATAGTTATTAACCCAGATACAGTTTGGAATTCCAATTATTTAGATGAGCTAAAAGATATGGAAAAAGATTTTTTTATAAACAAAAAGATTAAATGTTTACTTCTTATTGTAAATAAGAATAAAAGTTTTGATCCTTCAATTATGGGGGATTTTAATTTAGAAAATAATTTGGTAAATAGGAAGGATAAAGAAAATTTAAAGTATATTTATACCGGTTTTCAAATTTTAAACCCTAACGTTTTCGATAATTTAAACTTAAAAATTTTTTCTATAAACAGAATTTGGGATAAGCTTATTGAAAATAATAATCTATTTGCAAAAGAAAGTAATATTGATTTTACACATATAAGCAACTTAGATATTTATAAAAGTTTGTTAAAAAAATACTTTAAACATTAAAAAATATATTTTTAGCTCTTTTAACATCCAGATATTCGTATTTTGCTATTTTAAAATTTTCGTCGAAATTAATTAACAAGGGATTCCCTGTCGGAATCTCAAAATCTACAATTTTATTATTAGAAATATTTAGCAGTTTTTTACAAAGAGCTCTTAATGAATTTCCATGCGCAACAATCAAAATATTTTTGTGCGAGGCAAGTAATGGTGCTATTTCTCCTTCATAGTATGGCAAAACCCTTTCAAATGTATTTTTTAAAGATTCAGTATTTGGAATGTTTTCTTGAGGTATATTTGCGTAGGTATTAATTTTAGATATGTGATATGGATGTGTTTTTTCCATTGGCGGAGGAGCTATATCAAATGATCTTCTCCAAATGTGGACTTGATTTTCGCCATGTTTTTTAACCATTTCATTTTTATTTAATCCGGTTAAAGCTCCATAATGTCTTTCATTTAATTGCCATGCTTTTTTAATTTCTATTCCAGTTTTATTTAATACGTCTAAAATTATTTCTAAAGTGTTAATTGCTCTTTTTTGAAAAGATGTAAAATATGCATCGAATTTAATGTTTGTCTTGTCAATCAAATGTCCAGCATATTTAGCTTCAGATTTCCCTTTTTCAGTTAAATCAACATCTGTCCAACCTGTAAAACGTTTTTCTAGGTTCCAAATACTTTGTCCGTGACGTACTAAGATTAAATTGTTCATGGTATATAAAATATAATACGATTCATTATATAGAATTGTATATATGGATAAAATGGTCAATTTTTTAAAAATTACTTTTCATATCTCTATACTTTTTCTAATAATAGTTTCGTTATTTCCAGGAAGTTTATTTGGTTTTTTGCTTTATAATGATCTTGGTAAACAGCCAAATTTAATTGATAATCCTTTTGGAACTTCAATTAATCATTTTCTCTATTATTTTTATGTTTCTACGCTTGGTTTGTTCCTTTATTTAAAAGATAACAATTTTCAAAAACTGTTTTATAGTCTTTGTTTATTATCAATTGTTCTTGAAATTTTACAATTTATAGTACCAAGTAGATCTTTTGAAATATATGATGTTATTGGTAATGTTATTGGTGTATTGATTGCTTATTTATTAGTTGTAATTTATAAATCTTGGAAAAAATTATGAATAAATTTGATGATAGAGAAAAAAGTTTTGAAAAAAAATTTGCTAAAGATCAAGAATTAGAATTCAAAGTTTCTGCCAGACGAAATAAATATCTAGGAGAATGGACTGCTGCTAAGCTTGGAAAAAGTGATGACCAAAAGCAAAGTTATATTTTAGAGCTTATAAAAGCAGACATGCAAGAAGCCGGTGATGAAGATGTATTTAGAAAAGTTAAAAAAGATTTAGAAAATTCAAAAATGGAAATAGAAGATTCAGAGATTAGAAATCAAATGTCGCTTGCTTTAGAACGTGCCAAAGAAGATTTTAAATAATATAAAATTAAAATTACTTTACTTTGTAATTTTTTCTATAATAGTTTCTTGTAGTTCTGTTCCAAAAAATACTCAAAGCGCATGTAGCATATTTTCTGAACGTTATTTGTGGTACAAACACGCAAAAAATAGTTCTGAAAAATACGGCGCTCCTATATATATGATTTTAGCTTTTGTTAACAAAGAATCGGGATTTAATCGCTGGGCCAAACCACAAAGAACTAAATTGTTTAAAATAATTCCTTACAAAAGACCTTCTAGTTCACTCGGTTATTCTCAAGCAGTTAAAAAAACTTGGGAGTTATATAAAACTGAAACTAATAATCCTTTAGCTTTACGAACTCGCTTTAAAGATTCTGCTATGTTTATTGGTTGGTATATTAAAAAAACAAATCAGATTAATAAAATTCCCATTAATGATTCTTATCGTCAATATTTAAATTACTATTTAGGCTGGGGCAATTATTCTAAAAAAGTTTATAACAAAGATAAGAAGGCAATTATTTTAGCTGAAGCTGTACAAAAACAATCAAATATTTACAAAAAACAATTAAAAAAATGCAAAAAAAAGTTAGATAGAAAAAAATATTTTATCTTTTAAGCTCTTTGTTTAATTGAATATCAACAGCATCAATTCTTTTAGTGTTTTTTGTAAGAAGAACATACATTGTCGGTGTTACATAGAGAGTAAAAAATGTACTAATTAACATTCCACCAAATATTGTGGCTCCGACAGCCAGCCTGCTACCTTCACCTGCTCCAGGACCTATATTACCGATTAGGAGTGGTACCATTGCTATCATTGTAGATAAACTTGTCATAATTATTGCTCTAAATCTCCTTCTGCATGCTTCTAAAGCAGCACTTTGGATATTTTTTCCAGTTCTTCTTAATTGATTTGCCCAATCAACTATCAAAATAGAATTTTTTGTAGAAATTCCAATTAATATTACCAAAGCGATTTGTGAAAAAATATTTATACTTGAGTTAAAAAGTAAAATAAAAATAATTCCTCCAAATACACTCAACGGGACTGTCAGCATGATTACAGCTGGGTGAATAAATGAGTTAAAATTTCCTGCCATTACAAAAAATGCAGTTATCAAAGCTAGGGCAAATATAATAAATAATTCATTACTAGTTTCTTGTAATTCTTCTGATTTACCTTTCCATTCAATTCTTGCATCTGGTGCTTTTTTATTTACAGTTTTTTCTAGATAATCCAAAGCCTCAGAAAGCGTATAATCACCAATCAATCTTGCGCTAATAGTTACAGCCCGTTGTCTATCGTAACGAGCCAAAATTTTTGCTGAACCAACTTCTTTAAGCTCAACAAGGTTAGCTAATGATATTAATTTTCCTGTTGTTTCTGAACGTACAAAAATTTTGCTCAAACTTTCACTTTTTTTCCTGTTTTCAAGATCTGCCTGGAGAATTATTGGATATTCTTTACCCATTCTATTAAATTTCGTAACAGTTTTTCCAGAAAATAGTGTGTTAACCGTTTCACCAATTGATCGTATGGAAACTCCTAAATCCTGTGCTTTTTTCCTATTTATTATAAGTTTTATTTCAGGTTTATTTCGAGAATAGTCAGACTCAACAGCAGCTAAATTTCTGTTTTTTCTTAATTCTGAAATTATTTGTTTTTGCCATATTTCAAGTTGCTCATAACTATTTCCTAATATTACTAACTGTACTGGTTTATTGAATTGGCTTACGCGAATACTTTGAGGAGAAATTGGAAATGCAAGTGCTTGTGGCACCGATACAATCTTTCCAATAGCTTTTCTCATAATTTTTTTTGCACTTTCATCTCTATCTTTCCAATCATCAAGCAAAGCTATAATAATAAAACTATTGTAAGATTTACTTGCTCTTCCAAATCCTGGAACTCTCATAATTACTCTTTTGTAGGACTCTCCATCTTTTTTAATTAAAGGGATTAATCTTCTCTCGATTTCTTCTGCTTTATTGGCTGTATATTGAAATGAACTACCCTCGTCAGTTTTTCCAATTACAAGATAAACTCCCCTGTCTTCTTGAGGAAGCAATTCTTTAGGAGAAAAATTAAAAAGTAATATGGATGTTATTACAATAAAAATCATAAAACTAACTATGAGTTTTTGTTTGTTAATCCAATAATTTAATGTTTCAGAATAAAATTCTAAAAAAGACTTATAATATTTCTCAAATTTTAAAACTACTCTTGATTTTTTTGTATTTTTATCAAGAAATTTACTTCCTAACATCGGTGAAAGCGTTAAGGCTACAAATGAGGATACAATTATTGCAAAAGTTAAAGAAATTGCAGTCTCTCTAAATAATGTTCCAGATATTCCTTCAATAAAAATTAAAGGCAAAAAAACTGCTATCAGAACTAATGTAGTTGAAATTATAGCAAAAGTTACACTCTTTGATCCGTTTACAGATGCTACCAAAGGAGTTTCTCCATTTTCAACTCTATTATAAATAGCATCAGTCATTATTATTGAGTCATCCACCACTATTCCAATTGCTAAAATTGCTGCAAGAAGTACAAAAATGTTTATAGACAAATCAAAAAACCATAATCCTAAAGCTGCTGAAATTAAACTAACTGGTAATGCTACCGCGGGGACTATCACTGCTTTTATATTGCCCAAAAATAAATAAATAATTATTACAACTAATGCAAAAGCAATGGCTAATGTTTTATATACCTCATTTATTGCAGCATTGATGTATGTTGCTCTGTCAAATGAAACTCCTAATTTTAGTCCATTTGGCAAAGTTTTTTGAACTACTTTTATTCGTTCTTTTATTTTTTTTGATAATTCTACTGTTGAAGCACCACTTTTAGCATAAATTCCAATTCCAACCACTTTTTCATTAGGTTTACCCTCTTTACTTTGAGCTTTGAAAAGTGTTTTTTCACTTACCGGTCCGTATTTTACCTCTGCGATATTTTCTAAACGAATAATACTATTTTTAACTTTTTTTATAGGTAATTGTTTTATTGATGATAAATCTTTGTAAGCCTTATCAAGATTAATTGTTAAATCTATATTGGCAGCTTCTAGACTTCCCGCCGGGAGGCTTATATTTTCTTTTCTTAGAGCCTGCTCAACCTCTTGTATTGTTAAGTTGTTAGCTGCCAGTTTTGCTGGAGAAATGTATACTCGTACACTTAATTCACGTAGCCCTCCTACTAATATACGCCCAACTCCAGGAACATTCGAAAAATTGTCAACGAGATATCTGCGTGTGTAGTCTCCAATTTCTAAATCCGTCCAGGTTGTTGACGAAACAGAGAGCCACATCGAAGTGGTAAATCCGGCGCTTTGCTTAAGTATCTCCGGCGCTTCAGCATCTTCAGGAAGGTTGTCCGTAACTCTACTAACTCTGTCTCTTATATCATTTGTTGCTGAGTCAAGATCGATAGAAGTATCAAATTCAATTTTAATTGTTCCTCTTCCATTTTCTGAAGTTGAATCGATGTTTTTTATTCCTTCTGCTCCCCCAATTACATCTTCTATTATTTCGACAATTTCGGAAGAAATAATTTCAGCAGAGGCACCTTTATAGTCTACTTGTACCTGCACCACAGGTGGTTGGAGACCAGATGGCAGCTCTCTAACTGGCAACTTCCAAAATACAAATAATCCAAAAACCACAAGTATTATTGAAAATACTGCTGATACAACTGGTCTGCGAATTGAAAGATCGGTGATAAACATTTGCGATTTTACTATTGTGATTTGATAATGGGTTTTATTTTCATGTTCGGCCTTACTTTAGTTAGCCCTTCAGCAACTATTTTGTCACCCTGATTTAGACCATTTAAAACTTCGAGATTTCCTTTATTTCGTATTCCAGTTTCAACTTCAATTTTCTTAGTTATGCCATTTTCAATTATTTTATATATAAACTTTTTGCTTCCCTCATGCATTATACTCGTGTCAGGGATGCTCAAAGATTCTTTTTCGTTATAAAGTATTTCGATTTCCAAAAGCGAACCAGGAATTATTTCGTTACTTGGATTATTAATTTTTGCACGAGCCAGTATAGATCTTGTTTGAGCATCTATACGAGAAGCAACAGATTCAATTTTTCCTTCATAAGTTTTATTTTTATAGGCTGAGAATGTTGCTTTTAAATTTAGACCTTTTTTTAAAGCTGCTGCATAAACTTCAGGAATTTTTAAATCGCAAAAAACTGCTGAAGTATCGTCTAATGTCAAAATAATGGAACTTTCTGAACCCAAGGTACTCTCAGAAATTCCCCTTTTTCCTAGAATTCCAGAAAAAGGTGCAACTAAATTGCCAGCTTTTAATTTCGCAATTAAATCCCCTTTATTTACCTTCTTGTCAAAATTTATAGGTTCCAATAGTTCTGATTTTTTTATTCTAAACGAAGCTGTTTTGTTTGATAATGCTGTGCCATATGTTTCTAGTTTTTGATAAAAATTTTTATTTTCTACGGCTACAACAATTATTGCTGGTGGTGGTCTCTTGCCGAATTTTTTTTTAAAATGAAGTTTCATCATATAACGCCCGGCAATTACTACCGCTATGATTACAAAAAATGTTACTATAATGGTTGTTATTTTTGTTGATCTTTTCATTTATTTCCTACCCCATTCTGCAAATGATCCATCATAAATCACAGCATTTTTATCA
>CEUS01178455.1_pt1 | contig 10134 bp, 13 predicted proteins | sample 427031 | NCBI WGS metagenome assembly CEUS01 (sample SAMEA2622837, study PRJEB7988) | marine metagenome | biome: marine biome (ENVO:00000447); feature: marine epipelagic mixed layer (ENVO:xxxxxxxxx); material: "saline water (ENVO:00002010), including plankton (ENVO:xxxxxxxx)" | depth 140 m | reverse complement strand
GTTTTTCTACTAATCTTAGCTTTTCTCATTCAGCGCTAATATCAGTTTGAGAGAATTAATTCCATAAATATAGGTTGAAAAAATAAAAATAATTGCCATTTGTAATATTTAACAGGATTACTAACAAATATGAAAGCAGAGCCATTTAAATCAACTACTATTATTGGGATTAGAAAGAATAATGAGGTTGTTATTGCTGGTGACGGCCAAGCCTCAATGGGCCCAACAATAATCAAATCTAAAGTAAAAAAAGTCAGAAGATTGGGAAAAAATCTAGACGTTATAGCTGGTTTTGCTGGCTCTACAGCAGATGCGTTTGCATTGTTTGAACGACTTGAATCTAAGCTTGAAAAACACACATCACAACTACAACGTTCTTGTGTTGAGCTTGCAAAAGACTGGAGAACAGATCGTTATTTAAGAAGGTTAGAAGCTATGATGATTGTTGCTGATAAAAACATTAGTTTGTTGGTGTCTGGAACGGGTGATGTAATTGAATCAGATGATGGAATACTAGGTATTGGGTCGGGAGGCCCATATGCTATAAGTGCAGCAAAGGCAATAATAAACAATCCTGATTTATCGGCAGAAGAAATAGCTACCAAAGCTTTAAACATTGCTGCGGATATTTGTGTTTACACTAACCACAATATAATTGTTGAAAAAATTAACTTATAAAAATAATGGAATCATATTTTAGTCCAAGAGAAATTGTTTCGGAACTTGATAGATTTATTATCGGTCAAAATGATGCAAAAAAATCTGTTGCGATTGCCCTAAGAAATAGATGGAGAAGAAAACAATTAAGCAAAGAAATGATGGATGAAATACTTCCAAAAAATATATTAATGATAGGGCCTACTGGTTGCGGCAAAACAGAAATATCGCGGAGATTAGCTAAACTTGCTGACGCTCCTTTTGTAAAAGTAGAGGCTACAAAATTTACTGAGGTTGGATATGTGGGTAGAGATGTTGAACAAATAATTAGAGATCTTTTAGAAATTAGCATAACTAAAACAAAAGAAAAAATGGGTAAAGCGGTGCGCGCACATGCTGAAAAAAATGCTGAGGAAAAAGTTTTAGATGCTTTAGTTGGAGATAAGTCAGGACCAGAAACAAGAGAAAAATTTAGAGCAAAGTTAAGAACTGGAGAATTAAATGAAAAAGAAATTGAAATAAAAGTTCCAAAAAATTCTTCGGGGCTCCCAACGTTAGATATTCCAGGAATGCCGGGGGCTCAAATGGGGATGATAAGCTTGGGAGATGTTTTTGGTAAATCTTTTTCGCCTCCTAAGAAAAATAAAAAAATGAAAGTAAAAGATTCTTATGAATTTTTAATGGCCGATGAAACAGAAAAATTATTAGATCAAGACAAAATTATTAAAAATTCAATTGAAGAAGTTGAGCAAAATGGTATCGTTTTTATTGATGAGATAGATAAAATTACTTCCAGAAGTGAAAGAGGTGGTGCAGATGTTTCAAGGGAAGGAGTCCAGAGAGACCTTTTGCCTTTAATTGAGGGAACAACAGTGGCAACAAAACATGGTACTGTAAAAACTGATTACATTCTTTTTATAGCATCTGGTGCATTTCATCTATCAAAACCATCTGATATGTTGCCAGAACTACAAGGTCGCCTGCCTATAAGAGTTGAGCTAGAAAGTTTAGATGAAAATGATTTTAAACGAATTTTAATTGAGCCTGAAAATAGTCTCATAAAACAATATATAGCATTAATTGGTACTGAAAAAATTGATCTTCATTTTACTGATGGTGGAATTGAAAAATTAGCTGTGCTTTCAGCAGAAATAAACAAAAACGTAGAAAACATAGGGGCAAGACGATTACATACAATTATGGAAAAGCTTCTAGAAACGCTTAGTTTTGCTGCTTCAGACATGAATCCCCAAAAGGTTTTGATTGATGAAGAGTATGTAGAAAAACACGTTGGTGAATTAATAAAAGGCCAAGATTTATCAAAATTTATACTTTAATATTGCTTTTTCCTTTATACTTAAATAATCCGTATTAATGCTTAGGAGCACACTCTATTTTTATATCATTTTTTTACTAATTAGTTTTTATTTAGCAGCATTTCCTCAGGCAGACATTCAATTTTCAAGGCTTTTTTACCATGGAGATAAACAGTTTATGATAAAGCATTATCTAACTGGTGAAAGCTATTATTATGAATTTTTAATTAGAAGAGTAGCTCTTCCTTTCTTGGTTTGTTTTATTTTGATATTTCCAATATTTTTAAAAATTGTTCCGGTTTTAGGAAATTTTTTTAAAAACTTATTCTTTAAGATTACAGACATTGTTTTTATTTACCTTTCGGCAATCTTATTGGGCGTATTTGTAAATATTGTTTTAAAAATAGGTTGGGGAAGGGCAAGGCCGAACGATATTTCAGAATTTGGTGGTGATAAAATTTTTACCCCTTGGATACAAATTTCTGACCAATGTGCAACTAATTGTTCTTTTGTTTCAGGTGATGCAAGTGCGGGTTTCTTTTTTGCATGTTTGTATATTATAAATAAAAACAAAAATTATTTTTATTTTAGCGTTTTTGCCGGGTTATTATTTGGTTTTATGAGAATAGGGGCTGGGGCACATTTTTTGAGTGATATTTTGATGTCTTTTATTATAGTTAATTTACTTTTAAAAATTTTTCATATTATTTATTATTCTTTTTTAAAATGGATAAAAGTATAAAAATATTATCATATTTAAGCCTTGCATTTGTAATATTTAAAATAATTGCTGTTTATTATAGTGAATTAGGTCTTCATGGTGATGAGGCGCAGTATTGGGTTTGGTCAAATGAACTTGCAGGTGGTTATTTTTCTAAACCGCCATTATTGCCTCTTTTTATAAAAATATTTTCTTTGTTTTTTGGTAATTCTATTTTTGGAATCAAACTACTTTCTTTATCAGTTTATTTGATAACTTCTACAATAGTTTATTTGATAGGAAAAAAATTATTTAACAATAAGGTGGGCTTTGTGTGTGGTGTTTCATTTTTTTTACTCCCGGGCGTTAGTTTTTCTTCTTTCATAACAAGCACTGATGTTTTGCTTCTTTTATTTTGGTCTTTAAGTTTATACATTTTAATCTTACTAAAAGAAGACCCAAGTTTGTCTAAAGCTTTCTTTTTAGGATTTTTTGTTGGTTTGGGGTTTATGTCTAAATATGCAATGATCTATTTTATAATTTGTACCATTGTTTATGTTTTTCTAAATAAGAAGTTTTTTAACAAAATATTGAATAGTAAAAAATTATATCTTTTTTCTATATTTGTTTTTTTGGTTACAATATCTCCAAATATTTTTTGGAACATAAGCAATAGCTGGGTTACATTTGGGCACACGTTTGATAATGCTGCTATTGGTGTAAATCTAAAGTTTAATTTTGAAAAATTTTTATTATTTATTATTGCTCAAATATTCATTTTGGGACCCTTGTTTTTTCTTGTTTCAATTTATTCATATAAAAATATTTTTACCCTTTCAGAACAAAATACTTTTCTTATTAGTTATAGCTTTCCAGTAATAATAATTATACTAATTGAAAGCATAATTTCTAGGGCACATGGCAATTGGGCAGCACCTTTTTATATTGGTTTTTTAATACTATTAGTTGGAAATGTTTATGTTTTAAGACATAATTTTATATTATTTGGTAATATATTAAATTTATTGATAGGCTTCGTATTTTTTTACCTTGTTTTATCAGGGACAAGTTATAAATCTTTTAGTCAACTTCAAGGACATCAGATTTTTTCAGAAGCAATTAGTAAATATATGAAAGATGAAAAAATTAAAAATCTTGTCGTGCAAGACAGAATGCACTATGCTTTATTAAAATATTATTTAAGAGATTTTAATTTTATTATGTATATTTCAAGATCTCAAGACGGAAGGGTGAATAATCACTTTCAAATTAATAATTCATTGCCAATAAATTTTAAAGATAATTTTTTATATATAGGAAATCTAAATGAATTAAACTATTTGGAGGAAAATTATGAAATTAAGCTTTTTGAAACAAAGTCTATAAATTTTAAATTTAAGGATGTTAAAATATATAAATATAATAATAATTAATTTTTTATTATTAACTTTTTTTAATGGTAATTCTTTTGCAAAAGGTATTATAGCTGAATACAATGTTCAGTGGAATGGGATTATTTTAGGAAATATATTTTGGAAATATTCAATTAATGAAGAAAATTATAAATTCATTATTGAAACAAAAGGTGTCGGGGTTTCTTCAAAGCTGTATCCTTTTTATGGGAAACAAAGTGCCGAGGGGTTGGTTCAAAATGATAGTTTTAAACCCAAAACATATAATCAGGTATGGAAAACAAAAAGAAGGGATAAAAATACAAGCATAGGTTTTAATAAAGGAAGGGTAGAATTTTTTGATATAAATCCTAAAGAAACAATTGTTCCTTATATTGATTTTTATAAGATTAACAATGCTGTGGATCCTATTAGCGCGGCCCTAGAGTTAATTATATCGGGAGATAACAGAATTATAAAAAATATTTTTGATGGAAGAAGGGTTTATAATTTAGGATTAAAAAATAAGAAAGATTTAATAAATTATGAAGATTTGAATTTTTCTAAAGTAACAAGCTATGAATTAGACATTAAAAATTATAGAAATATATGGAAAGATCACAATAAAAAAGACTTAAAAAAAGTTATAATAATAACAGGGGCCATAGAGGATAAAATTGTTTTGCCATTGAAATTTATAATTACAAACAAAGGATTAGTATTTAAGATAAAATACACAAGGCACAAAAAAAGTGACTGGTAGTTATTTTTTTCTTAAATAAACATAAAAGCTTCCATCGCCTCCGTGCTCAGGGCCTGCCTGAGTGAAATATAATATTTTATTTATGTTTGTTTTTTTTCTTGTCCACTCTGGAATTTTTTCTCTAATTTTTCCATAATAAAGTTTTTTTTCTTTGTTTTGGTTGTTTGTTTTTCTTGTCCCCTTACCCGTAATAATAAGTAAGCACCTCTTGTTAAACGAATAAGATGTTAAAATTGCATTATCAAATTCTTTTTCTGCTTCAATTAATCTTAATCCATGTAAGTCTAGTTTTTTGTCTATTTTAATTTTTCCTCTTCTAACTTTTTTATAAAAATTTTGGCCATCTTCTATTTTTAAATTTTTTAATGTCTTTGGCTTCTTTTCAGCTGGTTTTATTGGGGTATTTGTTTTTTTTGGAACAGGGTTTAAAGAATCATCCTTGGTTTGAGATTGGTCTTGGAAATTAATTTTTATTTTTGATTCTTTTGTTTTTTTATCATTTTTTAATTTTTTTACATCACTTAAAATCTTTTCAAAAAAATCATTTTCTTTGTCTTTCATTTTTTTCCCATTATAGCTTTTGAAAGCTTTAAAACTCTTTTTGGGGTTTGTTTTTTCCACAAAGAATTTTCCATTTCCTTGGATGCTAAAATATAATCTTGTTTTTTTAATGCTTTGATCATTTTTTTAAAAGTCAAAAATCTTTTTTTTCCAAGTTGAAATATCATTTCTATTAATACTTCGGTTACATTTGGTGGAAAAACAAATTCTTTGAAAATTTCATTATAAATTTTTATAGCTTTATTTAAATCTTTTTTAAAAATATTGTTTAAAAAAAATTTTTTATATTTTTTGTTTTTTTTAAACTTCTCATTTTTTTTTACTAAATGGCCATATCCAATTGTTTGATTTCCCAAAATATCATTATAAACAATATTGGAAAAGCCTTCGTTTTTTTTTATTCTATAGCTAAGTTTTTTTAAATCAACCAAAGCAAAATTAACCTATGTTAGGCTAAGAAGCCATTTTGGGTCATTGCTACTAATTACTTTTTCAAAGGTCCAATTGTCTTTTTTGGTTACTTTATTTTCGCCAGATGGATCAATTTGATTACTTAAAAAAACAATTGTTATAAATATTTTTTTTCCTTCTATCCAAACTTTTTTTACTGATTCTATTTCAAGCGAAAGAATTTCTTTTTGTATTTTTGTTTGATTTGAATCAATCGCATCACAAAATCCTTTGTAAACGTCTTTTGTTAATAATTTTTTTAAACCCTCTTTATCGCCGTTATTAAATAGTTTTAATATTGTTTCAAAAGCTGCCTTTGCTCCTTCCAAAAACATTGAGTGATCAAAGTTGTTAATTGTTTTATAGGCGATTTCTAGTTCTTTAATATTTTCTTCTAATTCAGGTATAGACACCTTATCGGGCTCGGCCCTTGCTTTGTTTTTAGATATTTCACTATTTTCTATAGGGCTTGTAGTAGATTTTTTATCAAACCCGGTTCTTCTTCCTAAAATATTATTAAGTCTGTATAGTAAAAAAGCTGCTATCCCAGCAAAAAGCAGAATGTCTATAAATTGAATATCTCCGTAAAACATATTTATTATAATTAGTTATTCTTGAGAAAAATACAATCAATTTTTAGGAAATTGAAAGCCGTTATTCTGCCAAATAGAGTTTTTAATTCTTTTAATAAAATTATTGTGGAGTTTTAGGTCTAGTTCGGTAGTTTTTAACAAAGGTAGCGGTTTTTTGCTTTTATTGTATTTTTTTACCGGGTTGTTTATTTTGTGTCTTTCTTGAGAATAAAAACTTAACTTTGCCTGTCGCCCCCCTAACAGCTCCAAATAAACATCTGCTAAAAGATTGGCATCCAACAATGCCCCGTGGTTTTTTCTTTTTTTAAGATCTATATTATATCTTTTACAAAGTGCGTCCAAGCTTACTTGGGCCGCTCCTAGTTTTTTTTTAGCTAAATAAATGGTATCAATCACCTTATTGTCTATATTTGGGATATTACAAATATTTAGTTCGTTGTTAATAAAGCCCATATCAAAAGATGCGTTATGTATCACAAGGGGGTCGTTTTTAATAAAACTTATTATCTGTTCTGCTTTTTGTTTAAAAACTGGTTTATCTTTTAAAAAATTATTACTGATTCCGTGTATTTTTGTTGCCTCTTCATTAACCTTTTTTGTTTCAGGATTAAAATAAAATTGTATGTTTTTTCCTGTAGGGATGTGTTCGATAAGCTCTATGCAAGCTATTTCTATTATTCGGTCTCCTTCTTTATAATTTAATCCAGTTGTTTCGGTGTCTATAACTACTTCTCTTGTTGTCACTGTTTATCCTAGTTCTTTTTTATCAGATCCCCAATATCTATTGTGTAATAAGTTTAAATTAAAACTTACCATAATTCTTTCTTTATCAGACATATTTGGTTGAACATAATGCGATAGAAAGCTTGGAAACATTACGAGAAGTCCGTTTTTTGGTTCAATTCCTATATTTCCTTCGTTCCATTTATTTAGAGAAGTAAATTTTGGTCGCGTCATCACCGCTCCTGGTCGCGGATCATCAAAAACTATATTTCCGCAATTCTTAGTTGCTTGCACATAATATGCTGAGCTTATAAGACTGTTGCCATGAGTGTGCGCAGCATTAGAGGCATATTTATAATTAATTATAGACCAGCAGTTTGATATTTTTATTTTATTGTTCTTTAGGTCCCAGGCCATATCATCAGCCACTTCTTTTATCATTGGAGAGATGTTTAAGAAAAATTCTTTTATCATTTTATCGTTTAAATCAAACTCGGGGCTATGCCAACCAAGATTGTTTGATTTTTTTAGTCCTTCTGGATTTTTTGTTTTTATTTCATTAATATAATTAGTTAGCTTTTTGTTAACCTCTTCGTGGTTTTGGATTATTCCCGTCCAAATGGGTGTGGTGAACTTTCCAGATACCTCTGTTGATCTTTTTTCCATATCCCTAAGATAATCCTTTTTTTAAATATATTGTCTTTAAAATTTCTTTAATCTTTTTTGTAGTATACCATTTTCCCCGGTTTGTTTCCAAAACAAAATCAGCTAATTTTGTTTTTTGTTTTTCAGAAAGCTGGGTTTTCATGATTTTTTTAACCATATCTTTTGTCATACCGCGCCTTTGAAGAACCCGTTTTATTCTTAATTTTTTTGGTGCTTGAGTAACAATTGTATAATCACATATAGAGTTTATGTCGTTTTCAAACAGTAGGGGGACGTCTAATAAAACAATTTTTTTTCTTAATCGTCTGTTTTTGTTCAAAAAACTTGTTCTTAGTTTTTTTAACTTATTAAAAATAACCTTTTCAAGCATTTTTCTTTTTTTTGGATTTTTGAAAATAATATTTCCAATTTCTTTTTTATTAACTCCTTTCTTGTTAACAATTATTATAGTTTCTTGGATTTTTTTTAATATAAGAACAGTTTGCTTGTCTTTTTTCTTATATATTTTTCTAACCTCGTGGTCTGAATCAAAAATTGGAATTCTTTGTTTTTTAAATTCTTTGGCTACAGTTGTTTTTCCAGATCCAATACCCCCTGTTAAACCAACCACAATCATTGCTTTATTTCTTTTATACAATTTTTAATTAACCCATTTGTTACCATTGGTGTAAAGCCAAACCAAAGTTTGAATGCAGGAACGGCTTGGTAAATAAGCATTTCAACCCCGTATGTGATTTTTAGTTTTTTGGTGAGGGCTGTCTTTAATAACTCTGTTTTGTGAGGTGTGTAGTTTATGTCTGAAATAATTGTATTTTTTCTTACTAGGTTTATTTCTATTCCAAGGTCTTTTAATTTTCTTACGGGTGTTGTGTTTATTATTAGAGAGGCGCTTGAAATATGTTTGTTTATATCTTTTATTTCAAGGAATTTTATTTTTTTGTTGTTTTTTGTTGTTTTTTTTATTTTTGTTTTATTTCTAATAAAAACAAGAACTCTGTTAAAGCCATATTTTTTTAATGCATATATGATTGCTTTAGCCGCCCCCCCATACCCAATAATTATTGCATGCTTTTTTTTAAAACCAACACTTTTTTTTATTTTTTTTATAGATTTTAAATAGCCCTCCCAGTCTGTGTTTGTTCCTATAAGTTTATTATCTTTTTTGTATATACAGTTAATTGCCCCTATTTTTTTTGCGTGGCTATCTTTTTTGTCTAAAATTTTTTGAACTTTTTCTTTAAAGGGTATTGTTATGTTGGCGCCCAAGCAATCTTTTGATTTTAAAATTTTTTTTATGTTTTTTTTTAAACTAATTTCAGTCATTTTGTTTTTTTTGTAAACACATTTAATTTTGTATTTTTTAAACCAATAATTAAAGATTGTTGGTGAAATAGAATTTTTTACCGGGTTTCCAATTATATAAATTTTTTTCATTTTAAATAACTATGCTTTTTTGTTTTTTTAAAAAACTTATAAGTGTTAATACTGGCAATCCCAGAACGTTATAAAAATCTCCTTCAATTTTTTTGAAAATAATAGGACCGTTGCTTTCAGCGTGATAGCACCCAACACTGTTAAGTATTTTTTTGCCTGTTTTTTTTAAATAACTTTGTATTTCTTTGTTTGATATTTTTCTTATATACATTTTAGTTCTTTCTGTGTGTTCCCAAATTATTTTACCTTCTTTTGATATACACATACTAGTATAAATAAAATGTTTTTTACCTGAAAGTTTTTTAAGTGTTTTTTTTGCCTCAAATAAATTTCTGGCTTTATTAATAGTTTTTTTGTTTATTTCAATAGATGTATCACAACCCAAAACATATCTTTTTTTGTAAATTTTTGAAATTTTTAAACTTTTAATTTCAGCAAGTTCTTTTGTAATTTTTCTTGTGTTATATTTTTTTTTATAAAAATGTAATTTGTATTTTTTTTCATCAACGCGGGGGTCTATCGACACAAACCGTACATTAATTTTTTTTAGTAAGGCTTTTCGTGATTGGCTTTTTGATGCTAAAACTAATATGTTGGTGTTTTTTCTCATGTTGATAAACGATTACTTATTAACATTATTAATTAATATTTGAATTATATTTTTTTTTACTCAAAATACTAAATAAAAATACAGAACTTATCATTTGTTAATAATTTTTATAAATATATGGTGGTTTTTTGTGCTTAATTATTTATAAAATTTTATAAACAAAGTTATTTATTATAATATTCGTTTTTTATGCTGATTTTGTTCGTTTTGTTATAATTATACATTTTTTTTATAATTTTATTAATAGTGTTATTTTTTGTATATTATTTC
>CEUS01126811.1_pt1 | contig 10137 bp, 9 predicted proteins | sample 427031 | NCBI WGS metagenome assembly CEUS01 (sample SAMEA2622837, study PRJEB7988) | marine metagenome | biome: marine biome (ENVO:00000447); feature: marine epipelagic mixed layer (ENVO:xxxxxxxxx); material: "saline water (ENVO:00002010), including plankton (ENVO:xxxxxxxx)" | depth 140 m | reverse complement strand
AGCGTCTGCAGATCGTGGCAGGCGAGACAGCAAGAGAGCACGCCCGGATCCAGGAAAGAATCTTGAATGAATCCAGTGAGGTTCTAGGCGTATCCCCAGAAGATCTTCCTGCCACTGTAAGTAGGTTCTTCGAAGAGTGGAAATCACAACAGAAGAAGATTGAATCCCTGGAAGCCGAGATCATAAGGCTGCGAACCAGCGGAGAGGGCGACGGAGTGGTCGAGAAAGACGGCATAAGGTACGCTGTGATGGAAATAGGGGGTGACATGAAGGCCCTTATGTCCATGCTCACGCAACTGACTAGGGACCACACCAAACCAACTCTGGCAATACTAGGTACCCGTGACGATGGTGGCAAGCTGATTGTGGCTAGCACTGAAGGTACTCCGGCTGCAGATAAGCACAATGCTGTTGAGATCCTCAACTCCATCTCGGAGCACATTAACGGAGGAGGTGGTGGCACCCCCACTATGGCCCAAGGAGGGGGGTCAAAACCAGATGGAATCCCCGCAGCTCTAGATTCTGCTCGAGAATTACTAGGGTTGTGAGTTTATGGTTCAGAAGGTAGGTGTCTCTGCTCGTGCTGCAGCTATCGAGTACGCAATCCGTGATGTAGTAGTTCCAGCAATAGAATTGGAGAAGCAAGGCCACCGGGTTATCCGTCTTAATATCGGCGACCCCCTAGCATACCAAGGCCTTCCCACCCCTGAGCACATGATTACGGCCTTCAAGAAAGCGCTGGACTCTCAAGACAATGGCTACGGGCCATCGTATGGGATATCTTCACTCCGCAAGGCCATTGCATCGGCAGAGACCGGGAAAGGCTGGAAATGTTCCGAGCACGACGTGTATGTTACCCATGGGGTCACTGAAGCACTTCAGGTAATCTTTGCCGCCTTCTTGGAAGTAGGCGATAAGATTCTAGCTCCGGGACCGCATTATCCCCCATACATGGCCTATCCTCAGATGTACGGAGCTTCTACTGTGGAGTACAGACTCGATCCAGATGACGAATGGAGAATAGACTTAGAAGATATTCGCTCTAAGATGGATGACAGTGTCAGATTGTTGGTACTAATCAACCCAAACAATCCAACAGGCAATGTTGCGACAGACTCCGAGGTTCACTCTCTGATAGAGATAGTAAAGGACTTCCCAAAGTGCACTATCATTTCAGACGAAATTTATGATGGACTAGACTTCACCGGAAGTTTTGTTTCCGTAGCATCCCGATCCCAAGAGGTTCCGGTAATTACTCTTAATGGGGTTTCAAAGGTCTACTTCGCCCCTGGATGGAGGATAGGATACATGGCTTGGCATGATCCAGAAGGACGCTTATCGGAAGTACGCGATGGTGTGGAAAGACTTCTTCGTAGCCGTCTTTGCGCATCTACACCTGCACAGCACGGATTCTTGGCCGGACTAACTGATGAAACAGGATGGTTGGAGGGGCACAGGTCAGTGATAAGGGAAAGGCTAGATTTCTCTCTCAATAGAATCGATGAGATTGATGGGCTGGAATGTCAGGCCCCCGGAGGCGCGTTCTACTTGTTCGTCAGAATATCCGACCCCTTGCTCGCAAAAGACGACAAGCAGTTCGTACTAGATTTGCTACATGAGAAGCACGTTCTTGTGGTCCATGGATCTGGATTCTCTCCAGAATTCGGAAATGGGCACTTCAGGATGGTGTGCTTACCGGATATCAAAACACTAGCGGAGTCGTTTGACAGGATGGAGTCTTTTCTAAGGGAAAGATGAGAAATTACATCTTTTTTCGGGGGAATATCCAACTTATCAGGGGATACATTCTCCATGAATCATTATAGCCGAACCCAAACTGCAAGACTCGCCCTCTACGAGGGCGGGGCCTTAGGATGGCATTGACTCACAACCAATACGCTGTAGCTGCCATAACGGCTACTCTATGTCTAGCAGGCCTATACACCGTAGTAGGCGCAGGACTTTCTAGCACCGATCGGGGTGGCTTCGAATCGGCCATCGATGACATCGAGCTAAGTCCAGGAATTCAGCGGGAGTGCCCTCCAGACGTTCCAACAATTGGATGTGATTGGGACGGCGACGGAATAGCGGATAGGATGGAAAGCACCCTCTACGGGACAAACTGGCAGGAGCCAGATACAGACGGCGACGGTCTTGACGATGGTTGGGAAATTGAGAATGGGCTGGACCCACTGGATACCGGTGAGCCATGTATTTCCATAGGTGAGGGTTTGACAGAGGTCGAGTGCGAGGATATTCCTGTGGCATCAGTAGACACAGAGAGGGAAACGGGGGAGCAGAATGAGACATTCCCAGATCCGGACAACGGTCCGCTAGGGGACCCAGACCGAGACGGCCTGACAAATCTGGAGGAGGCGGAGCTGGGTACCAATCCGCGTCTTAGGGACACAGACGGAGATGGTTTGAACGATCGTTGGGAGTCTAAGCACACCCATGACGTGACAACCCCCTCGGGAGTCGTTACCCTGCTCGACCCGCTTGACGGCAATTGGAACTGCGCTCTTCTTACACCCTCAATGCAGGCGGAAATAAAACTAGACATCGGGGATGATTTGTGGGATGAGATGGGGACGCAGTTTGGGCACTCCTGCGATGCAATTCTTGACTTGGAGCTCCCTGAGCCAGATACTCTGAGGAATTTCATCGAAGAGCAGTACGATACAAACCCTCGTGACGCCGATAGTGACGGCGATCTTATCGATGATCTAGTGGAGATTTCGACTCATCTGGTTAACCTTGAAACATTCTGTGGTAGGCCTACATTCGGTACGCTATCCCTACCAGCTCCACACATCAGGGCCTTCGCCTCAGAGATACAATTTACGGCACAGAATTTGCCCAACGGAGGTATCGCTACCACGCTCCAGAAGAAAACCCCCCTAGATAATCCGAACTGGTTCAATGAGGACATGGATGGGGACGGCAGGCTAAATGGGCCAGGAGACTGGGATACTGATGGAGATGGGATGCCAGATGGTTTCGAGTACTGCTACTCATTCAATTCTGACTACAACTGGTTCCTCAATCCATCGAACTCGACAGACGCCTATGGCGACACAGATGGGGACGGTCTCAACAACGTGCAGGAATTCGAGGTTTCCTATGAATGGGGGGCGTCGAACTTCACAAACCCCCTCGAGTGGGATACAGATGCCGACGGAATGCCCGACGGCTGGGAGTTCCAGAGCGGAATTCACCCCACTGATGGTAGTAACGCAGACGAAGACCCAGACTTCGATGGTTACGACGCTGACGGAGACGGATCAGTGACATACAAGGACATGATTGGAGCAACCACCATCGAGAGGATTGACGTATCCCCCGGAGACTACGTCCAAGCTAACAGGACTGTACTTTGGGTTCGTACCGTAGTTGACAGCAATTACGTCAACATCCCGGTAAAGACGGAAAAATCTGGATGGGTTTACCACATCAATGTAGAAGTTGATGACGAGGTAACAAGCAGACTCCAAGAACTCATCACCGTTGTCGAGCAGCATGAAAGATTCACTAATCTTGACGAGTACAATGCCAGGGACAGGGACGGAGATGGGGTGGTTGACGGAAGGTCGACTGACCCTCTGGTTTCGGATACCGATGCAGATGGACTGATCGATGGGATAGAGGTAATTGGCTGGAAGATCAGAATTGTCGACTTCGGTGTTCGAGAAGTAATCGTCAGGAGCGACCCAGGGGTTTTCGACACTGACAGAGACGGGTTGTCAGACTCGGTAGAATACTATGAAACATTCACAAACGCTACGGACAAAGATACCGATAATGATGGCCTGGAAGACTACAGGGAAGCGGTAGATGGCCATCCATGGTACGACAACGGGACTCTTGTTTACTACTTCACCAATGCTTCAGCATTCGACACAGACAACGATGGTTTGGAGGACGGCGAGGAAGTCGTAGACGGTTTGGACCAATACATCACTCACGGAAACAACGCCGACACGGATAATGACGGTTTGAATGATGGAAATGAAGTCCTATTTGTCCCCCGACCTTGGCAGGGTGCAACGAACCCGCTGCTAAACGACACGGATCTGGATGGTCAGCCCGATGGTTGGGAAATGCAGGTATTTTCTGTTCAGGAGAACACTCGAAGCCACAGTCTTTGGATTTCAACGACTAACTGGCTCCCGCCCGGCTGCGATTCGATGATTGATTGCGGGAAGGGACCAGGGGGATGGATATGGGTAAACTACGTTTCTGGGTTCGAAACTTCTGGGGATAGGAACGACGATGGAATACTGGATCCACAGTACTTCCTGTACGAGATGAATCTCAGTGGATTCACAGTACCAGAAGGGGGGAGGTGGGCACTTGATCCATCCTTCGGGTCTCCAGAGGACTCTATTTTCGATATAGACAATGATACTCTGCAGAACTCATTGGAGGCCCCTGATAGGTGGGACACTAACCCCGTGGACTATGACTCCGATGGCGACAGGCTACCGGATGGCTGGGAGGTCGCCTACTCCGAGGAGGCAATTTCCTTAGGTCTGGTAGACAACAACACACTCGATGCGCTGGGTTCTAGGGGGCCTATGGATCCGAGAATGCCCGACTCAGACCTAGACGGGATTAACGATGGAAGCGAGGACCTAGATAATGACGGCCTCAATAGGACGATTCTGATGTACAGGTATTGTCCGGGATGGGACAACCCTCAGGACTTCGAATGCCATATTGACCCCCATGGAAGCGGTTCGTCATTCTATGACGACTTAGAGAACTACACCAACTTCGAGGAGTACCAGAATGGAACTAGCCCTATCCTAAATGATACCGACGGTGACAAATGGACCGATGGCTCTGAGGTTTTCCACCAGGACCAAGACGATGATGACATGTGGGCAGGATGGGAGTACTACTTTGGATTCGACCCCCATGACTCCTCTGACTCCACGATTGACTCCGACGGGGATGGTTTCGTAAACAAGTGCGAGAGTAGGTGGAACACTAACCCAAAGGATCCCACTAGTTTCCCATCTCAGGGAGAGCTATGCAACAGCTTCGACTAGAGCAGACATTGAATAGAGCCAGAAAATAGACGACCAAACAAGCCCGCTAGTATAACTAACCCCCAAGCGGGTGCCATTTCCCTATTCATCAACATTGAACTTCCGATAGACCTCGTTTGTGGTCATGCTTACCTTGACGAAAGTTGTACACTTGGGCAGGTCCTTAATTCTCCTTGCACCGACATAAGAGCATGCAGACCTAAGTCCTCCAAGGATGGATTGTACGGTTCCTTCGAGGGGCCCCCTGTATGGCACCCTCACTTCCTTGCCCTCCGGGGCTCTATGTTTTGCCACCGCACCGTAGTGCTCTTCCATTGCCTTAGAGGAGGACATTCCATAGAATGACTTGTAGGACCTTCCACCTTCCTCAATTATTTCCCCTCCAGACTCGTCGTGACCCGCTAGCATACCTCCCAGCATCACGAAATCTGCTCCTGCTGCGAATGCCTTGGCCACATCCCCCGGGGATGAACATCCTCCGTCCGACATTACGTGACCATTGAGGCCATGAGCAGCATCAGCACATTCGGAAATCGCCGAAAGTTGAGGATATCCGACCCCTGCAACCTTTCTAGTCGTGCACACAGATCCAGGACCTATCCCTACCTTTACGATATCTGCTCCTGCTAGGATAAGGGCCTCAGTCATCTCCCGGGTCGCGACGTTGCCAGCGATGATGATTTTGTCAGTAAAAGACTCTCTAACCCTCTTCACAAAATCCAGGAAGACCTCCCTGTAACCGTTTGCCACATCGATGCAGATCATCTTGATGCCCTGATTTGTGCCGACTTTCCTATGCAAGAGGTCGAAACTTTCCTCTGTTGACCCGCAAGTTACCGAAACGAAACCCGGATCAAGACCACCTTCCCATGCATCAGAGAACTCCCTGGTGGAGTAGAACTTGTGCGTGCACGTCAGCATCCTGTGGTCTTGAAGCACCTTTGAAACAGAGAATAGCCCTGTAGTGTCCATGTTTGCAGCAACTATTGGTACTCCAGACCATGTTTGATCTGTGTGCCTAAACTTGAACTCCCTTTCCAGATCAACGTCAGATCTGGAAACCAGCGTGCTCCTCTTCGGGCGAATCAGAACATCATCGAAAGTAAGCTTCAGATCCGGCTCTATGCGCATCAGGACCTTACTACTCCAACGAAGGTGCCCTTAAGACTGTTCTGAGACTAATTTTTTGGATAAATGGTGCTCGTGCCGGGATTTGAACCCGGGTCGACGGATCGAGAGTCCGTCATGATGGACCGAACTACACTACACGAGCTTTGCTACGGCGACCTGCCGTCTATATTTGAAAACGATGCAACTCTAGATATTCAGTATTTTCACTTTCACTTTCACCCTAACCTCCTCAGGCTCCATTCATATTTGGATAGCCAGACATAGGATTATGATTACCGGACATAGAAGATGCACAGATTTGCGATACAGGAAGAGGCCAGAGCCTTGCAGGGTCGTATCTCTAGACTGCCTCAGGAGGACCGACTCCGAAAACACAAGCAACGATGGCCCATTTGTTAGCCATACTGGGCTCCTCGAGATTCCAGATCCTTGGAAGCCAGTACAAAGGCCACAATCTAGAATCGAGGTTAGCAAGAGAGGTTGGGATGGACTCCACAGTAGGATGGTGTCATCTCTAGCAAATCATGCAGAGGTGGCATAATGTCGAGAACAAGGAGGCTGCGTGAGGAGGTCCTGAACCTACTAGAAGACATAGGTACGGCGAATACGGTTGAGATTTTCGACCATCTTAATGATCGATTTCGTTGGGGAGCTACCATGAACCAGGTCGGCAACATCATGTCTAAGGACAACCGATTCTCCAAAGTGGGCCATGTTAGGGGTCCCTTCCGTGGCAGTGTATACACGGTGTGTGTCTGGGGTCTCTCAAAGGCTGAAATAGCCTCTACAATGGCATAGTTGGGGAAGGAATCAAGGCAGTCCGCAGATGTCCACATTTCATGGAGAAGCCCGGTGCCTCGAACTCATGGCTTGCCTTGTTCAGGGTTGGCAACTCCATTACGGGGATATTCGGTGTTATTCTAGGTGCCACTCTAGCAACACGTGGTTTTCCACAAGGAGAGGGGGCACTGATTACGGCTCTTCATGCTACTTCAGTGATGATGTTCATGTTCTCATGGAACGCTTTGAACGATCTGATGGACATAGAAATAGATCGGGTTAACAGACCTGATAGGCCCCTCCCCTCTGGGAGGATTTCAATTGAATCTGCAAATAGAGGGGTAGCACTTACTGGCTCGGCCTCAATACTATTACTGGCATTGGCCGGATACATTGCTCAAAATGGTGAAATGGGAGTGGTAAAATGGGCACCAGCATTGGCAATATGGGGCATTGCACTAATCCTTTTATTCAACTACGAATCTTCTTCGAAACTAAGTCTTAGGATGAAAGATAGGGGATTGCCTGGGAACATAGCGATTAGTTTGTCGGTTGGTTTAGTGATAATATTCGGAGCTGCTGGCGTCTCGAAGCCATTTGACGAAAGGGCTTGGGCTGCTTTCATTGTCGGTTTCTTGTATAATCTGTCCAGGGAGATTGTGAAGGATGTCGAGGACATAAGGGGGGACAAAGGTAGGCAGACATTCGCGATGAGCGCAGGTGTGGAAAAGTCACGATTGGTGGCATGGTTAGTGCTAATGGCGGCCCTTGTAGCACTACTGGCCCCCTTCATCCCAGAATTGGATATATTCACCCCTTGGCATGTAGTATTCCTCATCCCAGCAGTCGTAACTCTGATGATGGTGAAACCCAGACTATTCTCTTCAGAGGATCACGCTGCCCAGCAATTAATCAAGAGATCAATGCAACTATGCCTTGCTGCGTTTTTCGCAATATCCGTGCTCCCAATCTAGCTCAGCTCCCAATAAGTATGCCAAGCGGCTTCATTGCACAAATAGGTCAGTATAGACATCTGCGCCCACATTCGGTTCTCTGCTTGGTCGAATACCACGCTATTGGGGGAGTCAATAACTCCGTCTGTGACCTCTTCGCCTCTGTGTGCGGGAAGACAATGCATGAAAAGGTAGCTCTCATCACAATTAGCAACAAGTTCCTCATTAATCTGGAAACCCTCGAACGACTCCATCTTCTCCCCCATGTGCTCTTCGCCCATTGAGACGAAAACGTCCGTGTAGACCACTCCTGCCCCCTTGACTGCCTCAATAGGATCACTCCCTCCTTCTATTCTTGAGCCAGAACTCTTTGCAATCTCCTTTGCTCTTGAGATTACATCATTGTCAGGCTCAAATCCATCAGGAGTGGCGTATTTCACATCATAACCGAGGATTGCACATCCCAGAACTAGGTCGTGAAGAACGTTGTTACCATCCCCCACCCAAGCTACGTGACCATTCACCTTGGCCCCATTCTCGACAATTGTCATCATGTCGGCAGCTGATTGACAAGGGTGGTGAAGATCAGAAAGCGCATTGATTACCGGAACTTGAGAGTTGCTGGCTAATTCTACCACGTCTCCATGGCCAAAGCAACGGTATGTGATGCAATCCATATACCTAGATAGAACAGCAGCTGTATCTCCTATCGACTCACTCTTTCTCAACTGGATGTCCCCTGCAAGTAGAGTAACTGGATTTCCCCCTAACCTATTAACGCCGACCTCGAAAGAAACCCTAGTTCTAGTCGAAGGCTTCTCATAGATGGATCCAATTGTCATTCCTTCAAGAGGTTTGAAGTCGAAGAGAGCTTCTTCGTCGTTCTTGATCCTAATTGCCCAGTCGATAAGCTGCGGTAGCCGATCCGCTAGGTCGTCAATAGCCAATAGGTCCGTTTTCTGGTCACTTTCTTTCATGCTCGATATCTCCTGCAAACCCATCCTTGGCATCTGACATGCCTCCAAATATATTCTGGGCGAAGCTCAGTACGTCCGCTTGTCCCTCTTCCATCTCACTTGAGAGCGGAATTAAGCCTGGCTGAATAGCCGCATGTTGCATCATCCTAAGTTGCCCTATGGCAAATTCGGCCCTCTGCCCGCCTCCTCCCTCGAAATTGCTATGCATGGCCGACTCCTCAAAAAGGGCCGCCTCTAGAACATCCAAGTTCTCCCCCCACTCAAGGATCCTTTCCAGGGCATCGGGTTCCAGTAAGTCAGATTTCGAAAGGAAGTTTGCTGTTGGAAGTCCAAGCCTGAAATGAACGATTGATGACAAAAGCATCTGCGACACAAAACCGCTTGGGGTGCTAGAAAGCAGTGGATCGAATAGGAAAATGAGGCACGCCCTTCCCTGTCCGAGGACTTGGACAAGATGGTTTGAAGCCTCTCTGAAAGCAAACAACTCTACTTGCCCAGGAGTGTCGACAACCATGATATCTCCAGCCAGTCCCTCGATTTCTTCGAACACTTCTTCAGCCTGGGAGGCAACTAGGTCAGCGGCCAAAATCTGAGCCCCATTAGGCCCTAGATCATACTCATCCATCACTTCAGATAGTGAAATCAAGTCTCTAACGTCGAATTCGGGGTCATAATGGACTCTCTCTGCTCCCGGATCCAAGTTAATCGCAAGCACATCTATGTCTAGAAATCTGGCCCATCTCTGAAATGAAGTAACTAGCGAACTCTTACCGGCTCCCGCAGTCCCAACAACGAACAGAACAGGCGGAGTTGTCCCATCATTGGCAGTCATTGTGATTCCCATGCCGTCTCAACCTTCAAAGTTCTCAGGACAATATCCGATTCAACACTCAGGCAACCGTTAAACGAACCCGACACGCGTGGGTTAGTACGCTGAGGGTCGTTTCATGGCAGAAGACTCTGATTCCACTATTGACAAAGAGGAAGATGGAGCTTCCAAAGAAGGTGGCTCTGCCCCTCCACCACCACCTCCGGGATTTGACGTCCCCCCCCCGCCACCACCTGGTTTAGAAGAATCTGACGACACTCAGGTCGATGAAGGCCCAATTTCAGGATTAATCGACCCAGATGCTGCCAGGGCCATGTTACTTGGGATATCGGAGCAAGAAGGTACAATCCTACCAGAAATGTCAGAAACTGAGGGGGAAATTACTCCTGATGAACCCGAGACTCCCCCCGAGG
>CEUS01067615.1_pt1 | contig 10137 bp, 8 predicted proteins | sample 427031 | NCBI WGS metagenome assembly CEUS01 (sample SAMEA2622837, study PRJEB7988) | marine metagenome | biome: marine biome (ENVO:00000447); feature: marine epipelagic mixed layer (ENVO:xxxxxxxxx); material: "saline water (ENVO:00002010), including plankton (ENVO:xxxxxxxx)" | depth 140 m | reverse complement strand
CTATTATTTTTTATTTTTTCAATTTATTATTAACTAATATGACTTAGTTACATAGCTCTTAAGTTGATCTATTTCTTTCTTTAACCTTTTAGTTCTATCCTTTACCAAGTCTCCAATACTAACCACACCTACAAGTTTACCTTTATCTATAACTGGTAAATGTCTAAAATGTTTTGTAACCATTAATGTCAAAAGATCTTCATTGTTATCTTCTAAGCCACAAGTAAAAACATTTTTTGTCATTAATTCTTGAACCTCTGTATTTCTAACTGATTTCTTTTGAATAAAGCCCCTTACAACGTCTCTTTCAGATAAAATCCCTATAACTTTTTCTTTTTCTAAAATTACTATTGCCCCTATATTCTCTTTTGCAAGAATATGAGCAATATCAACTATTTTTGTCTCTTTCGAAGTTGTAATAGTTTTATTGCCCTTTTTTTTTAAAATATCTCTTATTAACATTTTATTTATTTTTATATATGATTCTTTATAAATGAATAAATATTTCAAGAATTTATTTAAATTTTATGGTAAAAAAAACTTTAGATGTTAAAGGAATTAGGTGTCCAATTCCGGTTTTAAAAGCTGAAAAAGTCTTAAAAAGCTTAAAAACTGGCGATATTTTGCAGGTTTTGACAACAGATCCTAAAGCTATTAAGGATTTTCAAGCTTATTGCGAAGTTTCTAATTGTTTATTCCAAAGTTACTATAAAAAGGATGGAGTGATTAAAATCTCTATTTGTAAAAGTCTCTAACTGCTAATTATTTTTTTTTCATTTATTGCTAACGTTAGCAAAGCTGGGACTATTAATAAAATTAGGATAGCTGATAAAAACAAACCTCCTATTACAACTGAACCCAATCCTTTGTATAATTCAGAACCGGCCCCAGGAAATAAAACCAGAGGAAACATACCAAAAATACTGGTTAATGTAGACATAAATATTGGTCTAACCCTAGTTTTTGCAGACTCAAAAATTGCATCAACTTTTGCCATCTTTTTCTCTTTTATTAAATCTACAGTTTTTAAAACTAATAAAATTGAGTTATTAACAACTATGCCAATTAATATTAAGAAACCGAGCAAAGTTAACATATCTAAAGCTTGATAAGTAAAAAAATTTAAAATTTTGAGACCAATAAAACCTCCGGCAGTTGCAAGTGGGACTGCTATCATAATAACTAATGATAAAATAAAGCTTTGCAAAAGTATTGCCAAACTTAAAAAAACCAAGATTAAAGCAACAGCTATACTAAGTGCCATTGAATCTAAAGTTTGAGATAACTTATCGGCAGTTCCTGATAAATTAATTGTAATTCCTTTTTTAAAAGCTTCATCGCTTAGACCATTTACAACAGATTCATTTAAAATATTTATAGCAACTTCTAAAGGAATTTGAGACGGAGGTCTTATTTCTAAAGTTACAGTTCTTTTAAAATTAATATGACGAATTGAAACAGCGCTTGAAGTAATTTCATTTTTAGAAACAGAAGAAAGAGGGATAGTTATTCCAGATTTTGAAACTATAGGAATATTAGCTATTTGTTGAGTAAAATTGATCTCTTCATTTTTTTTTCCAATTATTCTTAAGTTCATATTTTTTCCTTCAGCAACTATTTCGTCAATCCATAGTCCATCATTAAAGGCATCCATAGTGTTAGCAAATTCTTTTACAGTAATTCCGTTTTCAGATAATTTTTCCATATCTGGAATAAACCTTAGTTCAGGAGTGCCAAGTTCTAACCCAGGCTTAGGCCTAATTTGAGTTCTGCCAAGACTTTCAGGAAAAACTTTATTTGTAATAAAAAAAGCTTTTTTTGTTATATCTAAAATATCATTTAAATCTGTTCCACTAAAATTTACATCAATTTTTCTACTACCACCAGCGGTTCTTCCAAATATCGATGGCTGATTAATAAAACCTAGGGTGCCAGATTCTTGAAAAGCCAATTTTTCCATTAGTGGAATAATTTTTTTTACATTGTTTGGATCTTCAGTAGATGCTCCAATAAAAATTCTTGTTGATGTAGATACATAGAAAAAATTATTTATCCTTGGATATTCAGTAGCGGTTGGATCGCCTCCTTCATCTAAAATAAAATATGGTTTTATTTGATTTTCAATATTCTTAGCAATTTCACTAGTCGTTTTCAAATTGTATCCTGGAGGAGGTATTAAAACTCCAAAAACTAAATTTTTATTACCTTCTGGCAAGTATTCGAGTTTAGGTTTAAGAAAAAAAATACCAAAAATTGTTACTAAAACTATTGTGAAGATTGTAGTAGAAGCTCTTTTTTTAGATGGTAAAACCCATGCTAAGTACTTATAGAATTTATATAAAAAATTTAGAGCAAACTTTTCTAAAATTTTAGGATTATTAAATTTCCATATTTTTTTTTTATTATCAGTTTGTAATAATTGAAGTTTGCTAGAGATGACAGGAATAAGAGTTATAGCTAGGACTAATGATAAACTAATAGCGACACAAATTGCTACTGATATATCTCGGAATAATTGTCCTGCTTCAACCTGCACAATTAATAAAGGGACAAAAACTAAAACAGTAGTTAGAGACGATAAAAATACTGCTTGCCAAACTTCTTTTGTACCTATTAAAGAAGCATCATGATCACTTTTCCCCATCTCTTTGTGTCTATAAATATTTTCTAAAACAACAATTGCTGCATCAATAACCATTCCGACAGCGAATGCTATTCCAGCTAAACTTATTACATTTAATGATTTTCCTAAAACTGCCATAGCAACAAAAGTCCCAATTATTGTTAAAGGAATTGTTGTTGCTATTACTAAAGTAGCTCTAGCTGAGTTTAAGAATAATAATAATATTAGCGCAGCTAACAAACCTCCAACAATTATATTTTGTTGAACTAAATCTATAGAAGAATTTATATAGATAGTTTCATCATAAACTTGTTTAAGCTCCAAGCCTTCTTTATTTAACAAGGGGTTTAATCTTTTTATTGTCTCCTTTACTTCTTCCATTGTTTCCAATACATTCACCCCAACATCTCTTACTAAATTTAATGCTATTACTTCTTTTCCAAGAGATCTTATGTAAGATACAGGCTCTTTAATCCCATATTTAACTTCAGCTACATCTTCTAAAAAGATTTTTGAAGAAAATTGAGTCTGTTCATCTTTATTAACTTTAATAACAACTTTTTTTATTTTTTCTGGACTGTCTAATTGTCCCTCAGCTCTAATCAAATATTTTCTTTTTCCTTCATCTACATCGCCTGCTGTCAAAGAAACGTTTGATGAAATTAGACTATTACTAATATCTGGAATTGTTAATTTATATAAAGATAATCTTTGAGGGTCCACTATAACTTGCATCTCAGTTTTACTTCCTCCATAAATATTTGATCTTGAAATACCAGGAATTTTCTCAAACTCTGTTTTAACTAAATTATCTGCTAAATCACCAAACTCAGACATTGATTTGTTAATTTTCTTTATTGGTCTTAGCATTATCCAAGCAATAGGTGCATCTTCACTTCCAGAAGTTTCTATCGTTGGCTTCATTATTTCTTCTGGCATTCCTCTTACTCTGTCAAGAGCATTTGACACCATCAATAATGCGGTTTGAAAATTTTTTGTTGAACTAAACTCTAATTTTATTTCAGATTTTTTGTCGTAAGAATTACTTCTTATTCTTTCAACACCTTTTACAGATTTTAAAACATCTTCTTGTTTGATAACAATTTCCCTTTCAACTTCACTAGGAGAACCTCCTTGCCAATTTGTTGTTATCTCGATTAAAGGTCTTCTTACATCTGGTGTTAATTGTATTGGAATTTTAAATAAAGCTAGTAGTCCTGAAAAAAGAATGAATATTATTAGAGAATAAATTATTATTGGTCTTTTTAGGCAATTTTTAATAATATCCAATTTAATTAATTTCCTCTATTTGTACTTTTTGATTTGGTATTAACCTTTCATTTCCTCTAGTAACAATTTTTTCACCTTCCTCTAATCCTTCTATTATTTCAATAGAGTCTTGATAGGGCATGCCAGTTTTTACCGATCTTAATTTTGCGATATTTCCTTCTATAACGTATACCATAACATTGCCATTCTTAATTAAGATAGCATCTTTAATTATTGTTTTTATTTGTTTTTTTGATTTTAAAAATATTTTTAAATTCATATTTTGATTTATTAATAAATTAGATTTTTTTTGATTAAAAAGAGGTTTAAATCTTACTATAACAGTTCTAGTCGTTTGATTTTCTTTCGGGACTATTGATCGAAAAGATGATTTTAAAACCTTTCCATCAGACAAAATAATTTCTGCTTCTTTTTTTTTATTTAATAATGAGATTTTGTCAGAAGGTATGTTTGCTTCTATTTCAAATCTTTCATTATTAACTAATTCAAAAACTGGAGCACCTGTATTAACATAATTTCCTTTAGTAACAAATCTTTTTGATATAACACCAGAATACGGTGCTTTTAAAGTTGCATCATCAAAAATTATTTTTGCTTTATTATATTGCGATGTAATTTTAATTAAATTTCCTTCTGCTGCTTTTACAATATTAATTTGATCTTCATATTCAGCTCTTTTAAAAGATGGAGAATTCTTCAAAGCTTCAAGTCTTTTAAGTTTTTCTTCTTCTAATTCTAGTCTTGCTAAACTTTCAGATACTTCACCTTCTTTATTATTTTTATCTGCTTGTAATTCATCATCTTCAATTTTAAGGAGTATGTTTCCTTTTTTAACAAAATCTCCAACTTCGACAGCTACCCATTCTATTGGGCCAGGACTTTTTACAGATATAGTGTCACTTTCAAATGGAGCTACTCTTGAAGTTACTATATAAGATTCATTAATAAATTCTTTTTTTACTGTTTCAACAGATACTTTAGTTAGTTTTTCAGTATTTGCGTCTAAAACTTCAGTGTTATAATTTATAAATATAATTATAAAGATGAATAAAATAATTTTTTTCATAATTAATTTAACAATAAATATTTTATTAAAAGTATTTTCAAGATAAATTTATTTATTATGTCAACAGCTATTGTAACACATAAAGATTGTATTCTTCATGATACTGGTATGAATCATCCTGAAAGTAAAGAAAGATTAATTGCTATTAATAATACCCTTAAACGATTTAAATCAAACAAAATAAAATGGTTTCAAGGTGAAAAGATAAATTTAGAACACTTTCTCAGTGTCCATTCTGAAAATTATATAAATGATATAAAAAAAAAGTCTCCTAAAGAAGAATCTGTAAGGATTGATGCAGATACTATTTTAAGCAAATATAGTCTTGAGGCAGCATTAAAAGCAACTGGTTCAGTTTGTAAAGCAGTTGATCTTATTTTTAAAGGTAGTTTTAAGAATGCGTTTTGTCCAATAAGACCACCAGGACATCATGCAGAACCACAAAGAGCTATGGGCTTTTGTTTTTTTAATAATGTTGCAATTGCAGCATATTACTCAAAGTTAAAATATAAAGTTAAAAGATGTGCGGTTATTGATTTTGATGTTCATCATGGAAACGGAACTCAAAAAATGTTTTGGGATGATCCAAATATGTTTTATGCTTCAACTCACCAAGAAGGTATTTTTCCAGGAACAGGTTTTAAAGAAGAAACAGGAATAAATAATAATATAGTAAACGTTCCTTTACCAGCTGGAACCAATAGCTTATTATTTAAGAAGTCTTATGATGAAATAATTTTTCCTAAGCTAGAAAAATTTTCCCCAGATATAGTTTTTATTTCAGCTGGTTTTGATGCCCATAAGAATGATCCTTTAGCTGATTTTAGATTAAACACAGAAGATTTTTTTTGGATAACTAAAAAATTAAATGATTTTTCGACTAAAAATTGCAAAGGTAAATTGATTTCATGTTTAGAAGGAGGTTATAATATTAAAGCATTATCAGAAAGTTGTTTAGAACATGTGAAGGGGTTAATTTTATGAGTAAAGAAAAAAATAATAATATTGATCAAATGTCATTTGAGAAAGCTTTAGAGGAACTAGAGTCAATTACTGAAAATTTTGAGGATGGTGAATCAACCCTAGAAAATGCAGTTAATTTATATAATAGAGGCGTATTACTAAAAAATCATTGTGAAAAAAAATTAAATGAAGCAAAAAAAAAGATCGACCAAGTAAAAAACCATAAAGAAAGTTCAACTATAGAAAAAAATGAATGATTTAAAAGCAAACTTAAGAAGCGCGCAAAAAGAAGTAGATAAAACCATAAAATCTCTTTTACCTTTTGGCAAAGGAATAGAAAAAAAACTTTTTGAAGCAATCAATTATTCAATTTTATCTAGCGGTAAAAGATTAAGACCTTTTTTAGTAATTCAATCTTCTAAATTATTTGATGTTAGTGAAAAAAGTGCGCTAAGAGTTGCTTCATCGATAGAAATGATTCACTCATATTCCTTGATACATGACGATTTACCATCAATGGACAATGATGATTTAAGAAGAGGTTTGCTTACTACACATAAAAAATATAATGAAGCTACAGCAATTCTAGCAGGAGATTCACTATTAACTTTATCATTTCAAGTTTTATCTGACACTCTAACACATAGCGACCCAAGAATTAGATGTGATCTAATTAATGAACTAGCAAAAGCAGCTGGGGCATACGGAATGGTCGGAGGACAAATGATGGATCTTGAAGCAGAAAATAAAAAATTAAGTATAGGTGCTATTACAAGAATTCAAATGTTAAAAACAGGAGCATTAATCGCATATGCTTGTAATTCCGGCGCAATAATGGGTAGAGCTGAAAAAAAAGAAAAATTTTCATTACAAGGTTATGCACATGACATTGGTTTAGCTTATCAAATTAGAGACGATCTTTTGGATGTTACAAGTACAGAAAAGGAATTGGGAAAAAAGGTTAACAAGGATAAAAAAGCAGGCAAAAAGAATTTTGTTTCAATTTTAGGTAAAGAAAGGGCAAAAAAACAATTAGAATTTCTTGGCAACCAAGCAATCAAACATTTAGAAGTTTTTGATGATAAAGCAAATTTGCTTAGAGAAGTCGCTAGATTTATTGTAGAAAGAGATAGATAAGTATAATATAATAAATTCCTTATGGAGAACAATAAAACACCACTATTGGACAAAATAAATTTTCCAAAAGATTTAAGGAAATTGTCTAAAGATAAATTAGAAGATGTAGCTAAAGAACTAAGGAACGAAACAGTTGAAGCTGTTTCAGAGACTGGTGGACATCTAGGAGCAAGTCTTGGTGTAATAGAATTAACAGTAGCAATTCATTATGTATTTAATACACCAAATGACAGACTTATTTGGGATGTTGGGCATCAAGCATACCCACATAAAATTCTAACTGGTAGAAGAGATAAGATAAAGACATTAAGACAAAAAAATGGACTTTATGGTTTTACAAAAAGAACAGAAAGCGAATACGATCCTTTTGGTGCCGCCCACGCATCTACTGCTATGTCATCTGGTTTAGGGATGGCAATTGGTAGAGATTTATTAAAAAAAAAGAATAATGTAGTTTGTGTAGTTGGAGATGGAGCTATGAGTGGAGGAATGGCATATGAAGCAATGAATAATGCTGGTTCAGAGAAATCTAAGCTAGTAGTCATACTTAACGATAACGATATGTCAATCGCACCTCCAGTTGGAGCTTTAAGTAATTATTTGTCTAGAATAATTTCATCAGGAACCTATCAATCATTTAAAAATCTTGGCGGCAAAATTGTTTCCAAAACTTTTCCCGAAAGAATTGGAAAAGCTGCAAAAAAAGCCGAAGAATTTGCTAGAGGAATTGTTACTGGAGGAACTCTTTTTGAAGAACTAGGTTTTTTTTATGTTGGACCAATTGATGGACATAACTTGAAGAGCTTAGTTCCTGTTTTAGAAAATGCGAAAAAATATAAAAATGGACCAATACTAATTCACTGTGTTACAAAAAAAGGGAAGGGTTATGAGCCCGCAGAAAAATCAGACGATAAATACCATGGTGTAAATAAATTTAATGTCGCAACCGGTGTTCAACAAAAATCAGAGTCCAAAGCACCTTCGTACACCAAGGTTTATGCAAATAGTTTAATCAATGAAGCAAAAAAAGATAAAAAAGTTGTTGCGATTACAGCCGCAATGCCATCAGGGACAGGTCTAGATATTTTCGGCAAAGAATTTCCAAGCAGGTGTTTTGATGTTGGTATAGCAGAACAACACGCAGTTACTTTTGCTGCTGGGCTAGCAACTGAGGGTTTTAAGCCATTTGCTACAATCTATTCAACTTTTTTGCAAAGAGCTTATGACCAAGTTGTTCACGACGTTGCTATACAAAAATTACCAGTACGTTTTGCTATGGACAGGGCAGGACAAGTAGGAGCTGATGGTGCTACTCATGCAGGGTCATTTGACATAGCTTACCTTGGCTGTTTACCTGGATTTGTTTTAATGGCACCTTCAGATGAAGCAGAATTAGTACATATGGTTGCAACTGCCTGCCAAATTAATGATAGACCATCAGCATTTAGATATCCAAGAGGTGATGGAATAGGAGTACAAATTCCAAATGAAGGGACTCCATTAGAAATAGGTAAAGGAAGAATTGTAAATGAGGGAAATAAAATTGCAATATTATCTTATGGCGCAAGACTCTATGAATGTATAAAAGCTGCAGATATATTAAATGCAAAAGGACTATCCACAACTGTTGCCGATGCTAGATTTTGTAAACCTCTTGATACAAAATTGATTAAACAGCTAGCTTTGGAGCACGAAACATTAATAACAGTAGAGGAGGGCTCGATTGGAGGTTTTGCTTCACATGTAACTAAATTCTTAAGTGGCGAATCTTTATTAGATAGTGGATTAAAATTTAGATCTTTATTTTTTCCTGATGTTTTTTTACCTCATGGAAAACCTGAAGATCAATATGAAGAGGCAAATCTTTTGGCAAAAGACATAGTTTATTGTGCACTTCAAACTTTAGGAAATAATTACTCAAAAGAAGAAATTGATTTAGCTTAGAACTTAAATTCTATATCAAGCCACTTTAACTAATTAAAAATAATTAAGATTGAAAAATTTTATTTCTCAAAAAATGGTCTGCTAGTACGCAAGCTAACATTGCCTCACCTATAGGCACAGCTCTAATACCAACGCACGGATCGTGCCTGCCACCAACAGAAATAGTTGTTTTTTTCAATTTTTTAGTTACTGTATTTTTTTTTTTTAATATTGAACTGGTTGGTTTAACAACAAATCTAGCAACTATATTTTGACCAGATGATATTCCGCCTAAAATACCACCAGCATGATTAGACTCAAATTTAACCTTACCTTTATTTAATGTCATTTCATCAGAACTTTCATCGCCAGGCATAAAAGCAGATGCAAATCCACTGCCGATTTCCACACCTTTAACAGCATTAATACTCATTAAAGCTTTAGCTATTTCTGCATCTAATTTATCATAAACTGGTTCACCAAGACCAACTGGAACGCCTTTAGCTTCCAACTCTATTATTGCACCAACAGAAGAACCACTCTTTCTAATTTGTGTTAAATAATTTTCCCAAATTTTTAACATTTTTTTATCTGGACACCAAAAATGATTTTTTTTTGCAAAATTCCAGTCCCAATTATCCCTATTTATATGAAGAGATCCCATTTGTATTAAAGCTCCTCTTATTAAAAAATTACTTCCTAAATTTGCTGATAAAATTTTTCTAGCAATAGCTCCAGCAACAACTCTCATCGCAGTTTCTCTTGCTGACGATCTTCCGCCTCCACGGTAATCCCTAATACCATATTTTTTTTCATATGTGTAATCAGCATGGCCAGGCCTAAATTTATTTTTTAATTTAGCATAATCTTTTGATTTTTGATCTTCATTATGAATTATGAAAGATATAGGAGCTCCAGTTGTATAATTATTAAAAACACCTGATAAGATTTTAACTCTATCCTTTTCTTTTCTTTGTGTAACAAATTTGCTACTTCCTGGTCTTCTTTGGTTTAAAAAAAATTGAATTTCTTTTTCATCTATACGAATTTTTGAGGGCACGCCATCAACTGTACACCCAATTGCTGGGCCATGGCTTTCTCCCCAAGTACTAAACTTAAATATTTTTCCAAAACT
>CEUS01051916.1_pt1 | contig 10140 bp, 10 predicted proteins | sample 427031 | NCBI WGS metagenome assembly CEUS01 (sample SAMEA2622837, study PRJEB7988) | marine metagenome | biome: marine biome (ENVO:00000447); feature: marine epipelagic mixed layer (ENVO:xxxxxxxxx); material: "saline water (ENVO:00002010), including plankton (ENVO:xxxxxxxx)" | depth 140 m | reverse complement strand
GCTATCTGATTTTCAATAGCATAAGTATATAAGTTTAAAACTTTTATGTCTTTTGTAATCCAATTTGTGAAATATAGTCTATCGTTAAAAACAATCATTTCTCTTGGGGCAGAGTTTTGTGTTGAGATCGTGATTCCAGGCAAAACAAGACCAGACTCAGATATGAAATATCTTTTTATTTCACTGCTGCCGTTTATGATAACAAATAGCATATCGTCGTGCACTAAAATGGATTGTACGACATCTCCGATATTATCTATTGACTGAATTTTTTTTTCATCTTTAAATACGGACACGGATCCATTCCCCTGTCCATAGTTTCCTTCACTAGCAATAAATAATAGGTGAGAAGTAATCTCTGGTAACTCGTTTATTCTATTGTCACAGCCGATAAAAATAAATAACAAACCAATCAAAATTGGATAAAATAACCTAGGTGAGATTTTGTTAATTATATGAGATGGAACTATGGTGTTTATGTTTTTCATAACTTTTCTCCCGAAAGCGTATTTGTTTGTTTCTTCTTGCTCAGGTCTCCTGACTTATGTAGTACCAACATAGTTTGCCTTCTCTTAGTACGAAGCAAAGATGGCTAATATTAAACCAGTATTCTACAAATACAGTAGCGGGGACTGTGTCCGATTCTAACGAACTTCCCTTTTACAAAAAGAAGATTAATGCTTGCTAATATTAAAAATAAAATATCATTAATAAACACGGAAATATATAGAATTATTTATCTATAACGTTTTTTGTGAGCGAAGAAAGGACTAATTTTATCTTATGTCTAGACTTGATAATCTATTTGTGATTAGAGCCGTAGTCGCTCCCTGCTATTTGGAGCCTAGTTTTACCTCCTCAAAAGTCACTGAGGCCGTTTCAGGTGAAACTGTAGAGATAATTGATCTAAATGGCGATTGGTTATTCATAAAACAGGACGATGGATATGAAAGCTGGATAAAAAACTTTTATGGTACTATACAAAAAGCGCCATTCTTGTCAGATCATATGGCTGTTGAAATATCTTCTATACCTTTTGGCACTAGGCTGAAGCTCAAAAATAATCGATATTTTACGGTAAATGGCGATGAATATAAATTTAAAGATGAGCCAGTGAAATTTTGTGAAAACCCTAAGTCTGATAACATAATAATAAATGCAAGAAAACTCACTGGTTGTCCGTATAGATGGGGCGGTAAAACATCTTTAGGGTTTGATTGCTCAGGATTTGTTCAAACTGTTTATCTCTCTGCTGGGATTTTATTACCAAGAGATACTTGGCAGCAGTCAAATTTTTTTAAAAATAAAAAAATCGACGGTAATTTAAGTAAACCTGGTGATTTACATTTTTTTGGAGAAAAGGGCAAAATATCACACGTGGGGATTTCAACAGGGGGACTTAGTCTTATTCATTGTCAAGGCTGGGTTAAAGAAGAAGCATTTTCAAATCATGGGGGAAATTATAACATTAGACTAGCAGATATGTACATGCATACTTGTTCAGTTGAATTAAATTTAAATACATGAAAACGAAATTTTCTAATGAAAATCTGCTGAATAGTGCTGTATTAGTATTAAATGCAAATTACTCTCCAATGACTGTTTGCACAGCAAAGCGTGCGATTACATTATATTTTTTAAACAAGATAGATGTTCTATCAAATTATGGTGAAAAGGTTCATAGCCCATCCACTGTATTATCGCTTCCAAGTGTAATAAAAATAAAGACATACATAAAAAACAATAGTATGGCGGTTGAAATAAGCAGAAAGAACATTTTAGTCAGGGACAACTATACCTGTCAATACTGCGGTAAGCAGAATAAATCTCTTACGGTGGATCATGTTATACCTAAGTTTAGAGGAGGGCAAGATACTTGGGAAAATTTAGTTGCGGCTTGTAAAGAGTGTAATCAAACTAAAGGAGAACGAAACTCTGAAGAAGCTGGCATGCCTTTAGCAAAAAAACCAAAGCGACCCAATCGAATTCATTATTTTCAACGTTATGTTAAAGAAAGACAGATTGATTGGAGACCTTATCTATTCATGGAGCCACTTGGTTAGATCAATGAGTGATAAGAAAAAGTTTAGAGTTCTTAGCGGCATACAACCTACAGGAGGATTACATCTTGGTAATTATTTTGGTATGATGTCAAGGATGTTAGAATATCAAAATAAAAGCGATTTATTTTGTTGTATAGTTAATTATCATGCTTTGACTACTATACAAGACAAGAATGTTTTAAAAAATAATACTATCAATGCTGCAATAGATTTTCTTGCACTAGGTATGGACCCAGATAAATCTACCTTTTGGGTTCAATCAGATATTCCACAAGTTTCTGAACTAACATGGTTATTATCAAATTTGACTAGTATAGGTCTAATGGAGAGGTCAACCTCCTATAAAGATAAAATTGATAAAGGACTTACACCGCATATGGGATTATTTTCATATCCGATACTTATGGCAGCTGATATTTTACTTTATGGTAGTGATATAGTTCCTGTTGGTAAGGACCAAAAGCAACATTTAGAAATAACAAGAGATATTGCAATTAGGTTTAACAATATTTATGAAGAGATTTTGGTGGTTCCAGAGCCAGATATTGAGGAAGAAACGATGCTCGTACCTGGAGTAGATGGACAAAAAATGAGTAAATCTTATGGGAATACAATACCTATTTTTGCGGATGATGGTGAACTAAAGAAAATAGTGATGTCCATAGTGACTGATTCTGCAGGGATTGATGAGCCAAAAGATAAAAATACTCCATTATATAAATTATATTCATTGTTTTTAAATAATGAGGAAAAGAAAATACTAAATGATCGGTACGATACACCTGGTCTTAGGTATGGTGATATTAAGAAAGAGCTACTTGAAAGGATTATTAATCATTTCAGCCCTTATAAAGAGAAAAGAGAACATTTATTAAATAATCTCGATGATGTATATCAAGCTCTTGAAAAAGGGAGAGTGAAAGCTAATGTAGTTGCAAATGAATATATTGATAAGATTCGAAAAGCTATGGGTATAGCATATTAAATGTATAAGATTCAGCTAAATAATTTTGAAGGGCCAATAGATCTGTTACTTTATTTTATTCGACGTGATGAGCTAGATATATATGATATACCGATCGCAAAAATCACTAAAGAATTTGTTGATGCTGTAGAGCAATGGGAGAGGATGCATCTACATGTTGCAGGTGATTTTATTGTAATGGCCTCTACTTTAATGCGTATAAAAGCGAAATTATTACTTCCTCGTCCAGAGGTTGGGGATGATGGAGAGGTTATAGACCCTAGAACAGAATTAGTTCAACAATTAGTTGAGTATAAACGATTCAAAAATGCTGCAGAGCTGTTAAGAAACTTATCAGGCGAAAGGGATCAACAATTTTCTAGACAGCTTGAGCCAATAATTAAAATAGATGAATCGGATATTGAACAAAATATTATTTTAGATGTAACATTATTTGATTTAGCAAGATTTTTTAAATCTGCTATGGATAATATGCCGGTCGTGTCTCAGTTGGAGCTAAGTAGAGAACCAGTACAACTAGAACAACAGAAAGAGTTTATTTTTAAATATTTTGATGGCGATGGTAGGTTAAATTTTTCTACAATATTAAATAAACTAGAAAGTAGAATGGAAATTGTTGTTACATTTTTAGCGATATTAGATTTGGTTAGAGAAGGAGTATGTCGACTTACTCAAAATGAAGTTTTTGGCGATCTTGAGCTACAATATATTGTTTCCGAACATAACTAATGAAAAAAAAAGAATCAGATCAAATAATTGAGGCTCTATTATTTGCAAATGCAACGCCGATAAACCAAGCTCAGTTAAATCAAGTTTTTGATAGTTCTGTCCCAAGTTTAAAAGAGTCGGTGAAAAGACTAAATGACTTTTATCTAGCAAATGAAAGACCGTATTCAATCAATAGTATCGCTGGTGGATATCAACTAGTTACAAATCCAAATTACGATATTTGGATTCGTCGCCTTCTAGGAAAATCCAATAAGCTTACATTATCGAGTGCGGCTTTAGACACTTTAGCTATAATTGCATATAAACAACCAATTGGAAGATATGATATTGAGGCTATAAGAGGGGTAGACTCATCAGGTGTTATAAAAACATTATTGACAAGAAATTTAATTATGATTAAAGGCAGGGCAAATAGTCCTGGTAGGCCCTTATTGTATTCTACTACGAAAGAGTTTTTAGATCATTTTGGCCTAAACCGTCTTTCAGATATGCCCAAACTAAAAGAGGTGTCAGAGTTAATAGATTCTGATCCAAGTCTTGGTGAGCAGATTGCGGTATTTGAGAGTGGAGAAATAAAAGAAAGTGAAAACAAAGATAATTAGTTATTAGTTTATGAGATTAAATAAATACCTTGCTAAATCAGGAATTGCTTCAAGAAGAAAATCAGATGAGTTAATTAAGATGGCCACAACAACTGTTAATAATGAAATTATTCTAGATCCTGCCTATGACGTAAATGATTTTGATGAAATAAGATATGATGGGGAATTATTGCAAATAGATAAAGAAAAAATAGTTATTGTATTTAATAAACCTAAAAATGTAATAACCTCAATCCGTGATCCTTATAATCGAAAAACTGTGATGGACTATATTCAATGTAAAAAAAAATTAGCTCCGGTGGGAAGATTAGATAAAGATACAACGGGTTTGTTACTGCTCACAAATGATGGTGATCTACATTATTTTTTAACTCATCCAAAAAATCGTATTATTAGAGAATATGATGTTATTATTGAGGGGGTTCTTGATTCTGAAAAAATAAAACGTATAACTAGAGGGATAAATATAGGGCGAGGAGAAATAGGAAAAGCTAAAGTGGTAAGACAAAAAATGATTAAAGGAAGATGCCATGTTAGACTAGTTCTTAGGCAGGGTAAAAAAAGAGAAATAAGGAGAATATTTAGAACGTTAAAAATCAAGATGTATAAATTACATAGAGTTAGTTTCGGAGGGGTTAGCCTTAAAGGATTAAAAGAAAGTGAATTTAGATTACTTGATAAAAACGAAATTAACCGATTAAAAATTGAAATTTCATCCAATTGAATATTATTATTCATTTTTGCCTATCATTTTTATTTCTTGTAACTTCGCCGGCTTATTGAGAGTTAGATGATATGATAATTGCTATTGATGGTCCAGCTGCATCTGGTAAGAGCACAACTGCAATTGGTGTTGCAAAACGTTTAGGTATAACCTATTTAGATACTGGAGCAATGTATAGAGCGGTTACTTTTGGTTTAATAGAAAATGATATCAAGTTCGAAGATTCTTCAGAATTAGATAATTATCTAAAACAGATAAAATTAAAACTTTCTGAAACTAAATCTGGTGTCATGTTGAAATTGGATGGTCGCAATATCAGTGAAGAGATACGTTCAAGTATGGTTACTGAAAATGTTAGTGAAGTAAGTGCTTTGAAAAATGTAAGACACGCTATGGTTTTAATTCAAAGGAAAATTGCAAAAAAAAATGACTGTATACTCGAAGGTAGAGATATTGGTACTGTAGTATTTCCAAATGCAGATTTTAAATTTTTTTTGATAGCAGATGAAAAAGTTAGAGCAAAACGTCGTCAAAATGATTTAAAGAAAATAGGTGAACAAAAATCAATAGATAATGTTACAAGAGATATAATTAAACGTGACTATAAAGATTCAAATAGAAAACACTCACCACTAATAAGATCTGAAAATGCAATTATTATTGACACAAGTAACTTAGGCATCAATAAGGTAATTGATAAAATCGTAAACATAGTAAACAAAAAAGGACATTAGATTAATGTTAAATAAAGAGATAGAAAATAATTCAGTTGAAGAGGTAGATAATTCAGATATAATTGAAGAAAATACCAGCGTAAGTGAAGCGTCTGCTGATATAGAAAAAGAAATAATAGATTACTTAAACCCAGAGCTTTTTACTGATATAAAAACTGTTCCAATAGAAGAGATTGAATCACAAATAGATAAAACAATAAATACGGATGAGATAGGTAAAGAATATTCAAATACTTTAATTGATATTTCAGAACATCAATTAATTAATGGTCGTGTTGTTGGCATGAATGAGAGAGATGTGCTTATTGATATTGGTTTTAAATCTGAAGGTATAATTGACAGGAGTGAATTTACAGACGAAAGTTTGCCGTCAATTGGCGATCAGGTGGAGGTATATTTAGAATATCTTGAGGATTCAAGTGGTAATACAATTTTATCAAAGGAGAAAGCTGATTTTATGCTTCGTTGGCAAAATCTTCGTGAAGCGTATGATAATGAAGAAATAATTACTGGAAAAATTATTAGAAGGATTAAAGGAGGTATGATTGTTGATTTAGGCGTGGTACAAGCTTTTTTGCCTGGATCCCAATTAGATGTTAGGCCAATAACAGATTTTGATATTTATTTAGATAAAGAGATCGATTTAAGAATAGTTAAATTAAATGAATCTAGAAAAAATATCGTTGTATCTCATAAATTGATTATTGAAGAAAGCTTATTAGAACAAAGAGAGGCCTTATTCAAAGAAATAGAGATTGGTTCAATCATGGATGGTAGAGTAAAAAATATAACTGATTTTGGAGTATTTGTTGACTTAGGAGGCATCGACGGTTTATTGCATATAACAGATTTATCATGGGGTCGAGTGAATCATCCTTCTGAGATAATTGAGATTAACGATGAAATAACTGTAAAAGTCATTGAATATGATGCTGAGAGGAAAAGAGTTTCATTAGGATTAAAGCAGCTGACCCCTCATCCTTGGGATGAGGTTGAAATAAAATATCCTATTGGGGTAACCGTGGAAGGTACAGTGGTTAGTCTAACTAACTATGGTGCTTTTATTGAAATAGAACCCGGTGTTGAAGGATTAATACATGTTTCGGAAATATCTTGGACACGACATATCAAAAACCCATCAGAAGAGTATTCGATGGGTGATAAAGTTGAGGCTAAAGTGATTTCGATTGATTCAGAAGAAAGAAAAATAAGTTTAGGCGTTAAACAATTAACACCTGATCCATGGGATGAAATTGAAAAAGAATTTGAAATAGGGAAAATATATTCTGGAAAGGTCCAAAATCTAACTCAATTTGGTGCTTTTGTTGAGCTTAAAGAAGGTATCGATGGTTTAATACATATTTCAGATTTGTCATGGACAAAAGTTGTTAGGCACGCAAACAATATGATAGAAAAAGGCCAAGAAATGGATGTTATTGTTTTAGAGATTTCGAGAGAGAATAGAAAAATATCTTTAGGCCTAAAACAACTAGAAGATGATCCTTGGCCAGAGATAATTAATCATTTCGAGTCGGGAAAAGAAGTAAGTGGTGAGATAATAAGAGTTCTAGATAAGGGTATAATCATACAACTTGAAATGGATGTAGAAGGAATAATACCCTTTGGCAAAATGTCAAAGAAAGATCGCAGAGTATTAGCGAACCAATATGAAGTGGGTGCAAATCTTTCTGGGATTGTTATGAAAGTTTCTCCTGAGGATAAAAAAATAATATTATTTAAAGAAGAATTAGCTGGTGGTGGCAATAAACAATCAGCTTCAGATGAGGTTAAAGATTATTTAAAAAACCAAAAAACGGATACAGGCGGTAAAATTGATATCCCCCAAGAATTATTAGATAATGCAAAAGAGGCTGAAAAAGAACAACAGCCACCTGAAAAAGATTAACTTTTAAAATTAATTATCGCTTTGATGGCTAGTATTATGGGATAATAATGAAGATTCCCAAATTGAATTCATTCTTCTATAATATTTTCTTTCCATTAGGTGCATTTAGTTTAGCAACTATATTATGGTTATTTGTGATTAGCGGTGACCAGTATACAATGATAATAGATTTCCCAATAGAGGCCAGAAATCTAAACGCTCAGAAAGCTTATTTGAAAGAGGTTCCAAACTATGCTGCTGTAATGCTAAAAGGTAAAGGAAGAGATTTGTTTAAAGCATTTATTCTTCAAAAATATGCTGGTTTTAAACTAGTCTTAGATCTTGAGGGTATATCTCAAGAATATGAATTTTTTCTTAATGATTATTTCAAAAAAAATCCTAGAAGAGTAGTATTGCCATCTTCATATAAATTAAGTTTTGTAGAAGTCGTATATCCAAATCGAATAAAAATAAGTCTAGATGAAATAATGAAAAAAACTGTTCCAGTTTCTTCTAATCTTTTTATATCTTTAAAAGATGGATACACACAAGTTGGGTTAATAAAATTTTACCCAGATAGTGTCAACATAGTTGGCCCAAAGGCTGAATTAAAAAGGATAAATAATATAAATACGATTAAAGATACACTGACAAACTTATCATATGCTTTTAATAGCGATCTTAATCTTATTATACCTAGTAGGTTAATTAATTGTTCTCATACTGAGGTTCAGTGTTATTTAGATATACAACAAATTAGTGAAAGAATAATTGTTGATATACCAGTAAAAGTTATAAATAAAGTAAAAGGTATAAGGGTATTCCCTTCGCCTCAGACTGTTTCTCTTACTGTAATTGGTGGAGCTATTCAAATATCTAAAATAAAATCACATGACATATTGGTTAATGTAGATTTTAATTCATGGTCTATAAACAAAAATTTTTATGAACCTCAAGTTTTATTCCCATTTGATGTATTAGATTGGAGAGATCTATCTCCTAGAACAATTGAATTAGGTGTTGCAAGAGAATCAAAATGATAGTTCTTGGAATAGAAACCTCATGTGATGAAACTGCTGTTTCAATTTGTAAAGATGGTGAAGTACTATCTAATATAATTAGTTCACAGACAGCTCATTCTGAATTTGGAGGAGTAGTGCCAGAGGTTGCCTCTAGAGAACATGAAAGATTACTTAATAATATTACTATTAAGGCTATTAAAGATGCATCTATTAAAAAAGAGAATATTGAAGGTATTGCTGTGACTAATGGTCCTGGATTAGCCGGCTCATTATTAACAGGGGTGAGTTTTGCAAAAGGGTTAGCACTAGGCTTGAGAGTCAAAATTATTTCAATAAATCATTTAGAAGCTCATATTATGGTTAATCTATTAGATAAATCTAATATTAATCTCCCATTTTTGTGTTTATTAGTGTCAGGTGGGCACACTCAGGTATGGTTAATTAATAAACTAGATGATTATGTTTTGTTAGGTGAAACAAGAGATGATGCTGCTGGTGAAGCTTTTGATAAAGGATCGAGAATTATGGGCTTAGGTTATCCCGGAGGACCTGAGATCGAAAAATGTGCAATAGATGGTAATCCCAAACTTATTAATTTCCCAAGGGCATTAATTAAAAGTAATAAAATAGAATTCAGTTTTAGTGGAGTTAAAACATCATTATTATACTTTATGGATTCATTTAATGAATCACAAAAATATAGTATTGCAGATGTGGCAGCTAGCTATCAACAAGCAATAATTGATTGTTTAATAAATAAGATAGAGCTAGCTATCGTTCAGACGGGGATAAATATAGTTACTATAGCTGGTGGGGTTGCAAAAAATTCAGTATTAAGGAATCAAATAAAAAAAACTTTTCCAAAAAATAAAATAATATTTCCTGATATGAATTATTGTACTGATAATGCTGCAATGATTAGTTTTTTAGGTGAAATGAAATTTAATCTAGGCAGTCAATCATGTCTAGATTTTGGTATTATTCCTAATTTTCAGCTAGAATCAAATTGAACCTATTAGTAGAACCCTCATATACTATTATTTATATAGTAATATTTTTCTCGATACCGGTTTTATTTTTTTCATATAAATATTTTATTAATAAACCAGGTTATAATTATTTAATTATTATAAGAATTATTCTAATTGGATTTCTTTTAATATTATTATTTAATCCAACAGTAATTATAAATAAAGAAAAAAATAAATTTCTTCCATGGCGCATTTATATTGATAAATCTCTAAGCTTAAATTATTACAAACAACCATCTTATACTTCGTATGTCAAAGGTATATCTAATTTTATTCAAAGAATAAAAAGAAAAAATATAGATTTTGAAATCTATTCCTTTGGATCGCAGCTAGATACATTATTAGATATCACAAAAATAAAAACG
>CEUS01166364.1_pt1 | contig 10146 bp, 9 predicted proteins | sample 427031 | NCBI WGS metagenome assembly CEUS01 (sample SAMEA2622837, study PRJEB7988) | marine metagenome | biome: marine biome (ENVO:00000447); feature: marine epipelagic mixed layer (ENVO:xxxxxxxxx); material: "saline water (ENVO:00002010), including plankton (ENVO:xxxxxxxx)" | depth 140 m | reverse complement strand
TGGTCCTAAATCTATAAGAGAGTTTAGAGCACGCCAAGATTCGTATGTTGAGTTGCAGGCTGAAGGACTCAATATGCGTGGGGTGCGGGCCCGTATGCATAGCCCTATTAGTCAGGCGATTAGGGAATGGTTTCGTAGAATGATTGTTTTAAAAGGTTATAGGGATGGACAATACGGGTTATTGGCAGCCTGCTTAATGGCTGAACATGAGTTCAAGGTTTATAGGAATCTGGTTCATATACAGGGTCATACTGATTGATGGATATCACGATAGGTGTGGTCAGTTTTGAAGCATCGGCATTGCTTCGCAAATGTTTGCTAGCGGCAATGAGAGAATTGGATGAGAGCGAATTAATTGGAGAAGTGATGGTTGTGGACAACGCCTCTAAAGAGCCTGAGGTTAGACAGGCTATCGATGACTGTGGGATATCGAATGTGATGTACAACTCGACAAATGTTGGGTTTGGTAGTGCTTGCAATCAAATAATGGAGCGCTCTAACGCTGAAATAGTCGTCTTGTTGAATCCTGATGTTGAAATGCTTAACGGCAGTTTGCAAGTGCTAATAGATGCTTTGATTGCCAACGAAAAGACCTTAATGGTGGGTCCTACTTTGCTTCGTGCTGATGGGCAGGTACAACGACAAAAGCATGTTTTTCCGGGAGTAATCGACTGGTTGCTGGATGGAACTATATGGGAGAGGTCTTTGTTGGGGGCGTGGTATTTAGGACAGTCTTACAATCGTTATGATCATATCTCTACAAGCAATGTGGATTGGATTGAGGGAGCGTGTATGGCCGTCAAGCGTGTGGAATTGATTCGACATGGTGGATTTGACGAGTCGTTTTTTATGTACTGTGAGGAACTAGATTTATGTCATCGATTGTCCAAATCTTCTCAGTATAAGGTCCAATGTGTTAAAGAAGCACGTGCGATTCATCATGGGGGAGGAAGCACGATTGGAGTGCTTGGGCCAATGAGGAGGGAATTTTTCAGGAGTAAAGTGCTCTATGCAAATAGATGCTGGGGTAGGGTGGCTGCGCTTTGTTTTCGCGGATGGTATTTGGCAAGTCTACTGATGGAGCTAGCTGTACAGTGTGTTAAGACACTGTTGCCTATTGGCGATACTATAGGGAAAAGGCGATCCGTTGGCATATTAATTAAGACGATTCTTGGACTTATAGGGAATTGAATGGAATTGTTCTTGCATGTATAACGAGAGACTTGGGAATGTGCTGTACGTATCTGGAGAGTATCCTCCAACGATAGGCGGTGTTGGTGATCATGCCCGGTTGCTGCGCGAACATATAGAACTAGCTGGCGTTTCAACATATTTGATGACGAGCACCAAATCGTTTCGTAAGCACCCAGAAAATGTTCTAGCTATCGCAAAAAACTGGGGCTACCGAGAAGTGTACAAAGTAGCTGCGATCGCCAAAAACACCAACGCTACGATAATCCACATACATTATCAATCCGGAGCTTTTGATTTGCATCCAGCTATAAATATTTTACCCCGCATACTGCGTATGAGTGGTAGGCATTTTAGAATAGTGACAACATTTCATGACTTAAGCTTGCCGTACATTTTCCCTAAAGCAGGAAAGTTGCGGGAATTGTCTGTCAATAGGATGCTGACGGATAGTCATGGAGTAATTTTTGTGAGTCCTGAAGACGCATCTAAAGCGGGAAGGGATGTATGCCTGTCGGTAAATATGCCAAATGAGGATCCACGTGGCTTTTCCAGTTTGATCCCGGTGGGCCCCACAGTAAACAATGTGCACCGTTTGCTTGACAAAAGAACCGTAAAGAAACGTTTTGGGATTGCAGAACACTCTTTTGTCATAGGTTATGTTGGCTTCCAGCAAAGAAACAAAGGCATTGATGTGTTCAATCGATCTTTGCAGCTAGTTCGGGATTTACCGGGTGAGAATGTAGTGATGCTGATAGGTGCGTCGTCTCCTCGATCTAAAGGCAGTAGCGTTGACGACTTTCAGGGTGTTTTCCCTCCCTCTAACTGGAGTGTTGTTGAGACTGGGCAAGCCTCCCATAATGAAATGTCTCTTGCTCTGGCTGCGTGTGACGTATGCGTCTTGCCGTTTTCAGAAGGACTCTCCTTACGTAGAGGAAGTTTTATGAATGCCATATCTCATGGTTTGCCAGTTATAACCACGCAACCTTCCTCTGATTTGCCTAGTGTAACTAATGGGGTGAATGTCGTATTTGTGCCTCGTGATGCGGCGGATCCTATAGCCAGATCAATTATGGAGTTACATGGTGATATCAATAAGCGCGCAAATATAGGAGTAGGGGCTTTTCAATTAAGTGAAGTGTATAGCTGGAAGAACAACGCGAAGCGCACATTGCAGTTGTACGAAAAAGTCGTTGAATGTTCTTAGTGTGCATCCATTTATGAAGTCGGCAATGCAATTCGTTAAGACCTCAGACGCATTGTCTTGGGTATCCGAAAACCGAATGATTACATGTGCCACATTGCTGGCGCTAGTTTTAAGAGTTTGGCGAATAGATCAGTTAGGGCAATTCGATTTCGATGAGGTGGCTAGTGTTTGGTATGCGAAAATGAATCTAGCGGACACCATCTCCGCCATTGCTGCTGCCCCATTTGAACATCCTCCAGGGTATTACATAGCTTTGGGATATTGGATAAAGATATTCGGAGAATCCGAAGAAATGGTTAGGCTGTTTTCAGTTCCGGCAGGAGTCTTCCTGGTACCGTTAACTTTCCTGATTGGAAGACGTGTGTTCGGTCGGTCTTCAGCGATTATTGCTTCATATATTGTGGCAGCATCACCGGTTTTGATCTTTTATAGCCGCGAGGCCAGGATGTACGCGTATGCCACTCTCTTCGGTGTCTTATGCTTGTATTTATTCATGCATGCTATTGAAGGCAAGCGTAATCGTTACTGGATGGCCCTTGGATTAGTTGTAGTTGTTGGCATTTTTGTGGATTATTCAGTTCTCTATGCTCTATTAGCAATGAATTTGCTGTTAATTGTGGAGCGTAAGACAAGACCTGGATTGTTGCCTAAGTTCATCCTGTTTCAGATTGTGCCCGTCGTTTGTCTAGGGGCCTGGCTATTTGCTTCAAAAGGTGTTGCTCAAAGCTTGCCAGCATGGAATACCGGCAACATAACGTATGGCCTAATTTCTCACACTCTGCATGTTGCGTGGCTTGACATGACGGCTGGGATCGAGAGTATTAGGGGAGGTAGGGCGGCGATTGCGGTAGGGGTTCTCCTCGGATCTGCAGGATTAATGGGGTGGGCTGGAGGTTTATTATATGAGAAAGCTAGGATACTACATTTCTATTCCGCGGCAGTGTTGTTGGGTTTGATTGTGCTATTGCTGTTTGACAAGGAATATCAGCCTCGATATCTAATGATGAGCGTTATCCCTTTGGCGCTGTTTGCGGGAAGTTTTATCGGTCGTATTCGATTAAATGACAGAGTTATGTTGGGGATCGCTTTGATGTTGTTCGTTGCCGGCCCATTGTATGCCTCACGGCATTATTACTACGGCTATGAGCGTGGTGACTATGGTGCTATAACAGGAGCGGTTCGGTCATTGGCTTTGCCAGCTCCTAAACAACTGGATCCGCTCAAATATAGGGATGCGGTAGTCCTTGCTGGGCCATGGCAAGGTTGGTTTTGGAGGCATTACTTTCCGGGTTTTGAGAAAGAAATTGATGTGTGGTTTATACCTGATGAAGTGCCCCCCGCTGTTGGTTGGGAGGAAGTGAAAGATAAATTAGGTAGAGCATCGAATAATCATAATCGAGTGTGGGTAGTACTGAGTGCACTGAGACAATCTGATCCTAATGGCTATGTAGAACGATGGCTAAACGTTAACCTGTGGGGGGCCCGGGATTCGGTGTATCGGAATGGGGTGTTGCAATTATATCTAACCAATAAGGCCAACATGGTGTCTCGTAATTCAGGATCGCTGATTGCGGACAATGGATTTCGAATACAGGCTATCGAATTTGAAGGTAAAAGGTCTGACCAGCCAGCACAACCATTAGGTAATGGCATAAGATTTACGTTTCGAATTGAGAACGGTCTACGTTTGGATTACGACATGCTAATTAAAGTCCGGCTGCAGAATCGGATCACTGGAAATAATTATGGCCGTGACTTTTACCCATTAAATGTGCATGGTAGGCGAAGCTCTCAATGGGATGCTGGGGAGCGGATAGTGGGAAAAATTGCCGTCTGGATTCCCGCGGCAGCTGGTCCAGGTGATTATGATGCTTATGTGAGCCTAATCGATGCGCGAGGTCAACCTATGATGTTAGACGGGGACATAGTAGGTATTAGTCGAACTGAAACGAACGAGTTGTATTTGGGGTCTAGTGTGCTGGCTGAAGCCCGTGATCACATGTTGGATGATAGAGAGATCTTCGACCTTTATGGAGCTCCTATTTACGATCGCTGATCGGTGAGTAATAAAGCGCGTTTGAGCTCTAGTAGTTCCCGTATAGATATCGCTTTAAGTAATAACAACATGATTAGATAGATCAGTAGCGAGGTTATTAGCGCCACCAACCAGGGGCTGCTAGCAAGTAAAAGTAGATACACTGTCATGACAGTAGCAGCGATGAGGGGCTTCACGGTTAATTCTGCAATTATTTGAACCAAAGCTCTATCTGCCAACAGTATTAAATAGATTATAAGTAATAATATTTCTGCGATGATTGTGGTATATGCTGCTGCTAATAGGCCAATAATTGGCAGTAATATTAGGTTTAGAGTGATGTTGGTAAGGCTGGCGATTGCAAAGGCGACTGTTATTTCTCGGAGTCGGTCAACTGAAATAAGTATGTATTGAAGTAAGCCATTCAGGTAGGAAAACGGTAGAAACCACATCAATATGGTCAACGCGTCACCCCCTTCGGGTAAGAATTGGTCTCCCCAAAATGTTTCTATAATGTTAGATCCAAACACGGTAAATATAACGCAGGTGGGAGCTGCAATTATTACTAGAGCTTTCCAAGCGCGGCTGAACCATTTATGTAGCTCATGTGTATCTTCTGAAAGCCGTGCAAATACTGGGAACAATGGCAATACGATAGCGGAGGGTATGATGGCTGCTGCGTTTACGAATTTGTATGCAGCATTGTATTTGCCGACGGCTTCCGTACCACGTATTGGCTGGATAAACATAATGTCAATTTGGAAGAAAATAGTAGCGAGTAGTTCGTTGAGCATTAGTGGGAATCCTTGCTTGATCAATGAAATGCTATCGTTGATGTTTGCCAGCCTTAAATTTGCAGTAAGACCAAAAGATAGCGGTCTGGCTAGGGTGAACGAAGTTAACATTCCGGCTAATACAGCGACAATGCCTAGGCCTATAACTCCGGTCCCATTTGTGAGCGTGAGTACGCCTCCGCCGATTGTCACGAGAGCTGTTCCGATTGAGGTTTTTGCTCTGAATTGCATGTCTTCATAAGCCGAATATATTGCCGCATATGATTGGTTAAATAAATTAGGGACCAGTGAGAGCGAAAGCAAAACTGTAACGATAAATGTGTCTAAGGAAATTGTTTCTGCTTGAAAAAAAATCCAAGCTAGTGCCATCATGGCAGGGCAGCATATTAAGCACAGTAGCATTCGTATTGCCAACGCATTGCCAAATAGGATTTCTAGTCGCATAGGGTCGCGTGCGAGTTCTCTTGTAACGAGTGTGGATAATCCGAAGTTCGTTGCTGCTGCGAAGTATACGAACATGGTGGTAGCAAAAGCGTATTCTCCGTTTCCCGAAGGGCCCAATATCCGAAGTGCAATTATCCAGAATATCCAAAACAAGATCCTGTCCACTAAACCATTAAATAACAATGCTACGGTGTTTCTCGTGGCTCTTCTTGCAACGTTAGCAAAATCGGTGGAGGTAGGTGGGGTAGTTGAGTGTCGGGATAAATTGATTAGGTAGGCCAGTCCGGATGTCAGGCTGGCAACGGACAGGACGGTAATAATAGTCTGGTTAGATTCGGCTGCCGCATCCAACATAATCAAACTCTCATTAATCCTTCAGCTTGGGAAAATATTGTCAGCTGTCGGACCAAGGTGTTGCCACTTCGGCAGCATGTACTACTGATTCAAAGGCTGGGTGCGATAAATATCGTTCTCCCGTGTCACAAAGTATGCAAACTATGACTTTGTCTTTGCTCTCCGGTTGCCTTGCAACTTTCAATGCTGCGGCGACTGATGCACCAGCTGAAACCCCGACGAAAATACCATCTTTTAAGGCCAATTCCCGAGCCGTCTTTTCCGCTTCCTCATCATCGATTTGTACTATTGTGTCTAATAAATGTGTGTCCAGCGTGTCTGGTACAAATCCAGCCCCAATCCCTTGGATTCGATGTGGTCCTGGTGGGCCGCCTGATAACACGGGGCTTCTAGATGGCTCTACTCCAATAACTTGAAGTGTTGGCTTTTTGGGTTTCAAGGCGCGAGCACAACCTGTGGCCGTTCCACCGGTTCCAACCGGGGAAATCAAAATGTCAATTTTGCCAGCGGTGTCTCTCCAAATCTCCTCGGCGGTAGTGCCTTCGTGTATGGAGGGATTAGCAGGGTTCTCGAACTGTTGCGGAATCCAACCGCCCGGTGTCATGTCCCGAATCTCTTCTGCTTTCGATATTGCTCCATTCATTCCATTAGGACCTGGCGTCAGAACTACCTTTGCTCCTAAAAGCATGAGTAGTTGCCTACGTTCGATACTCATTGTTTCTGGCATCGTTATTATGCATCTATAACCGCGAGCCGCTGCAATCATGGCTAATGAAATACCAGTGTTACCACTGGTGGGTTCGATAATGACGGATTTCTGTGGATTAATGACACCATCCGCTTCAGCCGTATTAATCATTGATAACGCTGTGCGATCTTTTACGCTACCTCCTGGGTTCTTTATTTCAAACTTTCCTAGGACAATAGCGCTTTTGTCATCGTTGATTCCCTTAATTTGTACCAAAGGGGTGTTTCCAATTAACTCAGTGATGTCTGAGGCCACACCTGGCATGTGTACTCCACCTATGTTTGCCATATATATGCTCGTCTCACATGGATTCGGAATTATTGACTCTAGCGGGTCATTATGAACACTAAACGGTTTACCTATGTTTGATAATACTATCCGAGGTAGCGACTTCGGAGGCTCTGGTCAATCTGCCGTTATATGAATCAGGTTAATATTACCCGACCTTGAATCAGAAGTATTCTTGTTGCCGACAGAGCGTGGTTTATAGACGATTGCCTTTGAAGGTAGTGTGGTTTGACTAATGAATCAGCTAACCACAGTGGTGAAAGGAATTAGTATCCAGTGCGCAGAATATCAATAATCAACTTTTTAAATCATCGCACTAAACTTATGATCGGTGTCGTCGGTGGAGTGTTTAGTGGATTGGCCGGTATTGGCGGTGGTACTGTCATGGTGCCACTGATGGTTCAATACATAGGTATGCGTCAAGTCACAGCGCACGGGACTTCTCTAGCTATTGTCGTATTAACAGCTTTGGCAAGTGCGAGTGGCTACAGTAGATCTATGAGCATTGATTGGGCATTGGTCATTTCCATAGCTATACCGTCCCTCCTTCTAGCTCCTAGTGGTGCCAAGGTGGCCAGCAAGCTTGATAACCTGGCATTGCGACGGTGTTTTGCGGCCTTTCTGTTGGTAGTAGCAGTACTCCTGTTTTTGGTAGCTAACCCTGAATCACTTTTGATAATGCCATGGAATGGCAAGCTATTGATAGCCATTCTAATAGGCCTTTTGGGAGGATTTTTGAGTGGGTTGCTTGGTATCGGTGGTGGTGTATTTGTCGTTCCCGCAGCTGTATTCTTGTTGTCGCAGACCCAACGTGATGCACAAGTTATTGCCCTGACTGTAATGATTCCAACTTCTATTTCTGGAACAATTGCTCACTGGCGGCTAGGTAATGTTGAATGGCATTCAGCCCTATGGATAGCAGTACTATCAGTACCTGCAGGATTTATTTCTGGATATGTTGCTGGTGCTGTGGTTCCTGATCAATATTTACGATACGGTTTTATCGTTGTATTGGTATATTTTTCTTCGAGAATGTTTGGGTTCAGTACGCGAAAGCGATAGCAGAAATTAATGGATCCGCTTTACATAATACTTTAAGCTCATTATGCAGTCTGTTAGGAGATACCATGATTTACCGGAGTAGGGATTGTCTGCAAACGGTTTTGAGTGATGGCGAGGATTTAGTTTGAACGAAGTTTTGTCTGCTAATTGGAACCTTGATATTCCTCTTTGCTTGCAATTAGTCGCGGTGTTGGCCGGTTATGTGTACGCAATTGGCCCTTTTCGATTCGATCAAAAAATCAAAGAAGCCGCCAGTGCAACTCAAATATCGGCATTTGTTGCAGGGATCACGATATTTGCTGTTGCGGTTATGTCGCCTATCGACAGCATAGGAGAAAAGTACTTCTTTTGGATGCATATGGTGCAACATTTGATACTGGTATTTTTAGTTCCCGCTCTGTTGATAGTCGGCACACCTGGTTGGATAATTGATTGGGCTATGAGACTCCCTGGCATCAAATCGGTGCTTAGATATGTGCTTGTGCCTCTAACAACTTTCCTCATCTCTCAGTTGGTACTTGTTGTATGGCATGTTCCCGTTTTGTATCAGGCGGCCTTGCGAAATTCGGTTGTGCACGACGTTGAACATCTCATGTTTATTGCGGCAGGCATCCTTATATGGTGGCCGGTATTAAGCAGGTCTAAATTGTTGCCACGCGCTGCGGACCATGTGTTATTGATCTATCTGTTTTTGTTACCCGTTCCCACGTCCATTCTCGGGGCTATGATTGCCTTTTCCGAAGATGTCCTGTATCCGTTATATGCTATTGCCCCTAGGTATTGGGACATAGCAGCCCGATCGGACCAGGAGTTAGCCGGACTATTAATGTGGGTCCCCGGTAAATTGGTTTTCTGGTTAGCTATAGGAATAGTCTTTTTTCGTTGGTTTCGCAAAGAAAAAACTCTTGTTGCATCTGACTGGATAAGCCATCGAGCGATTAATAGATCTCCGCCTAATCGTGACTAGGATGGCCGTTTCTTAATAATGCTGTTATAGCGGTTGCAATTTCTACTATTTCTCTGACCCGTAGTAAACGTAATGTGGCTATGTACGAGATGAGAGAGGTGATAGCAGAAAGGACGATCGTTGTTATTGATGATGCAATGCTGTTTGTTGCGTTGTCTATTGCATTTCTGCATAACAGTAGAACTACGGCACAGATTACGGTGGCGATTGTCAACTTCGCACAATCCCGTAAGAAGCTAACGCTATAGCTGGCTTTTAAAGTTCGAAACATTAGATACGACAGAATTATGCCATGAAAAATGTTTTGGGCTGTATTTGCCCAGACCAATCCCAAAAATCCGACCCGATCAACTGATGTTAAGGCTACTAACAGATATACGATCCCTCCTACTCCGCCTAACACTGCCGGGGTTATGGTATTTCGTATCGAATAATAGGCAAAAATGACAAGTTGATCTATAGCTATAAAGGGGAGTTGTAGCCCGTATATGGATAAGGCGTGTGCGGTTGGTCGAACGGATTCCATCCCGAACATTCCTCTGACATACACTAAATGGATGATTGGGTCTGCTAATCCGATGATTAGAACCGAAATAGGCATCATGATTACCATCATGTACCGTGCCAGCTTGTACAGAAGGTCCCGAAAATCTTTAGAGGAATCCAGAGTTGACGAATTTGTAGGAGCTAATTTTGACAATGTAGGGAGCGAAGCGATTGATACAGCGGCGACTATTAGGCCTAAAGGGAGTTGTTGTAGCCGGGTAGCGTAGCGCATCATGGCCAGGCTACCTTCTCCAGTTCGTGTAGCCAAATAGGTATCCACTAATGTTATGGATTGAGCAAATAGTAATCCAAGCAATATTGGAGCGTAGAGAATGAGCGCGGACCGTAAGGTGGGATTGTTTCTGACCTGAGGCATGACGGGCCTCATACCGGTTTTTATCAAGCCAGGAATCTGAATTGATAGATGTGCTATTGATCCCAATAGGTAACCGATTGCAACACCCGTAGGGCCGACAATTGGGGTCAAAGCCAAAGCGAATACAATAAGAG
>CEUS01000548.1_pt1 | contig 10150 bp, 11 predicted proteins | sample 427031 | NCBI WGS metagenome assembly CEUS01 (sample SAMEA2622837, study PRJEB7988) | marine metagenome | biome: marine biome (ENVO:00000447); feature: marine epipelagic mixed layer (ENVO:xxxxxxxxx); material: "saline water (ENVO:00002010), including plankton (ENVO:xxxxxxxx)" | depth 140 m | reverse complement strand
AAGTATGCGCGATAAGTACGGGGTATCACAGGACCGGTACTGTTACCACGGTTCCGATGAATTAAGTAAGATTCTAAAATAATAGAACATTAAAATTAGGCTATCTTTTATAGATTTATTCCTGCCTCTTCTATGTGCATTAGGTAATAAATATAGGCTAACACGGTTATATTGGCGGAAAAGAGCTTAAATGTGCTATATCTGAAAAAACTTTAGCTGGGTTGAAAAGAGAGAGAAACATTTCTCAAACAACTTTGTCCGCTATAAAATTGGTTAATGATAAATCGTACTGATTCTTACAGGATCTTACAATTTTGAAATTTGAGTTAGACCAAATTTTATAGATCTCATTAGAAAACGGGCCGCCGCTTTAGACAAAGAGCAGACATTTGAAATGAAGGGCCAATTAATGAGAGTTAGATGCCACCGATGGGATTTGAACCCACTAGACCACTTTCATGGTCAGCACCAAGTGCCGCTTGTCACCATCCAAGCCGCGGTGGCATAGTTAGACGCGCTCGACAGGACTCGAACCTGCGTCTCTTTAACCAATGTTAAAGTGCTTTATCCACTAAGCTACAAACGCATATTACCCTTTTAAGATATACGCAAAGATAAAAAGTTCAATATAATTAATCGCATTTTTTGGGGGGAGTAGAAACATTAGGTGGGGTCAAAGTATTTAATCCACAAGCATTTCGAAGTAGCTCAGGATGCATCATGGTCACTCCCGAAAAGTCGGCATCAGTCACATCGGCTTTGTCAAAATTGGCACCATCTAAAGAAACTTCTTTAAAAACTGTACCTTTAAGGTTCGCACCTGAGAAATCTGCGTTAGATAAATTTACATTTACGAATTCAGAGAAGGCCAAAAACGCTCCATTAGCCCTTACTTGATCAAGATTTCTATCAAAAAATGTGTGACCTACAACATTCGATACTTTATTAGTGCTTGGATCCCAATTACTGCTTTTAGTAGAAACTTCACGATAACGGACATCTAGAAAACCAATATTACACGTAACACTGAAATAGCTACAAATGTTGAAAGTTTTATATATCATCCATGACGAGGGAAGTAAGAGAAGAGCAATGCAAATATAAAAATATGGCATTCTAAAAATATTAATAAATTTCGGGCGTGGTGAGGTTATCTCGTTCTTACTAAGGTCTTCTGGAATTCTGGATATAAATTTACTAGATAACGTCTCTTTCATATAGAAAGAGAAATAAATAGAAAGACTAAACATGATTATTGATAGTAAACACGTTAATGAGAGCTCGAGTAGATCTCCGGTCAACGACGCTAAATATACAATTGATATTGAAGTGGTGGGGGGGAATACAAATAAAAGTAAGAAAGATATAACCCTTTGAAAGCTTGACAATGGTGGTCTAAGTTTTTTCAACATCGGAAAGTGATAACGAGCGATGCCAACTGCAATCCATGGGTAAATTTTTTCGTCCACTCTATAGCCATCTGGAAATATTGACGGAAGCATTACCATTGCTTCCCACATGCGTTGTAGGTTGATTTGTAAGTGGATATACAATGATATGATTATCAATAATGAAAAAATCGAGAAATGATTAATTCCAAGGTTAAGACTGATTACTGGTAAGTTAAGACCGTTTCCTAGAAAGATTTCGAGATGATCTACAGCAATAACGCTAATTAATATGTACAAACATGCAGACAGAAGAACATAAAATGTATTTCTCGCATTTTTTGAAATCTCTTCAATCTGTTTTACAGCTGAAAACTCAGATAGATTTTCTGGTAACTTTGTCCCTCTAATATCTTTTTGCGCAAAATCTTGCCAAGAAAGTCCTGAGCTTTTATCAAAGTTAGCATCCCTCAGATCTGCCCCATCAAATGAAGTCCCATAGCCAAACCTTGTGCCAACAAATATAGCGTTCTTCAAGTTAGCGTTCTCAAAATTTGTTCCAAAAATGTGGCTTTGAGATAAATCAGCACTACTGAGGTTTGAATTTGTGAAATCTACATTAAAGAGGTCACAATTGGACAAATTTGCCCAACGAAGCTCTTTTCTTGTTAAGTCATGGCCTTTCAGGTCTGTTCCCGATAATTCTGCCTTTTGCCCTCTGCTAAACGTCGATAGGGCCCAACGCTTGTGAGTCTTGAGGACTCTTTCTAGATCTTCAGAATTAATTTTTTTGAAGCCGTATTTGCCTTTTTCCGTATGGACGTTCATTATATACACTCAACTTATCGCTAGTTCGACGATAGTCTTACGTTGTTTTCGATTTGCTAGTGGAAATTTATTTCTGCTTTCTAGGTTAAGGAATTGCTTGTGCCATAGCTTGAATCGCTTCAGCATAAGCGTTAACTAACTTACTTCTATTATCTAATGCAATTTTTAAATCATCGTTATTATCTATAAAAAATGGTTCTGCAATCACGCAAGGTGCACTTGTATTTTTCAAAAGGTTGCCACCACGGTCTTCAGTCGTCATTGGCTTTATACCTCTATCGTTTAAAGCTAGAGCTTGCACTAAGTGCTCTTGTAGTATTTGTGCAATTAATCTGCCTGTCGCAGACCTGTGATAGAATAGAACTTCCGTCCCGCTTGCAGAAGTATTGAAGGCGTTACAGTGTAAACTTACTATGAAATCAGGGTTTAGTTGGTTTATATCGCTTGGGAGGCTAGCGTAAGTTCTTCGATAGACCCGCTGAACTTCCACATTACCGACCTGATTTTCAATATCTATCGCCAAAGCTTCATTGAAAGCAAACTCTGTAAGCCCTGATTCGCTATTTGATGCTCCAGGTGAAGTTTTCTTATGTCCAATAACTAAAGCACATTTTTTCATTTTAATTCCTATGTTTAGAGTCGTTCTTGCAAAGAAATTTCAGAAAAATATTAACTAAATTTTCTCATGCCGCTTCCATGTGAAGCTTTAACATTATTTTTATCAGAATTGTTCAATACTGCAATAGTCGGAAGAGCTACTAAAATGAATATCTTAACTAAGATTTTTCTGATCTATAAACTAAAATTAGGGATTTCTTTCATTAATAGATAATTTATATATAAATAGCAGTATTTGATTGGTGAGCAATTTTCTGATTAAAATGTTGTCATTACTCCTATTTTAAATTTATAGTTTAACTCTGACTTTGTAAGCGAAGCTGCTGATAAAATTGATTCAACTTGTCTTGTTTTGATAGTTTTAAGAAAAGTTGATTAGAAAAATTAACAGCTTACGACTAAGATATGGACTGGTTATTATTAATGATGAAGTCATATTTCAGCAAAAAATTCAAATCAATTGATTAAGGAAGTCAAGGATGTCACTCAAACAAGATAATTTTGATGAAGCTGCAAAGCTAGCCTCTATACCATGTGGACAAATACAAACGGTGATTACGTCTCTATGGGACAACACAAATACTCGAATTAAGTTGAAGGATGCAGTGGTTAATGGGAGAAGAATATTCTTTGACTTAGTAGAAGGAGACATGTCCGATGTAGATGAAAAATGCCAATATCAGGGAGTCAAACGAACATCAAATCAATTAGATTGTCTTTAAAAAGGAATTATTATGACAATTAACTTGAAAGATCTGATCATTCTAATTTTCTTTGTTCTTGGCGGAGTTAGTCTTTACCAGTATTTGACAGTATGGGCGAAGGCTCAAGAAAAAATTGAATTGTTAGAAGATGAGAAAGAAAAACTTATAAATACGAAAAAAGAGTTAGGTGAGTTAGTGGCTGCTAAAGAAGATATAATTGCTGAAAAAAATATTAAAATCAGTGAGAAGCAGTCTCTTATAAATGATGCAAATAGAAGAATTGCAGAAATTAAAGAAAACTACGAGTTAGTCAAGCAATCTCTGTTTCGAGAAACAAACGAACAAAGCGTTGCTCTAGACTTTAAAGATGCATTCGGCGTTACCCGTATACCAAGCATACGTATGATAGAGCTTCCTGAAGGGCCGGGAGCTAAAGACATGATATCCTTTATGGTATTGCCAGTTCATTTTACCAAGGCACTCACTGATACTAAAAATAAGTATGATACTTGTGTAGCAACGAAGCGAGAATTACAAGATATAAATGCCCTTAAACAAGATATCCTTACTTTACAAGAGGAGAAGACAGCTCTCTATATTGAAATAGGCAGACAATACAAAACTGCTTACGATGACGCTTTTCAGAGGTACATGAAGATGCATGACGACTTTGTTAAGACACTTGAATCCCAGAGACCTGATTTACTACCTGATTGGTTAAAATTATTAGCGGGGGTTGCCACCGGGGGGCTGTTATGTACCTAATCGGCCTGAGATGGTTAGAGGAGAGTTTAGTATTTAAATATCAATTGACAAATAACTCGGGGTGGTTAAAATTTAGCCAATCATGACTGGCTTTGCGTTTAATCACATGGACTGTGGACGACTCTTCAAACTATTCCTCATATTAGTCATCTTTTGTAGTATCTGTAATTGTGTAAAAGCAGAGTGTTTTGAATTAGAAAATACTAATGCAAACACAAATGAGATTGATAATAATCGTTTCATACGATGTAACTATGAGCGCTTTTCCGTCATCATAAATTGCCCGCTCAGTTTAACTTTACTCTCTTGGGCAAAAGCACCAATACCTGACAAAGGAGATTTAGACACTTCTAGTCGTAATTACCAACTAGACCCAGATGCTGCAGCGCTAAACTGCCAGCAATCAACTGCAAATACATATTCAACCGTAGTAAAAGGCTTTGATGTTGGTCATTTAACTCCTATTGATCTGCTTGACGACGACATTAATGCAGCGCTAGAAGCAAACTATATGACTAATCTATTACCTCAAGCAGATTTTTTTAATCGAAATGGTGCGTGGAGACGCACCGAAATATTAGCTGAATGTTATAGAGATGAAACTCAATATTCAGGAGATATAAATGTATTCTCAGGTGTCATCGTAGGCAATGATTCATCAAACGACTTTTTTGCTTCTAGTCACGGCTTAGTAAAGACACCAGACCGATTTTGGAAAATCATTCATGCTAGAGCATCCAAAGATCGTGATGGTGAATATGACGCTTGGATTATGTCGAATTCCAATAATGCAAAAGCGAACACATTAGACCAATCCAGAGTCACTCTCAGCGCTTTGATTTCAGTATTAGTCAATGATGACAGTAAGCTATATCTACCAGTAATTCGTGAGTTAATGAATGAAATACCGTTAAGCGCAGAAAGAAAGAAATTTTCCTATAACAGAAGATGCCATAGGATGAATGGGTAATGACAGAAACGTATAGCTACAAAGCTAAATTAATGGAAATTGTTACTAACAAAATAACGTTATTGAGTATATTTATCTTCTTTATCGGTACTTTTGCTAGCTACAACGGTCTGAGCACTTTCAAAGTTAATATATATGCATTTTCAGATAACCCAATCTTGGGAAACCTTATGTATATTACTTTCATCATACTTATTAACGAACGTGTTCTCGAAAGTTATAACTCCTCAGTACGTAAACCATTGCGACTACATTATGTAACTGAGATCGATAAAACACAAAAGTTAATTGATCAGGAAAGAGAATTACTCCCAGCTAAAGATATGGTTTTGACTAAAAATCAAAAAATTATTTTTGATTATATAAAAATTCTTGAATCAAAATTAGTAAAACAACAAGAACGTTTAGGAGAATTTAAGTTAGAAACAAGAATAAAACTCGTTTATTTATCATTGATTATTGGAGGGTTTGCCTCAGCAATGGGATGTTTGAATGTTTTTTCTCCGTTTCTTGATGGCACGTTATTTATTGGAAGTTCTGAAAATCTTGTTTTAAATTACCAAAGAGCAATATTTGATGGATTTGCAGCAGTATTATCCGCATGGCTAATTGCTGGCGGATCTGAAGGGTGGAATAGTGTAACTAGTTGGGCTGAAAGTGCTGTAAACCCCAAAAAATTATAGTAATAAATATTAACTAAAGTAATTTATTAAGGGGGGAAAATGAGAAAAATATTTATTCCAGCTAGCTATGAGGTAGAAACTGAGAAGCAAGCAATCGATTTTTATAAACAAAACTATTCAACTTCAGAACGTATAATAGAGATCGAGAAACAAGATGATGGGTGGATATTTATCCTGGACAACAATGGCGATGACCTAGGTCCAGGATAGAGTAACTAAATATGCTACTAGAAACTATGTGGTATAACGCTCGTGAAAACTCTACTCGAGCTAGCGAAGGAGCAAGAAAGGCTGCGTATGCTGGTATAGCAATAATATGGGTGTTCAGAGATGCTAGTACAAATCAATCATCTATACCAAGCTCTCTTGTGATAAGCGGTTTTTTGCTAATTGTCGCGCTAGGATTTGATCTATTTCAGTATATCTACATGGGCGAATATTATAGACAAAAGGCGAAAAATATTAAAAGGGAATTGGTTGCACAAGGTATCCCAGATATTGAACACGGCGATAAGAATCACACTCTCCCTGAAAACTTTCATTCAACCAGTTATATTCTCTATTGGATAAAACTAACGTCCATATTCCTCGCTTACCTAGTAATTCTTTCATATTTAATAGAGCTATATCTAATCTCTTAAGAGAATCGTATTTATGAAAAAAATCTTGCTGATAAATAAATATAGAAATGGATAAAAAGATGGAACTTAGTATTGACTTTTCTTACTTTAACGCAAGTTTAGTATCTGTAATGGCAATATTAGCAACTCTCTGGAAGGCTGACGATGTTGTTTTAAGTAAGGCGGGTGCAAAAATAATATATAAATCAATAAAAAATACCGTCAATGAGCCAGAAAAGTCAGAAGTTTCAAAAGTAATTAATGGTATTATTAATAGCTATTTTTTACCAAGTTCTGGAACATTAAAGTTTTTTTTTAATGTATTCACCCTCACTATTTCATCGCTGTTAGTAACATTGTCAGTGTACGTTGCCAAAACAAATGGTATGAGCGAACAAGTATTTCGAATTACGTTTCTTACTCAGTTTTTCGGGAATGGTTTTCTTGTAACTTATCTTGTTAATTTTTTTATATTTTTGTCATATCCAGTTCTTATTCACAAGGTTTCTATGATTGATGTTAAAAGAGCATTGTTAGTATTAGCCCTAGATGGTTTTCTAAAGTCAAGCCTATTCATTGTTTTTACAGCAATCACGTATTTATTTTTTGCCGAATTCTACGGTTCATTTTCTGGTTCGAAAGTTTTAGCTTTAAAAGCTATACCTGAGACGTTAAGTTTAGCTGTAACTTTTGATAACTTAACATCTGTATATCTTTATTCAACATTGCTAAGTTCATTTCCTATATTTATCGTAGTATTTATAAATATTATGGCAAATAGTCCTAGGCTTTCGTTATTGATCCGCAGTGTTTTATTTTGGCTCCCTTTTGAGGAAAAACCTATAAGAGCAATATCTATAGTTTTTTCTATTTTTACCGGTATGTCGATCTTTTTTCTGTCCATGCTTTTGTCTATTTTGAAGTGATTTTACTCTAAGTCTGTCGCTGATTTTGGTCTAGAAATGATTTTAACAGTGAAATATATTAATAAAAATATATGATGTGAAAACGAGTTTGCCTACTTAACAGACAAGTGCTTTATTGGCTTTTCATATAGAATGTTAATATGCTGCTGCATTTCTCTTGTTTCAGTTATTTTCTTAACGTTTCTCATAACTTTACTAATGTATTTATTCTTCATGTCTTTATTTCGAGACTCATGAGTGATACCTAGAGCTACACACATTGGTAATTTTTTGCTGTATTTTTCTATGAGGTGTTTGAACAAATCATCCCCACTTGGGTTTGTCAAAGATGTCTCTAAAAAGAATAGTGCATAGATGCGTTCTTCGACAGATAAAGATCCATCATCATCAATGAGTAACATTGCTTCTTCGATTGCATCGGCAAAAAAATCATAACCATACGAATCTGCTAACAAATGTCTAAACAGTGACAACAGTTGCATTTCTGAAAAGTTTGAAAATACAGATGTACTACCTGTGTTTGTGATCTCTTTAAAATATTTTCCCGCATCTGAGAATGTCTGGGCTATAGCTTGGGTAATGACATCGTATTCCGTACTGTAACCAGCAAGAAGAACATTTCCCATGTTTATTAGTTTGAGAATTTCTCCTCGTTCATCTGATGGTTTTGTTAAGGCAAAATTACGAATCGCTGATGGGCAGTCCCTTTGTAAGCCAACCCAGAAGAAACTAACTGCTAACCATTGGGCCTCAAAACAAGTCGGATTAATTTTAAAGTCATCAGTTGTAATAGCATTTTTTGCGTAAAAGAACTCAATAAATGTTCTATGTCTAAATCCAAATGTATTTTTAGTTTCATCAACGTAAAATATTTCTGAACGATTAGCTATTTTGTCAAACAATTCATCTGCATTTAGTCCCATTTTGCGTTTATCAAGATATCCATAGAAAAACTGTTTAGCTTCAATTTTTGAGATAACTAACAGATCATTATCAAAAAAATACTTTGCTAGATTTTTGGTTATGGCTTCTGCAGCATCAAATTCTTTTTCTTTTGTGAGCTCTTTATCTATATCCCATCTTCCAAGAGCTATTTCAGTATACTTTGAATAAAGTTCAGTTAGGTTTGAAGGGATTTCTTTATTATTTTCATTTAGTAGTTTTGCTAAGAGTATCGCTGCGATAGGAGTCTTCGGTAATGCTTTAAAAAGGTTTGATTTTTTTAAATCTTCGATTATTCTATTTTTAGTGTTTAATTGAGAGCAAGCTGTATTTATAATATTTATTACTTGTTTCATCGACAATGGAGCAATCTGATAGGTTCTGACATGCGACTTTAACCTTGACAGTAATGTGTCTTTCTCAGAAATTCTGGAAGTCATTATTAATTTTATTCTGTCGTTCGACTCTGCCTCATAAATTATTTTTTCTAAAACTTCTAAACGCTCATCAATGTTATGATGGGTTTCATCAATACCATCAATCATCACAATATATTTAATGTCCTCACCGTTGAAATCATTAGTTTCAAGATGAATTAGTGACTCTAACGAAAAGTTGTGTTCTTCCCCAAAGTCTTTGAATTGTACGTAAACTGGCAGTCTTCGCTCATTTTCAAACTTGATTGGGTCTAAGTAGCGTATTGCAGTAGAGCGCAAAAGGCTAGATTTACCTGAGCCAATTGAACCCTCGATAAGCGAGACACCACCTTTGTTTATTAACGCATCAATGTTGACATTCTTATGTCGTATAACTTTTGTGTTGTTTTTACTGTATTTTCGGTTGTCTCTGAATATTAGTTCTTGGTTAATATTCAGCCCATTCATTCCTTGAAACCATAGTTTAGTGCTAGCTTGTAGCCTCTCAATTGATTCCTTTGTTTTTTGTAAGTAATGATTAATCGGAATTGATATACCTTCGAAATATTCTGGTAAGTAATCGACAACCATATTCGATAACTCTTCTGGTCCGATAAATTTAACTTTATGGTTTGTATATTTTTGCGAGAAGTAATCTTGAGCGTTTTGTGTAATTCCTAACGATGTCACAACCCATATCTCATTAACAAGTATTTCTTTTTTACCATTTATTGTGCGTTTCATTGTCGCGCATTGGTCAATTTGAGCTGTTACGTCGTGACTGTTTTGAGTAATTTTTCCTGACTTTACTACAACACCAACATATTCATCCTGCTTCCAGACAGGGTCTTGTTTCACTACAACAAAATCAGCGCCAGCTTCGCGATTGCCTTGTTTGTACTCTACGTGTTTAATCGTTGGTAAACTTCTGAAAAGTTCATTGAGAAGTGGATGAAGCTCTTTCACTTCATCTTTAACAGCTTTTACTCGTTTTAGTGTCCTTTCAAATTGCACAATACGCGTCCTATTTATAACAACGAACAATAAGATTACTTGTTTCGCTATATAATTAATAGGTGTGGTATTGATAATTAAAGCGTAATGGAGTTCAAACCACACGAATGAATTCTTCAATATTCACAATACTCGTTTCACTGGTCTGACAGTTGTTGCAGGTCAAAGGTGTGCTGACGGCGGCTTTCCTAATGCGGATTGTTAATATATTGTGGTTAGCAAAGAAAGCTCTACACTTGATGTATGTTTTGCCAAGGAAGCCGTAGTTATGTTTAT
>CEUS01239276.1_pt1 | contig 10156 bp, 8 predicted proteins | sample 427031 | NCBI WGS metagenome assembly CEUS01 (sample SAMEA2622837, study PRJEB7988) | marine metagenome | biome: marine biome (ENVO:00000447); feature: marine epipelagic mixed layer (ENVO:xxxxxxxxx); material: "saline water (ENVO:00002010), including plankton (ENVO:xxxxxxxx)" | depth 140 m | reverse complement strand
ATGAAAAGCCGGGTTTGGGCCTTAGGAGTGGAGAGTCGATTAAGGAAGCTTTTGTAGCCATTAATGACCTCAATGTTGACGGATACCTGTGTAATTGTAGTTCTCCTGAAGCTATAGAAGCAGGAGTAGAACAGCTAAGTTTGCTTACTACCAAGCCTATCGGTGGGTATCCTAATCGATTTGTTGGAGTTCCTGACGGATGGACTTTGGATAATGGAAAGGATGTTGGGCGTAGGGAAGATTTGGATCCGATAGTCTTCGCTCAAATAGCACGTAGGTGTATAGAAAAGGGAGCCACTATTTTTGGTGGATGTTGCGGTGTGGGTCCGGAACACATAGCTGCTATTTCGAATGAAATAAATACTCCACCATAAACACACGGTATTAGTTGTTTCTGAGATGTTGTTTTTACCAATTCTCTCCGAAGGGTCTAATTTGGGTATCGAATGACCAGGCGCTCTTGGGCTGATGGGCTAGATGCCAGACTTCTCCGGCTATATCGTCGGGTTTGCAGAAATAGTCGTCTGGCGCATCGGGATTGCGTTTTCTCGTCCATTCAAGATCGATCACCGCATCTATAGCTACATAGGCGACGTGTATCCCTTTGGGTCCTAAATACCGAGCCATTGATTCAGCCAGTATACGTTGAGCAGCCTTTGTAGGCGCAAAGCCGGAAAAGCCAGCCTTGCCCCGGTAGGCTGACGTATTACCAGTGCATATAATTGCTCCATTGCCATTTTCAATCATGTTGGGAGCGATTAGTTGCCCTAGCTGCATCAACGCCATCGTGTTCACCTGAAAATTGTGTTCGAGTACTGAAAGGTCAACTTCCAAAAAATTACCGAAAGCCCCGCCAACAGCGTTGTGAATCACGACCGAAGGGTTACCCAGCTCTTTTCCCACGGAATCAATAGTTTTTATTAATGCCTCTGGATCGCTTACGTCACATTGATACGGGTACAGATTTTTGTTCTCGTTTCGGAGGTTTGCTAATCGATCGCGGTTTCTCGCTAGCATAGCGACATCATATTTTTCTGAAAATCGTCGAGCAATCGCAGTTCCAGTCCCCGGCCCGACTCCGGTAATCAAACAAATAGGTCTAGGCATAAGATTCCTCTTTCAATTCTGAGCCTCGTAGACGCTATGATTGTTTGTGTACGTTTTGTTTTCAACTTTAACCAGAGAATATTGCCTTTTTCGGGGGAGATATTGATTGAAGTAAAGTAATCGACGAGTGCGTAAATTTATTGGCCCTTTATCAATGAATAAATTTTAAGATGAGTTAGGTATTTTACAGGATCGATGGTTGACTCATAAATGAGATGGGCAATAATCCGTATTTATTGTTCACGATTTTCCGCCTGGGTGGCGAAATTGGTAGACGCGCCAGACTCAAACTCTGGTATGGGCAACCATGTGTGGGTTCGAGTCCCACCCCAGGCACCAAGGACTTCGATCCTTATTAACCAATTATATTTTGTATGTTGAAAGTAGACTGTATGCCTTCTGTGAAATCACTTTGATGCTTCGAAATTCTGTTTTCATTGTTGGGGCTGGAGTCGGAGGTATGACGGCTGCCCTCTGCCTTGCGCGCTTAGGTTTGGATGTCCATGTGTTTGAACAATCAGATGAAACTCAAAGCCTAGGAGCAGGAATTCAGCTGACTCCTAACTGTACTCGGGTATTGCGGCAGCTGGAAATCGATGAAGAACTGAGTTCAAAAGCCACTATTCCAGAATTTATTTCGTTTCGAGACTGGAAGACCGGTCATCTGGTTGCGAGAACACTTACCGAACTGCAGTCTGCCTCTAAAAACGGAGCCTCCTACTATCAGATTTTGCGCAGTGATTTGTTAGACATCCTGGAGGGAAAAGTCTCTGGTTACTCAAATGTTCACATTCACTTAGGCGTTAAGGTTGAAGGAATATTTCAATCTGAAGGGAAAGTAGCTCTTGCTACAAGCAATGAAACTCAGTACGCAGATTTTTTGATCGGTGCGGATGGCGTACACTCAAAAGTAAGGTCTGAGCTTTGGGGGTATAAGAACGCAACTTTCACAAAACAAGTAGCTTGGAGGGCTCTAGTACCTTTTGACGAATACAGTCTCAATACATCCAGTCAGACTGCTAACGTTTGGTGGGGACCGAAAAAGCATTTTGTGCACTATTTAGTTGGAGGAAAACAAGACCAGGTAAACTGTGTTTGCGTGGTGACGAAACCGAGTTGGGACATAGAATCATGGGAAATACCGGGGTCGCTCGATGAGTTGAAGAATGATTTTTGTGGATGGCACGAAGACCTTCAGTTACTTCTCAACAGGGTAGATGAAACATCTCTGTATAAGTGGGCTCTATACGATCGTCCTCCGTTAAAACAATGGGGTAAAGGTTTAGTAACTTTGTTGGGAGATGCGGCACATCCCATGCTGCCTTTCATGGCCCAAGGAGCGGCAATGTCAATTGAGGACGCTGCTATGTTGTCAAGATGTCTTCAAATTGGCGAGGATATAACGTCTAGTCTTAGGCTATATGAGTCTTCTCGGAAGAAACGAACATCCTTAATGCAGCATGCTGCACGTCATTGTGAAACGGTTTACCACGCCACAGGTATAAAACGATGGGTGCGGAATCGAGTCGCAGGAATAGCAGGTGGTCTACTAATGGATTGGGTGTTCAACTACGATCCTTTCACAGTTTCGTTGGATTGAGCTGATTTACTATAAATTATGGGACGTAGAAGCAATTGATCTAGGATGCAATTACTTGAGGTAGGACAGCTTTTTCAAAAAGTGTATCGCCAAGGGTCACGTGGAGCATATCGACACCGGCTACGCGAAACTCTTCTACACGGTCGATAATTGTTTCAGGCGACCCGATTAATCGAGATGAATATCCTTCATTAGTATCCAAGTAGCTCAGGTCGTCGTCATTCGCCCACATACCTTGTGCACCAGAGGTAGTCAATTGGCGTTTAGCCCTTAGGTCCGGATCTATCGAATTTATCCGTTCCTTTATTTCACTCCATGCTTCTGCGTCTGAACGTCGGCAAAGAGGATTAGCATATAGTGCAAAGCGTATCTTTCGGTTATGGCAATCAGCTTTTTTCCGGACCTTTGCTATAAGAGTAGTGATTTTTTCTAACGATCCTCCGTTCAAAAACATCCAATCTGAATGTGACGCTGCCATATCGATAGCCGCCTCGGATTGTCCTCCTTGAAAGATTGTTAAGGGACTTGTGGGTCGAGGCTCCAGTTGAAGTTCGTTAATCTCGAAATATTTTCCTTGGTAGCTCACTGGGCTATCCGACCAGACTGTTTTGAGAATTTCGATAAATTCCTTTGAGCGGTCATATCTTTCATCATGTTCTAGCCGGCTGACCCCGTACATATCGAATTCTTGAAGATTCCATCCGCTGGTAATGTTAATCGCCCATCTGCCGCCAGAAATCTGATCGATAGTCGCGGCCCATTTGGCAAGAGTGCCGGGATGAAAAAAGCCGGGATGAATTGCAGTGACGAGATTGGTCGATTTTGTGTAGGCGGCGAATAGGGAGGTCATCGCCGTGCAATCGAGTGTCGATCCCTCGATTTCTAGTCCACTTCCCCACCATCGTTGTGCAATTAATAGGTGTGACAAACCCAGAGATTCAATGCGATCAGAAAAACGTTGTATGAGGTCTCGTAATTCCGGCCCCTTTGGCATTTGCCTTGGTTCACGAAGCTTTGACTGGGCTACTTTGGGCCCCTCAAAGGCAGTGGGTGCCCAGGTGCAAGTTAACACGCGTTTCTCCTGTAACATCTACAACTTAAGATATTTTTCATCGTAGGCGACAAAATTGATTCTGTGCCTAAGTAAACATGCCATCAGAAGAAAGTGCAATTGCGACCTTTAATGGATTCGTTAATGTGAACTTTCTTGGGAGGCAGGTCGAACGCTGTGTTTAAATATCATGCTGAAAAAATTACTTGTTAGGTTGATACATGCGACACTCTCTTGCGCAAGTTGATGAATGGAGGAAGCTTGGCTTTGTCCAACTTCCAGGCTTTTTTGCTTCTGCGGAGATAAGCCCGCTACTTATAGACTTCGAAAGCCTGTATTCCAAACAGGATGGAGAGGCTGTTGAAGGAATTGCTAAGGAGGTGAAAAAAGATGGCCAAATAGGGGCGACACATCCGAGACAGTTTTTAAATATAGACACATTGCCCTATAACGGTTCCTCAGCTCTTAATCTAATTAGTATGCATCCAGCGTTGATTGCGCTTGCGAAAGACCTTTTGGGAGTACGCAAAGTACATCTCTATCAATCGCATACTTGGGCAAAATTCACTGGAGAAGCAGATTATGATCAAGCCTTTCATTGTGATTTTGGAAATCACACCCTGACCGTACCATCGGATCTGGAAACGGCTCGGACCGTAGATTTTATTGTGTATTTGACAGATGTCACGGACGATCTAGGTGCACTCCACTATGTCACTAAACCTGATGCCTATTCTGTTCTTGGTAACGGAGCTATTTCGGTTCCAGAGTCAAAACAAAAAGCTCTGCAAGAATATGAAAAATCTGCGGCTGGTCCTTCTGGCACTGTGCTGGCACATGGGATCGATACTTTTCATCGGGGTACCAATTTGGTCGAAAGAAATGGAAAGAGATATACGATGACAATTGGGTACAAGGCAGCCGGGAACGAGATGATTGGGTTTCATGTATGGCAGGCAGCAGCGGACAGATCTTGGGATACAATTATTGAACATGGAACGCCTGAACAGCTGGAGGTATTAGGTATTCCACGTCCGGGAGATACATTTTGGAGTCATCGTACCCTGGAACTGACCCAAAAAAGATGGCCTAACTGGAACATGACATCGTATTTTAGGGCGGTAGAAAAACGTCAGCTATAGACTTTTGAATACGGCGGCTATGAGAATGATTTCCTCATAGCCGCTGACACGTGTGCTTTATGCATTTGGCGTTAGGAGATCGTTGTACCAGGAGAATCGAGTATCCTGCCTAGTAATAATCTCGATCATAGCGACTTTGCCGTCATCGTTGGCCCGTTTTGCATTTTCTAATGCAGGTGCGATCCCGTTAGGGTCTTCTACTTTGACAGATTCCGCTCCTAGAGCTTTAGCAACTTCGGCGTATTCTCCTGTCTGATTGCCTGCCCCATACCTTTCCATAGCCGTCGGCATGGATTTATCGTAGCCACCCATTGTGTAATTGTTTATTACTACAGTGGTAATGGGTACTTCTGCTCGAACAGCGGTCTCTATGTCGAGTCCGGTATGACCGAAAGCGAGATCGCCCATGAAGTTCAGGCAAAACTTCGATGGGTCCGCGAGTTTTGCTCCTGTCATCAAGGGTATGCCGTATCCGAGGTGGGTGGTTTTGCCCCATCCGATGTATCCCCGAGGAGTGGTCGCTTTGTAGAAGGGCATTATTTGGTCTCGGGGATTGCCCGCATCGTGAGTTACTACTGCATTTTCGTGATCTATGAATTTATTGATTTCATTGATTACTCGGTATGGGTTTATTGGCGCTTCTTCAGAGTTCAGCAGGGGTTCCCACTCTGCTAACCAAGCGGATTTACCATCTGCAATTTCTTTAACTAGATCTGCGTCTGTTTCCCTTCCGTTCTCGCCAATAGAAGCTTGAACTTCCTCGATAAGCATTTCTAGAGTTAATCCAGCATCACCGATTAAGCCGATGTCCGCGTCATAGTCCTTATTAATATCCTCGCCGCTTACTGTCGAATGTATGAGAGTTTTGCCATCTGGAATATCGATTCCAAAAGTTGTTCGTGTCAGTCCTGAACCGATTGCTATTACAACGTCTGACTCGCCAAGCCATTTAAAGACGTTCTTTGGGGCAGTTCGATTAGCTGAGCCCAAGGCAAGTGGATGTTCATCCGGGAATGCACTCTTTCCTTCCATGGTAGTAATTACGGGTATTTGGGTAAGTTCTGCGAGTTTGCGAAGGCCTGTCGTAGCATCTGCGTACAGTATTCCTTGACCAGCCCAGATTACTGGACGTTTTGCATTGAGTAATGCCTTTACTGCATCTTTAACATCCCCTTTGCTGGGAGCATATCGGAAGGTTTTTGATGGTTCGTAGTGAGTGGCATTTTCAGGAATGTCCCTCATCATGGCATCAGGGTGCATCTCAACCAAAACTGGCGCTGGGCGACCATGTTTTACAGCGTGAAAGGCGCGTTTTATTTGAGTTGTAATCCGATCAGGCCTATCGATAGATAAAGCGAGTTTAGTTATGTGTTCGTAGTTTCTTTTGGCTGAAAAATTTGGGGCGACATCATACCCTTTGAGTCCGTGGCCGAGTGGCAAATAGATGAGAGGAACGGCTTCACCATAGGCTTGAGCTATCCCTCCGAAGGAATTTTCGACTCCAGGGCCGGATTGTGACGCATATATCCCTGGTGTGGTCCCCCGCATTTGCCTCGAGTAGCCGTCAACGGCATTTATGGCTCCCCGCTCCTGTCTGAATACAACGGGCCGAATATCAACTTTCGATACGGCCTCGATTAATGGGTTTGCCGGGAAACACCCCATCCATGTGACGCCCTCTTTTTTAAGGCATTGTGCTATTAAATCAAAACCGTTCATAAATCCTCCCAGGTACGAGTTCTTTTTTTTCGTAATAATTATTATATCTGCCGATATGCAACTATAACCTTGTCAGCTCAGGAGTGCCCGTATTTGCGCACGTCTAAACACGTCGTTACGTTGTCGGGTAACAATGATCGCTGACAAGATTTTTAAATTTTTGCGGCCACTCCGCCATCTACGTTGATAATTTCGCCGCTGATAAATCGCGATTCGTCACAGGATAAAAAGAGCACTAGATTAGCTACATCAGTAGGGTATCCGGGTCCTTGTACTATTTGCGCAAAGTCAAACATTTTTTCGAATACGTGGTGTCCCATATCTGACTCTGTCATCGTGCCCCCTGTGGCACCTGGCGTTAGGATTTGACCAGGTCGCACGCAATTAACTCGAATATTATCTTCGCCACCGATCCCGGCCATGTATCTGGTCAAAGCGTCTACGCCAGCTTTCGCTGCGTAATACGAGGAGGATGTTGCCCCGAATTGTTTTTTCATCGCCGGACTAAAGCCGCGCTGAGCGGCTAAAGACGACATGTTAACAACAGCGCCACCCCCGGCTTTTACGAGATGTGGCCAGACTGCCTGACTAACGAAGAATGTTCCTGTCAGGTTTGTTTGAATGACACGTTGCCACTCTTCGATCGGTTCATTTGGAAAGCTGCTGCCTGCCCCGCCGCCTGCATTGTTAAAAAGGACATCGACTTTTCCATAAATTGTTGCAGCTTCATCGATTGCCGACTCTACTGATGTATGGTCGCTTACATCGCAGGCGACAAAGGCGGCTTTCCCTCCATTTTTTTGAATTGCATTGGCGACTTCTTGACCTTGTTCTTTGCGGCGAGCCATTAAGATGACACTGGCTCCCTCTTCAGCAAAGATTTCTGCTGTGGTTTTTCCAATGCCGCTATTACCACCTGTGACTATGGCTACTTTGTCAGCTAAACGATTCCCCATTTTCTACTCCTAATGATTGCTATTGGAATTCTGGCGAAGCCATGAAGCTCACCAGGCGTTATGATATTTGTTCTGTAAGGATTGTTTTGGATTTTTTATGTCGTCTAATCTCGTAGATCGTCGTAATCGGGTGTTTGGGAAGGGAGCACCTCTGTTTTACCGTGAGCCTTTGCATATCGTAAAGGGGGAGGGAACTTATTTATTCGATCAAGACGGCCGTCGTTATGTGGATATGTATAACAATGTTCCATGTGTCGGCCATGCGCATCCTCGAATCGTAGAAGCTATAGCAAAACAGCAGAGCACACTCAACGTTCATAGTCGATATCTTCACGAAGATATCTTGGAGCTGGCGGAGAGGTTGACCGGACTCCATAAGGGGGGAATGGACGCAGCGATATTCTCATGCACGGGAACTGAAGCGAATGAGGTCGCTCTACGATTAGTCAGAGCTTGCACCGGTAATAGAGGAATTATTTGTTCGGATGCAGCGTACCACGGGAATAGTGAGGCTGTCGGAAAACTGACACATGTGCGTCGGAAAGAGTCTGATATGGGTTCAGATGTCCAATGTTTTCCTTACCCTCAAATGTTTCGTCCTGTAGCGGATGTCTCTACGGACAGTTTATGTGATGCATATTTAAACGGTGTGAAAGAGGCTATAGATCGATTGAACCAAGCGGGACACGGTTTTGCTGGACTACTTATTTGTTCGTTATTCGCGAATGAAGGCTTGCCGGATATTCCAGAAGGGTTTATGTCGCGGGCGGCAAAAATAGTTCGAGAAGCAGGTGGGATGGTGATTAGCGATGAAGTGCAATCGGGCTACTGTCGTAGCGGTCACTGGTGGGGCTATGAAATCAGTGATTTCGAACCAGATGTTGTTGTCACGGGGAAGCCGATGGGAGCGGGTGTACCGCTTGCAGCAACTGTTTCGAAGAGGGCGTTCGTTGAAACTTTTCGCGAAACGGGGTATTTCAACACATTCGCGTCTAGCCCGCTGCAAGCTGCTGTGGGCTTAGCCGTTATCGATATTATAGAGGAAGAAAATTTGGCAACAAATGCCTCGGTGGTGGGTTCGTATTTGAAGTCTGAACTGAAGAGTTACCAACAAAATTACGAGGTTATGGGCGATGTGCGGGGGCACGGGCTTTTTATAGCTGTTGATTGCATCAAGGCAAACTCTAATCGAGAACCCGATCGAGAGATGGCAGTACGTATTGTTGAAAGTTTAAAGGAAAGGGGTTTTCTTACAGGCGTAGCGGGTTCGGAAGGGAATGTAGTCAAAATACGACCACCTTTGGTTTTTGGCCAAAAAGATGCTGAAAACTTTCTCGAAGCGTTTAAGGATTGTTTGAGGCGTCTTCAGGGAGCGTAGCTAAATGGACCTGAAAAATGCAGATGATCGATATCGCCAGGCAGCTACGAAAGCGGTTCGGTTCTGGTCGTTTACCGATCCGGTTATAGAGATAGTCAGTGTTTCTGAAAATGTGACTTATCGGATTCAAGCATTGGAGGGTGTTTTTGTGCTCCGGCTACATCGGCCTCGCTATCACACATTACAGGAACTGCAGTCTGAACGTCAGTGGACTAACGCGCTCTTAAGTTCTGGTACTGCTGTCCCTCGGGGGGTTGAAACGAAAGATGGACGGTACTACGTTGAGGTTTCTATTGGGAAGAACGAGCGACGTTATGTTGGAGTGACAAATTGGATTGAGGGCGTGCCAATTCGTCATTTGTCTAACAAGATGACGGCTAAACAGCTAGAAGATCAATTTGAGAAATTAGGAGAGATTGCGGCTCGCTTACATAATCACTCGAGTGTTTGGAAAATGACACCAGATTTTTCTCGACACTCATTTGATACAGAAGGTTATTTTGGTGAAAAGCCTTTTTGGGGAAAGTACTGGCAGTCTCCGTCTTTGAATATTGTTGAAAAAAGAATGATTCTTGATAAGACCAAAATTCTGCGCGAGGTTCTTCTGGCCTATGGAAAAAATGATGCAACGTATTCATTGATTCATGGCGATCTTCATTTCGGTAACGTATTAGTGCGCGATAATGAAACTGCAATAATTGATTTTGACGATGCCGGTTATGGTTGGCATCAATACGAGCTAGCGGTCGCACTTTCTGATGATGAGATCAGCCATGAAGCGGATTCGCTGAGTAATCAAGAGGCGTTGATTCGGGGGTACCGCCGGCATAGAGAGTTTTCAGAGGCGGCAAAAGGACTTATCGATAGCTTTATTCTGATAAGAGCTATGGTTTCGTTAGGTTGGATCGAACAGCGCCCTGAACACCGGAGCGAACTAAGGGTAAGACAGCAAATCGATCACATCTGTAACTTATGTGAGATGTATAAAGAACCTTCTTTGTGACTACATATCGCTCAAATAAACAAGGTGAATAATCTGTGTTTCGATCCGATTTTGACTACGATCTTCCAAAACACCTGATCGCTCAAAGACCAAGTGAGAAACGCGTAAATAGCCGATTGTTGCAGATTCGTGAAGATGCTTTTGAGCATCGTCGCTTCAGCGACTTGCTAAAAATCTTGCAATCGGACGATCTGCTAATA
>CEUS01080390.1_pt1 | contig 10158 bp, 8 predicted proteins | sample 427031 | NCBI WGS metagenome assembly CEUS01 (sample SAMEA2622837, study PRJEB7988) | marine metagenome | biome: marine biome (ENVO:00000447); feature: marine epipelagic mixed layer (ENVO:xxxxxxxxx); material: "saline water (ENVO:00002010), including plankton (ENVO:xxxxxxxx)" | depth 140 m | reverse complement strand
AAAGTACCCCAGTCACCGTTCAGCCAGTCAACCAACTCTCCAGAAGAAGCTGCCAACGTTGTTCGTCCCAAAGTTCCTATCGAAGCTAGTAATGCATACTGGGTAGCGGTGTAAGTTCTATCTACTAAAAGTGATATGAAAGCGACAAATGCTACTGTAGCGAATGCAGCGGCGATATCGTCCAACAATACAGCCGTAGCAAACAGAAGCTCGGATTTTCCTGACCAGGCTAGAATCGCAAACAAAAGATTTGTAGCAGCCATCAATATTCCAGAAACAAACATAGCTTTTATAACCCCAGATCGTATTGCAAATAAACCTCCTAAAAGCGTAAAGATAACTGTAGTTATCCAGCCTATACCTTTAGAATAAAGAGCTATATCTCCTTTAGAAAATCCAATTTCTTTATAGAAGACAATCGACATCCGACCAAGAAAAGCTTCTCCAATTTTAAATAAAAATACAAAACCGAGAATACCTAAAGCTATAGAAAGACCATTTTTTTTAAAAAAACTTAATATCGGGCCAGCAACTGTTCCGACTGTCCATGCAACAACATTAGCTATAAATCCTGAAAATCCCAACTTTTGGACTATGGTCTGGTCTGTTTTATTTTGAGCTTCCTGCCTATCAGTAGGTTGAGATTCTGGAACAAACATCAAGCCAATGTTGCAGGCAATTACAATTATACCAAGAATTAAAAAAGTTATTTGCCAATAATTTTCAACTCCTGATTTTTGAAAATATTCAGCAGCATTTAAGGCAACGACTCCACCTAATTTATATCCAGTCCACCAACCCACGACTGCCATAGCCGCTCCAGCCTGCATTGACTTTCCTTCAGATTCTCCGATTTGCTCAATTCTTAAAGCGTCTACCGTTATATCTTGAGTTGCTGATGCAATAGCTATTACTAAACCAATAGCAATTACTCCCCATAAGTTTGTTGTTGGATCTATAACGCTCCAAGCAATTAAACTAACCAAGATGAAGAATTGCATAGTAACAATCCAGCCACGACGGTGACCAATTTTTTTTGTTATCCATGGAATACGAATTCTATCTATAATTGGTGCCCACAAGTAATTGATTGCGTAGACTCCAAATATTAATCCAGCCCAACCAATAGTACTTCTGCTTAATCCATCTTCTTTAAGCCACAAGCTTAGACTGCTTCCAATAAGAACCCAAGGAAACCCGCTAATAATTCCTAATAAAAGAATTCTGATCATTCTTCTGTCTAAATAGACAGCAAATGCTTCCGATAAGGTTTGTTTTTTAACTATCTCCATAAAAGGTCAATATAAGTTTTAATTTTTCCAAAAAGATGGGAAAAACAAAACTAATACCGCAAACATTTCAAGTCTACCAAGAAGCATACCCAAACTCAAACTTAATTTAGAAAAATCAGGTAAATTACTAAAATTGCCGTTAGGACCTATTGTGTCACCCAATCCCGGACCTACATTTGATATTGCGGAAGCCGAGCCTGAAACTGCTGTTATAAAGTCAAGGCCATTTAATGACAAAAGTGTTGCTAAAATAAAAAAAATAAAAAAATAAATAAAAATAAAAGTTATTATTGAATAAACGAAAGTATTGCTAATTTTTTCATTATTATATTTAATTGAAAATATACCACGTGGATAAACTAGTTTCTTAATTTGATTTAACATAAAATAACCAAGTATTTGAAATCTAAAAATTTTAATCCCGCAAGTCGTAGATCCTGCGCAGCCACCAACAAACATTAAGAAAAGAAAAAAGATTAAAGGAAACTCACCCCAAGAACTGAAATCAGCTGTTACATATCCGGTGCCAGACAAAACCGAGACAACATTAAAAGTTGCAATTCTCAAATTTTCTAAAAAACTATGTTCAGTATTACCAATTACTAGATACAAAAACATCACTAATACGGAAATTACCAAAATATAAATTAAACCTTTAATTTGAGTATCGATAAAAAATATTTTTTTATCACCTTTAATAAATTTCAAATAAGCAATAAAAGGAATACTTCCTAATATAATAAAAATTATCGATATGGTTTCAATCTTCGCATTTTGGAAATGGCCAATTGAATTACTATAGGTAGAGAATCCGCCGGTAGCAATTGTTGTCATTGAATGTGCTATGCTATCAAATACGTTCATTCCGACAAACCAGTATGCAATTCCACAAGCAAAGGTTAAAAAAATATAAATTATAGAAATTATTAAAGTTACTTCACGTGTTTTAGGTAAAATTTTTTCTGTAGTATCTGCACTTTCCATTCTAAACAACTGCATGCCACCAATATTTAATAAGGGCAGTATAGTTATGGCCATCACAATTATACCTATACCTCCAAGCCACTGCAAAATTGCTCTCCATAAAAGAATACTTTTAGGAGCATTATCTAAGTCTGTAATAATTGTTGATCCAGTTGTGGTTATTCCCGACATACTTTCAAAAAAAGAATCAATTAAAGATAAATTAAGATTAGATAATAAAAGGGGTATACATCCAAAAATAGCGATGCTTAACCATGATAAAGTTGTTAAAAGAAAAGCTTGTTGTAAATTAAGCTTTCTATTTTCTTCCAAATTGGTAAGTACGAGAAGTATTCCTATAAACGCTGTAATCGATGCCGATGGCAAAAATGAGCTATTATCCTCACCATATATAAATTGGATAAAAAATGGTATAAGCATGAATGCTGCTAATATTATTAGAAGCACACCGATTGCAAAAAAAACGGTTTTATTATTATTCATTTTTGTGAACGGAGATTATTTAAAAATAATTGAAATTCAACATAATAAGACCTTATTGTATCTATATTTTATTGATGAAATTTAATAAGTCTTTATAACGTGATTGACAAATCAATAATTCAAACAACTAGTTCTTGGCCTTTTGTTGAAGCAAGAAAGCTTATCAAAGACAGACAAAAAATTTACGATAAAAAGGGAAAAATTATTTTACAAACTGGCTATGGACCAAGCGGCTTACCCCATATTGGTACTTTTGCTGAAGTTGCGAGAACCACAATGATGGCTAACGCAATTAAACAAATTATTAATATTCCTACCGAAATTATAACATTCTCAGATGATATGGATGGTTTAAGAAAAATACCTGAAAATATTCCTAATAGTGAAATTTTGGAAAGAAATATGCATAAACCTCTTACTAGCGTTCCTGATCCTTTTAAAAAGTTTAAAAGTTATGGAGAACATAACAACGAAATGTTAAAAAATTTTTTAAACAAGTTTAAATTTGATTACGTTTTTAAAAGCTCTACAGAAGCTTACAAAAAAGGAATATTTAATAGCTCTCTACTTCTTGTTCTAGAAAAATATGAACAAATAATGGAAGTTGTAATTCCCACACTGGGAAAAGAAAGACAAAAAACTTATAGTCCTTTTTTACCTATTTGTTCTGAAACAGGCAAAGTTTTGGAGGCCTCAGTCATTGAAATTAAAAAAAAAGAAGGAAAAATTATTTATGAAAACGACGGAAAAAAAATAGAAACAAAAGTCATAGATGGGAATTGTAAATTACAATGGAAAGTAGATTGGGCAATGAGATGGTACGCTTTTGATGTTGATTACGAAATGTATGGTAAAGATTTAATTGAAAGTGCAATTCTTTCTAGCAAAATTTGTCAAATTTTAGGAAAAAAAAGTCCAAACGGTTTTGCTTATGAAATGTTTTTAGATGAAAAAGGTGAAAAAATTTCTAAATCAAAAGGAAACGGAATCACAATAGACCAGTGGTTAAACTATGCTTCTCCAGAGAGTTTGTCTTTGTATATGTATCAAAATCCAAAAAGAGCAAAAAAATTGTATGCTGATGTTGTTCCCAAAGCTGTTGATGAGTACTTAACATGTATTGACAAATTTGCTGAACAAGACACTCAGCATAGATTGTTAAATCCAGCTTGGCATGTTCATAATGGGAATCCTCCTAAAGAGAAATCAGTTATGCCTTTTTCAGTTTTATTAAATTTAGTTGGAACAAGCAATGCAACAGATAAAGAAGTATTATGGAAATTTATCAAAAGATATAAAAAAGATATTAAAGTTTCCGAACACCCTATTTTGGATAGTTTAGTCGAATATGCCTTAAAATACTTTAAAGAAATTGTTAAACCCAAAAAAAAATACAGAAAACCTAATGAGAAAGAAAAAAAAGCATTAAAAGATTTAGTAAAAAGGTTGAAGGATTGTAAGGATCAGGCTGATCCCGAAGCAATACAAACTATTGTGTATGCTGTTGGAAAAGATAATGGGTATCAAGAAAATTTAAGAGAATGGTTTAAAGCTATATACGAAATAATTTTCGGCGATCAAGATGGCCCAAGAATGGGTTTTTTTATAAGTTTTTTTGGCATTAAAGAAAGTATTGAGTTGATTAATAAATATATTAAATAATGTTTTCTATTTTAAAACCTTTTATATTTAATTTAGATCCTGAAACTGCACACGATTTAGCTATTAAATCACTAAAATTTAATTATTTACCAAACAAAATATTTGAAGTTGAAAATGAACATATGCTGAATATTGAATTGTTTGGAAAAAAATTCCCTAATCCTATAGGTCTTGCGGCAGGATTTGATAAAAGTGCAGAGGTTTATAACTCGCTATTAAAATTTGGCTTTGGGTTTGTGGAAGTTGGCACAGTTACACCTTTAAAACAATTTGGAAATCCAAAGCCTAGAATATTTAGACTTGAAGAAGACGAAGCTTTAATTAATAGGCTAGGATTCAATAACGATGGGATTGATGTAGTAAAAAATAGGATTAAATCAAAAAAAAGGAGAGGGATATTAGGGGTTAATATAGGACCCAACAAAAACACCAAGGATCAAAAAAATGATTTTTGTTTGGGCTTAAAGAATTTTTTAGATATAGCAGATTATATTACAATTAATATTTCATCACCAAACACTGAGGGACTCAGAGATTTTCATGCCCAAGAAAAACTCGAAGCACTTTTGTCTGCTCTAAATAACATTAAAAAAGAAAATAATACAAATATTCCTCTTTTATTAAAGGTTTCGCCAGATATTAAAGATAATAATATTTCTGAAATAGCGAACATGGCGATAAAAAATAATATTTCAGCGCTAATACTTACAAATACCACAAATGGAAACAGAGAGCTTTTAACGAGCAAAATTAAAATAGAGGAAGGGGGACTGTCCGGGGAACCTTTAAAAGAAATTTCAACTAAGATTATTAAAAAATTTCACAAACAGCTTAATGGAAAAATACCAATTATTGGAGTCGGGGGCGTAAATTCAGGTAAATCAGCCTATGAAAAAATTATCGCAGGAGCTTCTTTGGTGCAGCTCTATACTGGTTTAATTTATAAAGGACCTGCGATTGTTAAAGAAATAAAAAAAGAATTAATTAACATTCTTAAAAATGAAAAGATAGTTAATATAATAGATGCAGTCGGCAAGGATATATAATTAACCAATATTACCTAATGAAGGAAAATATTCTAATATAAAAAATCCTAGAATCTGTAATTGATTTGTTAAAATTGCTATACCGGTTAATAATAAAACTATCCCACCAATTTTATTAACTATTAATATATGTTTTTTAAAATTTTTAGAAAAAAATAAAAATTTATCTATCAAAACACCTGAGATAATAAAAGGCAACGCCAAACCTAATGAATAAAATAAAAGTAGCAGCATACTTCTATTGATACTTTCTTCTATTGCAGCCAAAGTTAAAATTGAACCAAGAATTGGACCTATGCAAGGAGTCCACCCAAATCCAAAAGCTGCGCCCAGAAGAAAGGGAAAAGCTAAGTTTTGGTTATATAGATTTGTCATAATTCTTAAATCTTTATTCATAAGCTTTAATTTAAGAATCCCCAAAAGTTGCAATGAAAAAAGTATTATAATTAATCCGGCTGTAATTCTAAAAATATTTGAATAATTTAAAAAAAATTTTCCAATAAATGAAGCTGCAGAACCTAAAATTATAAAAACGACAGAAAAACCTAAAGTAAAAAAAATTGTTTTAATAACTATTAAGTTATTTTTTTTTTTGATTAGATTATTAAAAGATGTTCCTGAAATATAGGAAATATAACCTGGAATTAATGGTAAAACGCATGGTGATAGAAAACTTATTAATCCTGCTAAAAAAGCTATAGGTAATGTTGTAGTCATTAATTAGACTGTTGGCTTATTAATTCTTTTGCTTATTGCTCTTCTTATAAATGAAACAGTTACACCGGCAACTAAAGCCAAAAATATTGAAGAGATTCCGTAAATAAGTGGATAGTTAGTAGACAAATTGAAAATAGTATTTCCAAATTCGCTTATTTCTACAACTTTGTCAGTTGGAATTCTAATGCCCGGAGAGCCATTTCTAAAAAATGTATCATACGCCATTAATATACCCACAGATAATAAAAGCAGCGCGAGCAAAGTTTTAAGTTCAGAACCTTGAAGTCTTTGTCCAATTTTTTGTCCAGTATGAACCCCAGCTATTGATCCAGTAATTAAAATCAAAACAAGAACTAAATCAATTGTGTTAAAACTTAGCGCATGTGAAATGGTAACAAAAGCAGTTATAAATATTGTTACAAACAGAGAAGTTCCAGGAACTAATTTAGGAGGCATGCCGATTAAATATATCATTGCTGGCACCATTAGAAACGCTCCGCCTACGCCCATGATTGCAGCTATAAAACCAACAACTAAACCAAGAATAATTGGAACTAAGGCGCTTTCATATACTTGAGATTTTTTGAATCTCATTCTAAATGGCAAACCGTGTATCCAGTAATGTGTATGTAGTTTTTTTTTAATTACAATTTTTTTTTTTATTCTATCAATTTCCATTATGCCATCACGCAACATAAAACTTCCTATGATGGCAAGAACATACATATAGGCTAATGTAATTATTAAATCTATTTTTCCTATTTCTTTGAAATAACCAAAGGTTAAAATTCCAATTAGTGTTCCAACTAAACCACCAGCAGTTATCATCCATCCAATTTTAAGATCCATGGTTTTTTTAAACCAATGAGTCAAAGAACCCGAAGTTGAAGAAGCTAAAATATTATTAGCCTCATTGGCTACGGCATATGCAGGAGGAATTCCCATAAAAATTAAAAAAGGCGTCATTAAAAATCCACCCCCCACACCAAACAAACCAGATAAAAAACCTATTATAAAACTTACGAAAAGTATCAAAACCACGTTTATTTGAACTTCAGCGATAGGTAGGTAAACTTCCATTTAAAAATCTTTAAATATAACTATTACTCGATATTATAGTTGTCAATATTTTAGTATATTAACTTGATTCCACGTCTCTCTAGATCTATATACTCCTAAGGAAATTTAATATGTCAAAAAGATGCGAACTTACAGGCAAGTCACCCTTAAAAGGTCATAAGGTAAGTCATGCGAACAACAAAATGAAAAGGAAATTTTTCCCAAATTTAAAGAATGTGACCTTTAGAAGCAATGTTTTAAGACGAAATATTAGGCTTAATGTAAGTAATTCTGCACTTAGAACAGTGGATTATAAGGGCGGTTTAGATTTTTATTTAAAGACCGTCAAATCATTTAAATTGTCATCAAAAGCGAAAAAACTCAAAAACAAGATAATTGCCAAAGCATAATTTTCAATGATTGAGATAAAAAATCGTTTTTTTTTTATTTTATCATTTTTTATGTCTTTCGTGATAGTTGCGTCTAACTATCTTGTTCAATTTCCAGTAAAATATTTTGACCTTCAAGATTTGCTTACGTATGGAGCCTTTACCTATCCAGTAGCTTTTTTGATAACAGACTTAGCAAATAAAAAATATGGAAAAAGTACCGCAAAAAAAATTGTATATTTAGGTTTTATATTAGGTGTATTCCTAACATTTTATTTTTCGACAAATTATTCAGACTTAATATCAATTAGAATTGCAATTGGATCGGGAACAGCATTTCTTGTTGCACAAATGATTGATGTAAACGTTTTTGATAAATTAAGAAATAAAATTTGGTTTGTCCCGCCTTTAGTGTCATCGTTAATTGGATCTACTATTGACACTTTTTTGTTTTTTTCAATTTCGTTTTATGGCACAGGAATAAATTGGATAACTTTGTCATTTGGCGATTTATTTGTAAAAATATTTGTGGCGTTAACAATGTTAATTCCCTTTAGACTTTTACTTACTCAAATTCAAGAAAGTTCAAATAAAGAAAAAAAGATTAGTGTATAGTTTTATTTTTTTTTTCAGAAAAAAGCTTAGTTAGTTGATTGACCATTACATCCCCAAGTTCTTGAACATCAGCTATTTTTATGGCTCTATTATAATATCTAGTGACGTCATGCCCGATACCTATGGCCAAAACTTCTATATTCGAATTTTCTTCAATCCACTTCACAGTTTGTTTTAAATGTTTTTCTAAATAATCACCTGAATTTACTGACAATGTAGAGTCATCGACGGGTGCTCCGTCAGAAATAACCATTAATATTTTTCTTTCCTCTTTTCTTACAACAATTCTCTTGAAAGCCCACAAAAGAGCTTCACCATCTATATTTTCTTTTAATAAGCCTTCTTTAAGCATTAAACCAAGATTTTTCTTTGATTGTCTCCAAGGCTTGTCTGCTGATTTATAAATAATATGTCTTAGATCATTCAATCTTCCTGGAGTTAAAGGCTTGTTTTCTAAATTCCATTTTTCTCTACTTTTTCCACCTTTCCAATTTTTTGTAGTGAATCCTAAAATTTCTACTTTGACGGAACATCTCTCCAGAGTTCTTGATAAAATATCAGCACAAATTGCAGCTACGGAAATTGGTCTTCCCCTCATTGATCCTGAATTGTCAATAAGAATGGTTACTATTGTATCTTTAAATTCAGTTTCCTTTTCCATTTTGTACGATAAGGAATGAAATGGATCAATAATTACTCTTGATAATTTTGAAGCATCGAGCATGCCTTCTTCCAAATCAAACTCCCAAGATCTATTTTGTTTAGCCAAAAGCTGTCTCTGAAGTTTATTTGCTAGTTTAGCAACCAAACTTTGCAAATTGGTAAGTTGTTGGTCTAAATTTTTTCTAAGTCTTGTTATTTCATCCACATTTTCCAAATCTTCCGCATTTTTTATTTCATCAAACTCATTAGTAAAAACTTTATATTTTTCTTTTGATAATTTTTTTTGATTATCTCTAATTAAGTTTGTCTCGTTTTCTGCTTCGTTTTGATTTGAATCTTCATCTTTACTTAAAGATTCAGAATTATCTTCTATAACATTTAAATCAGCATCACTGCTCTGACTCTCCTCTTTTTTTGACAAACTATTTTCTTCACTATTTTGATCGGTCTGTGACGAGTCTTCTTGAGTCTCTTTTTCTTCCTTTTTTTCTTGCGTGTCAGAATCTTCAAAATCAAGATTATTGATTAAATCTGCGGCTAATCGGTCAAATTTATATTGATCTTTAATACAACTGTCTAATTCTTTTAATTTTGTTTTTAAGTTTTTATCAAATAAATCTTTCCAGTAGCTTAACACTTGTTTTGTAGCATTATTTTGCTTTATCTTAAAAAAATGGCTTCTTAAATATAATTCAAAAGCATCCGTTATAGGAACATCTGATTCAGTTTTAATTTCACTAGTCTTTTTGTCTTTAAATTTATTTTCATAACATTGTATTAAATTATTTTTCACTCCTTTTAATTTATCTGAACCTATTTTTTCATATCGTATTTTTTCTGCTATAGCATATAAAGCCTTGCCCATCACACCCCTAGGTTCATTTTCTAGGTAAATTTTTTTGTTTGTATATTTTATTTTCAAAGCCTCGGAGTCTGCAAAAGCTCTTAAATTTGTAAAATCTTGTAATTTTTTTAAATTTGCTACTTCAGGCAAATTTAAGGAATTTTCTTTTGATGACATGCTGCTGCCAAATTTAATTTCAAGATCAAAATTTTCTGAGATAGCTTTAACAGTAGAAGAAACAGCAGATTTAAATCTTTCTTTTAAAAGTTCTTTGTCATTCATTATAAAAGTTAAATTTTGATATTAATAGTGGATTCTGGCAAATCTTCCCCAAAACATCTTTGGTAATATTCTGCGATTATATTTTTTTCCAAATCATCACATTTATTTAAAAATGTTACTCT
>CEUS01550272.1_pt1 | contig 10159 bp, 11 predicted proteins | sample 427031 | NCBI WGS metagenome assembly CEUS01 (sample SAMEA2622837, study PRJEB7988) | marine metagenome | biome: marine biome (ENVO:00000447); feature: marine epipelagic mixed layer (ENVO:xxxxxxxxx); material: "saline water (ENVO:00002010), including plankton (ENVO:xxxxxxxx)" | depth 140 m | reverse complement strand
CTGGAGAGTTTGTTATAACTCCAGTTATAGACCAAGCCTTCTTTTAAATCAGATTCACTAGAATTAAATGTTGTGATTTCATTACTGAAAGATAAGCCCTCTCGTTAATTTGAGAGGGCTTTTTTATCGGGCCACTACCACAGTTTGTAGGGCAACACCCATTAACTGGTATTTTCGCGGAATGACAAAACAGATATAATGTCAACAATTTGGTTTGGAATATAAACCAGCAAAAAGGAATGGTGTTTACTTTGAATACAAAGACCCTTTCAGGATGGCTTTTGATCGTTGGTCCAATTGTTATATTATCGGCGTTTCTTGGTTGGCCTAATGCGGAGACCGCTCAAGAAGAACTCCAAGAGTTAGCTAAAAATCCTACACTCAGTATCGCTTTGGGCGGGCTCTTTATGACTGGTATTGCATTATTGTTTACTGGTCTGAGCATCTCTTCGCGAATCATCGCAGAAGGTGGTGCGAAGTGGTCTTCCTTAACAGCTGTTTCAGGAATTCTTTTCCCAATTTCGATAGCAGTCATAATGACTTCAGTTGGCTTAAATACGGGAGCGGTACGTCTCTACGCAACATCTATAGACAACGCGAGTGCGATTCATTTGATTGGTTACCACATAACAGACGTTAATGGGTTAGCTATGGGTATTTCGTTCATTGCGCTTGGCATAGCTCTTTTGGGACGATATGAGGATTTAGTACGACGAATAATTGGCCTACTATATTTAACAATTGGTTCGTGTCATTTGATTGCGACATTTTCGGAAATTGACGCATTGACGATTGTATCTTGGCTCGGCATGTTTATCGTATCAATAGCATTTGGAGTGACTGTTTTACGAGATCAAAGTAACGAATAGGGCGCGTCAGTTCTAAATTTGATCTGAAGAAAGGGTCAACAATCCAACACTAGAAAAAATCCCCCTAATCCCGGAGATTGACATTGAAATGCCGGTACTCTCACCAAATGGATCCAATGGTGAAAGCAGCAGAGCCAATACCAACAGATACACCTGCGCCTACGGCAGCATAAGAGTCACCGGTAAGGCTTCCTAGAATGAGTCCCACTAAAGATCCAATGATCACTCCAACGACAACACCTTTAAGAATTGCGATTTTTGTATCGGTCTCCACCTTAATTACTCCCAACATCCCCAAAATGACATCTACTACGAATCCCAAGATCGTTTGTATAACCGGATAATAACATGGTAGTGACTACTTTTATGTATACGCTAAAAGTACATGTTTCCTATCTAGCAGCGCCAAATTTCGCCCAAATCATCGTGTACTCATTCTCGTAATTCCTCTTCGGCCTCCAAAATCTGTTCTTCGAATATTGATGCATGCTGCTCCATTGATACTCTTCGTGCGTCATGTCCATCTGTATTCGTTTCTTCAACCTCTGGTACTTTTGGCTTGTCTTCTCTCCCTATCACTTCTTTATCATCAACCCCATGCTCCACAAGCAAGATATCGATCATGTTAATGAAACGTTTCCTCACCGCCTTATGCGGTCGGTATTGCTTCACGGCGTCCTTGTACGCTTCTCGGTACAGTTTCCCAGTCCAAACCGCATAACGAAGGAGATCAACACCAGCGGTCGAATACATAATTTCATTTTGGTGAATCCCTCTGCCCTTGAGAGTCGCTGCGACCCGAACATAGCGAATCGGTGCTTCGGGAAATCTCCTCGCAAAAATAACGCTATACAACGTAACAACATACTGCTCAAGGCCGTTAGTCTTTCTAGATGTCCCACGAAAATGCTTCAGGTAGCCCACCTGTTCAGCGGTCTGTCCATCATCCGAAACCCCGACATAGCTCTCCTCTGCTTGAATACGCTTTGCAACTAATTGATCGTATTCCCGTAAGAGGATGAGAGAGGTGAGACCTTCGTTGCTCATTACATCATTCTCAATAGCTCGTGGGTTCAGTTTTGGAATCACCCCTTGTGCTGAACGAAGATTGAGTTTGTCTAAATCATTGAATGTCGCGGAGTCTCGCTCAGCTGGATAGCCTAAGGACTCAAGATTCCTCACTGACCAATCCCAATCTTTGAGCTGGTCCTCCGCTTCACGCACTTCTCGAAGCTGCCGTATATCTTCAGGATCAATATGTTCCGAGGACACTTCAATGTCCCGACCTTGCGGCTCCAATTGTTTTTTTGCAGCATCCAATGCCCTGCGCCACTCATCACCGGAAGCCGGAGAAGACCCGAGTCCTGCAACTCTTTCGACAAGTGCATCGCTGACTTCTTCAGCTCGAAAGTCATCCATCATCCATGAAAGAGAAACGGGTTGCGTGCCTTGTTCTGGTTCGTCTACATTCGGAGTCACAGATTCTTCTTCAACCGCAAACGCGTTCGGATTGGCGAAGGCCGACATAAGCCCCGCATCGACAACGCTATGTGATGGTGCATCTTCCTTTGAGGGTTCCGCCATTCTCGATGATGCCACAACATCAAGGACGAATTGAAGTGGCGTCGGTTCTCTATCGAGTAACTCTTTGATCTTACTAACCGTCCTCTTTGAACCATATTGAACACCGCTAAATTCGACGCGCTGAGTCTTGTAAATACGATACATCGACTCACGCGCTTGTAATCTCTTGATGATTTCAATGACCGCCCGCGGAGGTATGGTTATGCGTAACTTTTTTAGCTCTACCGCAAGGGAATCCTCATCTTGATATGATAGAATCATTTTCCCCCTCTTTTATATATACCCCTATAATCTACCCGTAAATAACCCTATTAGATTGGATTTTTCAAGAATACTACGCGATGAATCAAAACAAAAGAGGGTCATAACGCACAAGATCACGGATAATTGGATCTGGTTAGCGAAGAAAAAAGCCGTAGCAAAAGTCGCAGGCCGATGGCCTTTCCCGGTATATTAGTAGTCATGAACGCGCATCCTCATAAACTTCGATGCCGACGAAGGGAGAACCCCAATGGCAAAGGATGAAGACAGAGAAAAGCCCGCTGAGAAAAAAGATCCTTCCACCCTCTTCCAATTGCCAGTTGCGCCAGGACCATCAACCCTCTTCCAACTTGTTGTCAGTGAATTGGAAGAAGAAGACTGGACACTGATACATTCAATTGAGGAAGAAGACGATGAATTAAGCGACCAGTAAACATCTGAAGGAGTATTGGATTGGAAGATTTGATAACTAATCTCTTTAACGAGTATTGGTGGGTAGGTGTAGCAAGCGTCGCAACGGTACTATGGGTTAGCTATCGCATGCGAAAGAAATAACACTTATTGTATTGAATAGTATGGTCAAACCCTCAAACAAAACTGAAGCAAGAGGTGTGTCGAATGGATGATTTTGTTGCTCTGGTCATGCTTGTGATCGTTCCAGCTATTCCCATTGGACTGGCTATTTGGGGTTGGAGGGCCGCATCTAGACGATCACGGATACTTCTTGATCGTTGGATAATGGACAATGGATATACACTGGTTTCGTACAAAACTGCGCTTTTCAAGAAGGGGCCTTATTGGAAAGCAAGCCGAGGACAAAGAGTATTACGCGTGATCGTTTTGGATGAAAATGAGATCGAACATAATGGATGGGTGCTATGCGGATCAACATTCAAAGGTGTCCTTCTCTCTGACGACGTTGTCGGGATATTAGACCCCATTCAACCTAGGTAACATGTCTTCCCAAATTGATGGTAATACCCTCACAAAGGTTAGTACCGCCGTGCGATTGTTTATGGAATTGTCGCTCAAAATAGTGATCAAGGAGTATTCGATCCAGAGTTTTCAAAGAAATCGAGATCCATCGCGAAAGCACTTGCTAACATCAGCAAGCCAAAGTCTTGATCAACCTTGGTTGTCTCCATCTCTAAACGAAAGGTGTCCGCGTCGGTGAACATCTCCCGACCAATTCCACTCCACTGTTTCGTGATACGCCCAATTTCTTCATCTTGCTTGTAAATCATAAACGTGTTCGGCCGAAGGAATGGACCATGTATCTCAGCCAACACCGTTCCTACCGCATCCTCGATAGTGAAACGACGACCCCGTATACTTATTTGTCGGCGAAGCGATCCGATCTCGCGTCCGCTTCCATCTTGCACATGGAGGTGGGACAGCACGAAAAAAAATGATCGGCTGGCCGTCAGAACAGGTTTGTTGTCCGGATCAACAGCATGAATCACCAGCGGTCGGTTTTTCTTGATTAGCATGCGGGCAAGAAGACTGGACTTTTCATATGCGTATACCAATGGAACTCCATCAGGAGTCGATACAGAATAGCGATTCTGCGTCTCCAAACCAGTGAAGGCCTCGAAACTTTCCACTTTCTGACTCACAACCAATTCTTGGTGCTCTGAAAGGTTCGTCATAACACTCTCCATACGCTTAATTCATACTTGAATTTCACTCTAAGTGAACATAGAAAATTGTACCATACCGGTATGTTTCAGAATGAGCCCAGTTGATGTTTTGAGGTATGATCGAGCGATGACAATTGAAACCGAAATTCTCCTCCTCGGAACCATCGTGTTTTTCCTTGCTGGCTTAACTCAGGGTTTGACGGGGTTCGGGTTTGGGTTAATAGCCGTTCCCATCCTCGGCTTTATCATTTCTCCCAAAATGATCGCCCCCATGGTTGTTATATATACCTCTTTCACAAATTTACTCGTATTGAATAACGCCAAGGCACACTTAAATCTAAAAAGGATTTATGTGTTAACGGCAGCAGGTGTCCTCAGCATTCCGCTAGGAACGTTGATCATTAGTTACTTGACGGCCGATCATCTGAGGCTATTCATTGGATCTGCGGTCACAATATCTGCAATCTTGATGTCACTGGGAATAAGGATTCGAATCGTAAGGGAACGACTCGTTTCTGCAATGGTCGGTGTCGTCAGTGGAATTCTCAGCGGAAGCATCGCGATAGGGGGACCACCAGTCATCCTGTTTTTTTCAAACCAAGAGGTTCCAAGGGAAGAATTTCGGGCAAACATCGCAGCGTACTTTTTCCCAATCAATGTTGCTGCAAATATCAGCTTTTATATTGCTGGACTGTTGACCTTGGACACTGTCCTGTACGCCCTGTGGTTTGTTCCGGCGCTGACTTTAGGAGTGCTCGTTGGGAACAAATACAATAGTCTTTTATCAGAGAATATTTACCGAAGAGTTGCATTGGTCATCGTATTTTTTGCAGGGATTTTGTCCATACTAAATGGGGCAGGAATTCTGTAACTTAGTAAAAAGATAGACAGTACCGTAGCAAGATTCAAACCCTGTCATTCCAGCACGATGTATACGGTAACGGTGTATATTATGACAACATCCATGTTGCGCGACGCGTCGCATAGAAGGAGACCTTTATGACCACAGAAAAGCGGGAATACCCTGTTTCATTTCCAGTCGAATACCCGACATCATCATCCCGCCTCCTGGCATTGTTAGGGTTCGCCTTCTGGCTAAAATTGTTCCTTCTCCTCCCTCATATAATCGTTCTCTCGTTTCTAAGTATCATTTCATTACTTGTACTGATTATCGGATACATCGCTGTCCTGCTCACTGGCCACTACCCAAGAAGCCTATTTGGGTTGCAAACAGGGATCGCCCGTTGGGATTTCCGCACCTCATGCTGGTTTGTTGGATTAACAGATAAATACCCTCCGTTCTCGCTGAAGGAAGGGGGATACCCAACTGACATTTCTATCGAATATCCGGAGTCATCGTCCCGTTTCTTGGCGCTCTTAGGGCTACTGTTGATAAAACCGCTCGCGTTAATCCCTCATATACTGGTGCTCTATTTTTTGGGAATGCTGCACCCCATATTGATGTGGATTGGGTTCATCATTGTGCTTGTAACTGGCAGGTACCCACGAGGTTTATTTGAGTTCGTCCTCGGCATTATAATCTGGGATACAAGAGTGAACTGTTGGTTTGCTGGACTAACAGATAAATATCCCCCCTTCTCGCTACGATAAGGCGGTACGCAATAAGAGACCGTTAGCAACAATCGTCTGGGCAGCATTCGGCACAACATTGCACATCAATGACCTCGATAGGAATATCAATTTGTATCATAGGGTGCTCCTTGATCTTCGGTATCATTTTACACAAGCATAGAGACGATAGCCCCACACCCGGTTTACAATATTGTGGATACACGAAACCGGAGGTTATGGATGACACTAGCAATCAGATTACTTCTTGCCCTCACCATTCTCTTTGTACTCGGCTGTTCTGAGGAACGTAAAGATGCAGGTGACGAGGTGGCGAGACCTTATGAACTACCAGCAGTGACAAAGAGCGTGGATGGAAAAGCCATACAAAGTATCGCCCTCGATCCACAAATGGAAAAGAAGCTACTCGAGCTTGCGGAAAATCGTGGTACATGGTTCTGGACGACTGATATCACAACGAACATGGATCAGCTATACAACAGTTGGTCCCTAGTGTGTCAGAAAGGCACCAAACTTGAATATGCTAACGGAGTAAAGTGGTTTCGCGATGCAATCGTGAAGGCAACAGACACTGATCTCGAGGTCTTCCAGGAAACAAAACGTTCGTACAAGGTCGCCGGCTGGAGCTCTCCCTGGGCATATGTCGTAGAAACCTATGAGACCGATCCGAAGAATCCCAACTACCAGCTCTATCTCATCGAGTCGGGCGAATGGCGATACCACGATTGCTAAATAGTCATCCATCAGGCCAACCCACGGCATGATGCATCAAATATTGCTCATCAACTGCGATGATCCAATTCATTGCATCATCGTGGCCAAGAAATCGAATTAATATGGACTGCCCGGCATGTAGCAAACAAAATACAGAAAACGATCAGTTCTGCCGAGAATGTGGCACATCTCTGGGCATGCCGGCAAACAATAACGTTGAGGTGGCCCGGGATAGATCGACACGATATCACGGACTTGATGCTTTAAGAGGCATCGCAATGCTGCTTGGCATTGTTTTACACGCAGCTTTGCCCTACATGCCCAACGTGGAACTGTGGTGGCCTGTCGATGATAGGGTCTCGCCCCTCATAAGCACCATCTTTGAGTTCATACATATGTGGCGTATGCCGGTGTTTTTCATCCTCGCAGGATTTTTCGCCAATTTGCTGGTCAGCCGAAGATCGTGGAAGAGTTGGTGGGGCAATCGATTACTTCGCATTGGATTACCGATCGTGGTTTTTTGGCCTCTAATGTCCTTGACGTTACCATCGATTTTTAGCTACGGGAGAACCGGAGATCTGATATTTTTCTATTCTGACGCTGGTCAACCACATCATCTCTGGTTTTTGTGGCAATTATTGATATTCACCATATTGACCGTTCTATTCACCCCACTACATTTACTTGGCATGGGGATTGCAAACCTTCTACGCCAAAGTGGACTCGGGGTAATAACCAACATCTCCAACAAAGTAAAGTCGCTTGCATCCACGCTGTTGTTTCGAACACGGTTCCCCTTCGTGTTCATTATTCTTGCTTGTGTAATCAATTTACCAACGGGAGGAGAATTGATCTTAAACCCAATCGGAAGTGGCTTGTATTTCGCTATTGGTTATAGCCTCTACGGAAACACGTCATTGTTCTTGTTTCTGAAATCCTACTGGCGCTACTATTTCGTAGCCGGCATCATTGGTTTTACGCTCTATACAATCCTGCATGTTATATCCATGAATTTCACAGCGAATATCTATTCGAACGAGACGGCTCGTGCACTTGGCATCGAAAATGAAACGACCGAACTTTTGGCATTATCGGGGTATTTACTGAAAATGATTTGCTCTGTTTTATTTTCGTATGCGTTTATCGGCTTAGCGGAAAGCAAATTCGGGTCTTATAACGCCAAGTTAAGATTTATTTCTGATGGAGCCTATTGGATGTACTTGATTCATTTGCCCCTTGTCACCTTCATCACGTTCTCAATGTTCAATTTGAGCATACCGATCGAGATGAAATTCATCATAGCCATAGTGACAACATCCATCTTCTGTTTAACCACGTATAAATATTTTGTTCGATCGACCCCTATTGGTATCCTACTGAATGGGAGACGGTATCCCTTTAAAGCAACACGTAATTAGCAAGCGAACAGGTCCAAGACATTACTCAAGCAATGCATCAATCCGGCTCAAGAATCGGGCATACCCTCCACGGGGTTTTTGGTATTTCTTCAGCGATTCAATAAATGCACTGCGATATTCCTCACCCCGCCAAATCTCATACCGCAAGAATCCTTCAGCAGCCCGCGGAACAGAGTGCTCCCCTGCACGTGTTCCTTGCGCGTAGAGGGTTGCAGCAGCCTTGATCCGTGGATACCCAGCATCGGGGTAACGTCGAGCGAGTATGATACGCCATAGAACTTCCAGGTATTGTGGAAAACCGCGAAATTTTTTGAGGTAATAGTTTGTCGTCGCAATATCTGTGGCTTCATCAAGTAATTCTTCACCACTCGCATAATCCTTGAAAATCGTGATCGAAGTTTCTGCCTTGATTCGCGCAAGATTTAGCCGCTCATAGTCGAACAAAGTCGTGATCGCCTCATTGAGCGGAATGCCAATTTTTTCAAGATTGGTGATAGACCAGACCCAATTTTCAAGTAAGAATTCAGCACTCTCAACGATACCCAACCGAAATTCACCAAATCCATCATCCTGATACTCAACATTTTCAGATTCCATACCATGCCCCCTATCAATCCGCCTCTAGGATTATACGGGTATCTCATAGGAACAAGTACTCCTTGTTAACAGTAGTACACTTAGAACCGCAAAGGGTTATTCGTCGACGAGCGTAATAAAGAGGTTATACACATGATTGAAAAGAAGCCAAGACGCGGAAGACCCGCTCCCCAGGACAGATCCACCGCCCCGGCGAGAGATGACTTCATCGAAGGCAGAAATCCCGTCTTAGAAGCGCTAAAAGCCAACCGCCCAATCAACAAACTACTTGTGTCCAAAGGAGTTGGCCGACACAGCATCATCGGCCAGATCCTGCACCATGCAAAGCGGAATGGCGTCTTGGTGGAATACGTAGACACGCGATTCATCCAAAAAATCAGCCCAACGGGACACAGCCAGGGTGTTGTCGCCATGATTGCCACAAAAAGCTACGTTGACCTGGACGATCTTCTCGAAGCCTCTCATCAGAAAAATACTTCACCTCTATACGTCATTCTGGACGGCATCGAAGACCCCCAGAATCTAGGAGCGATACTACGCACCGCCGACGCAGCAGGCGTGCATGGGGTCATCATCCCAGAGCGACGGGCTGTCGGATTGACAGCGGCAGTATCACGAGCGTCCGCAGGTGCTGTCGAATATGTACCGGTTGCAAGGGTCGGCAATATTGCAAAAACCCTAACTGCCCTTCAGAAACAAGGGATTTGGACCGTAGGTGTCGATATGGAAGGCGATGCAGGTTATACACACGCAGATTATGATCAAGCAATGGCACTGGTCATTGGAGCGGAAGGAAAGGGTTTATCCCGTTTAGTCAAAGAACGATGCGACCTGTTAGTCTCCATCCCAATGAAAGGCCAAATCGCGTCGTTGAATGCTTCAATAGCAGCAGCACTCGTCATGTATGAAGCCGCCAGGCAACGTGATAGGAGTTCTGAAGGTAGTACCTAACACGCTATCCCACCAGAACGTATAACCCACCGCTTTTTTGTTATAGTTACTATGGTGAGCAATGGCGATAAAACAACGTTTTCTCAGTAGGAAAAACCTGATTTATGTCATGCTCGTGTATCAGGATCAATTGAGGAGAAGAATATGTCAGACACATCACCTATTGTCTATACAACAACCGATGAGGCGCCCGCTTTAGGAACGTCCTCGTTACTGCCAATACTGCAGGCTTTTACCCAGGGGTCTGGAATTGAGCTTACGGCATGGGATATTTCGCTAACAGGTCGTATTCTTGCCAATTTCCCGGACAATCTGACCGAGGAACAAAAAATCCCTGATTATTTAACGATGGCCGGTGAGCTCTGCTTGGATCCAGCAGCAAACATTATCAAACTACCCAACATTAGTGCCTCGATTCCTCAATTAAAAGCAGCAATCAAGGAATTACAAGAAAAGGGCTACAATGTTCCCGATTATCCTGATGAGCCCTCGAATGACACGGAGCGCGAAGTACAACAGCGCTTCTCGCGAGTAC
>CEUS01021881.1_pt1 | contig 10160 bp, 5 predicted proteins | sample 427031 | NCBI WGS metagenome assembly CEUS01 (sample SAMEA2622837, study PRJEB7988) | marine metagenome | biome: marine biome (ENVO:00000447); feature: marine epipelagic mixed layer (ENVO:xxxxxxxxx); material: "saline water (ENVO:00002010), including plankton (ENVO:xxxxxxxx)" | depth 140 m | reverse complement strand
TGGTGCCGGTGGCGGATTCCCCGGAGCTGGTGGAGCGCCCGGTGGTGGCGGCCGAGGTGGTTTTCCTGGAGCAAGCTCCGGGGCGAAGAAGGCCAAGGACGCCCAGCCTGGGACCCCGGAGCATACGGCTGACGACTTCGTCGCCAAGATGCTCGCTGGTGATACCAAGTCGGCGGCAAAAATGGTTTCGTCGCGAGCTCGTACACCGGCTCTCAAGGAGCTGCTTGACGGGAAAGCGGCCAAGTCATCCGGTCAGTGGAAGCAGGTGCTGCAGGGAGCCAACCGGTTGGGTGCGGCACGGTCAGTGCGATCGGATCGGGTGGTCAATTTCAGCAACTCGAAACAACAGTCCATTCGCATGACGCTGCGTCGACAAGGCAAGGAATACAAGGTCTTCAATATCACCTTTGCCAACTCTTCGACGAAAAAGAAGAAACGGAGCAGCCGATAATCTACGGACCGATGTCGGGTTCGCGGCCGTGTCACGGGCAGGGTGTCCTGCGCGTTCGGCCTAGTGCTTGAAGTGGCGTCGGCCGGTGAAGACCATGGCGATGTCGTGTTCGTTGCACGCTGCGATCACCGCGTCGTCTCCTCTCGATCCGCCCGGTTGGGCGATGGCGACGATGCCGGCTTCGGCCGCCTGGTCGATGCCGTCTCGGAAAGGGAAGAAGGCGTCCGAGGCAAGTACGGCCCCCTTGGCGCGATCTCCCGCCTTGCGATGGGCGATGTGGACGGAGTCGAGTCGACTCATCTGTCCTGCTCCAACGCCGACCACCGACCGATTCTTGGCGAAGACGATTGCGTTGGATTTGACGTGTTTTGCGACCGACCACACAAACTGAAGATCTTCCGCTTCTGCGGGGGTCGGTTGACGTTCAGTGACTGCCTGCCATTCATCCCAGGGCTCGGTACCTTCGTCCCGATCCTGAACCAGCATTCCTCCACTGATCCTTCGGTACTCAGGTCCGGCGTCGCGTGAATTGCAGAGGGCATCGAGTTTTAGGAGGCGGACGTTGTTTTTCCACTTGGGACGGGTCGTCAGTGCTTCGAATGCCATCGGTTCGAAGTCAGGTGCGATGATGGCCTCAATAAACCGACCGGGTTCGCAGAGAGCTTCAGCGGTTTCGAGGTCCAGTGGGAGGTTGAAGCCAAGAATCGAGCCGAATGCGCTGACGGTGTCTCCGGCATACGCAGCCGCAAACGCTCCAGCTTGCGTTTCTCCTACGGCGCAACCACACGGGTTGTTGTGCTTGATGACGACAGCCGCCGGATCCTGAAATTCTCGGACGATCGACAATGCCGCGTCGAGGTCGAGGAGATTGTTGTAGGAGAGTTCTTTTCCTCCCAGCACTTCCGCGGCCGCCAGGGTGGCGGGGTCGGCGTTGGGTTCGACGAACCAACTGCCCTGCTGGTGGGGATTTTCTCCGTAGCGGAGTGTGGCGCGGGGGTTGAGCGTGATGGTCAGTGGACTGTCGTCAGACTGCGAGTCCTCATCGGCAAGCCCCGCCATGTAGTCGGCGATCGCCCTGTCGTAGGTAGCGGTCATTTCGAAGGCGGCCGTTGCGAGTTTCTGCCGGAGGTGGTCATCGAGACCGTCGCCCTGTAGAGCTTCGAGGACGCTCGAGTACTGTTCGGCTCGTGTCACGATGGCGATGTAGGCGTGATTCTTGGCTGCCGAACGCACCATGCTTGGTCCGCCGATGTCGATTTGTTCAATCGCCTCGGCCACGGTAACGCCCTCCCGGGCAATGGTCTCCTCGAATGGATACAGGTTGCAGACGACGAGTTCGAACGGAACGATCTCGTGTTCGGCGATTGCCTCGGCGTCATCGGGCCGGTCGGGACGCCCCAGGATGGCGCCATGGACCTTGGGGTGCAGGGTCTTGACCCGCCCCTCCATGATCTCGGGAAATCCGGTGTATTCGGTGATCCCGATAACGGGGACACCGGCCTCTTCGAGGTGTCGCCGGGTGCCCCCGGTGGAGATGATCTCGAAGCCGAGTTCGGTCAGTTGTTTGATGAAGGGGGCCAGGCCGGCCTTGTCACTGACGCTGACCAGGGCCCGTCGTGCTGAGCTGTCGCTCATGAAATGACTCTCCAGTTACGGATCCGTCCGTTCCGGAGCGCGATCGTACTGACGTCGGCGAGCCAATTCAAACCCGTTGGCTTTGCTGTCGGGTCAATTCTTCGCGGGCGTGGTGGCTCGGTTGTCGCCAGCGGCCGGCGCTCCGGCCGGAGCAGCGGGCTGTGCTGGAGCTGCTGCCGGTTCAGGAGTCTCAGGTGCGAATTCCGGGAGGATCGGCGACAGGTCCGGGTTTTGGTGGTAGGTGGGGAACTCGCGGTCTGCTCCTGCCTCACGGATGGCGACCAGTAAGCCGCTGTTGGTTGCCAGGAACAGTCGGTCGGTTCGGTTGTTGGGGAATTTGACCCCGAACTGTCTCAAGGGCATGGTGCCCAGCACGGCACCGTCTTTGCGCCGGAGGATCACGATGTTGCCGACGTGGTCGGTGGTATAGAGCCTCTGATGAGATGCGCCGACGTAGTCCGTGATGCCGTGCCGCCACCATTTCCGCTTGCCTGTCAGTGTCGAGAGTGCGAACAGTCCGCCGGAGTTGGGGAAAATGAACACCTGCTGGCCAATCACCCTGGGGGTTCGGCGGATCGGAAATCCGGAGGGAAACGGCTGCCAGCGTGCGTTTCCGTTTTCGGCATTGAGGCAGTAGAGATTGAAGTCCTCACAGGCGATGTAGAGGAAACCAGCCTGATAGGTGATGGGAGCGGAGACCGGGGAATCGGTTTCCGACTGCCATTGCAGACGTGGTGAACCTGCGGTGATGCTGTAGAGCGAGTTGTCGAGGCTGGCGAAATTCACGACTCGATCGGTCACGATCGGCGGTGTTGTGATCTGTTTGCCTGTCTTGTAACGCCACTGCCTTGCCAGGAATCCCCACTTGGTCAGTTCGTTTTTCAGGTACAGCTCACGAATCCTGTTCAGATCAAAGGCGAAGATGCTGCCGTCGTGCGAGCCGTAGAAGATCTGGTCCTCGCTGACCGCGGGACTGGTCGAAGGGGTGCGGGGCAGTTTGAGTTCCCACAGCAGTTCGCCAGAGAACTTGTCGAGGCAATAGAGCTTGCGTGCTGCGGAGATGAAAGCGAAGTCGCGATTGGTCACCGCCGGTTGACTCGGAGCGTCGCGTGGACCCAGTTGTGCCGACCAGATCCGTCGCCCAGATTCGTTGTCGAATGCGGTGACGGTCCCGCTGGTGGCCTGCATCACCACGATGTCCTCATCGACGACCATGTGAGCGACGACGTCCCGGCTGGGGTCGAGCCTGGCCTGTCCCCACCACATCCGAACCAGCCCGTGGCGGCGGAGCATGGTGTGAGTGGGCAGAACCTGGCCTCTGATGCCCTGTTGCGCCGATGCGGGGGACGGGGCCAATGTGCCCAGTGACAATGCCAGGGAAAGGGCCAGAACGGTGCAAATGGATCGGGACTGGGTCATGGTGGGGCGATCGTCGGGGATTGCGGTGTGTTGTGGGGTCGTCTGAAGTGTACTCCGGTGAGGCGTCGGCGAGCCAGAGGCTGCTACTGCCTATCTCTCTTCAGTCGACCGGAGTGAAACGCGGTCGAGAGTCGAAGCGGAACGACGGTGAGCGAGACCGGGAATTGTTGGATTCGCGGTGGTTCGACCGGTACAATTCCGCCGACTGCCCCGGCCGTCATGACAGTCGGTTGGGCGATCGAAATGGGGGGCGAGGGTACGGGTCGTGACAGGTGGTTCAGACAGATCGATTGTGAGGGGGGCGACGTGCCGAGTCGCCGCTGTTGCGTGGACCCTGTCGTCCCTGGCGAACGGACTTTCGGCCGACGTGATCCGGTTGGATAACGGTGGTGAGCTGCGAGGTGAACTGCTGCGGGCGGTGACCCGGACACCGGGTGAGACGATCGTGATGCGGACGTTGGCCGGGAGTCGAGTCGAGGTGTCAGGCGAACGAGTCGTGTTGGTGGCTCGACGGCCGTTGAAGGTCGAGGAGTACGAATTGCGTGCCGAGCGAGTGGCGACCGGGTCGGACACGGCAGAAGGGCACTGGGAATTGGCCGAGTGGTGTCGTAAGCAGCGATTGCCTGACCAGCGACGGGGGCATTTGGAGCGGGTGGTTTCGCTGGATCCCCGACACAAGCAGGCTCACTACGGGCTGGGGCACACCCTGCGGGACGGGAAGTGGATGACCCGAGAGGAGTTCATGGAGTCTCGAGGCTTGGTCCGTTTTCGCGGCCGTTACATGACGCCTCAGCAACGTGATGACCTCCAGGCGAATACGATCGGGGCCACGGCCTACCGCAAGTGGTTTTCTCAGATTCGAATCTGGCACAAGTGGATGAAGACCAGGGACCCGGTCCAGCAGGCAAGAGGGCGAGACGAATTGCTGGGGATTACGGACCCGGCAACTGTGGTTCCTCTGGTGCGGATCCTCGGCCGTGACGATGTGCCGACGATCCGCGAAGTTCTGGCTCGGGTGTTGGGGGGGATTTCCGGCCCGGCGCCGGTTGGGCCACTGGTGGAACTGACATTGCGAGATACCAGCTACGCGGTCCGTGGGACGGCAAGAAATGCGATTGGCTCGAATCGGCTGGGTGCGGCTGTTCCGTTTGCGATTGCTGCCCTGGGTGACCGATCCAATGAGGTCGTTCGTCGTGCGGCAGTCCTGTTGGGTCAGTGTGGCGACCTGGCGGCGGTGCCACACCTGATCGCGGCATTGGTGACCCGTCACGTTCACCGTGTCCGAGTGCCGGGCAGTCGGCATCCCAGTTTCGCGGTTGCTCGTGACGGCACACCGGTGCACCCGGCAGTGGCTCAGGGCTTCGGTGTGCCACCGGCAGTGATCCGTGGCATGCAGGCGGGGCGTTTCCCGTTCGGCGTCGTCATCCTGCCCCCCCAGTTTTCCGAGAGGGAGACCCAGGTGATCTCGGTGGTCGTCGATCGTGAGAATCCCGAGGTGTTGGCGGCATTGAAGAAACTGACCGAACATGACGGGCCGGGTTACAACCGTCGGCCGTGGAAACTCTGGTGGTTGGCTTTCCAGCAGGGGGCCCAATGACTGACTCGCCATCGTCCCGCGCCGGTCGTCAATTGCTGGAAAGCCTCGAGCGGTCCGGGATCACTCACCTGGCTGGTCCGGCCGAATCCGTGGATCTCCAACCGAAAGACAGCGAGATGCCGATTGCCGGAGGAGACGATAAGCCAGTTGGAACTGGCCTGGAGGAGATGGCGCGCACCGTTGCTACCTGCCAGCGTTGTCAGGAATTGGCGGAAACGAGAACCCAGACGGTCTTTGGTGTCGGGGATCCCGATGCGAAGATCCTGTTCGTCGGCGAGGCACCCGGAGCCGATGAGGATCGTCTGGGTGAACCGTTCGTTGGCCGTGCGGGCAAACTGCTCGACAAGATCATCACCGCTTGCGGGCTGCAGCGTGAGCAGATCTACATCTGCAATATTCTCAAGTGTCGACCGCCGGGGAACCGCAACCCGTCGCCGGAGGAAGCGGGGAACTGTCGCGAGTTTCTGGATGCGCAGATCGCTGCGGTCGCGCCTGAGTACATCGTCTGCTGGGGCTCGGTGGCGGCAAAGAACCTGTTGGACTCGACCGAGACGATCGGCCGAATGCGACGGAAGTTCTTTGAGTACGGCGGGGCGAAGGTGCTGTGTACCTATCACCCGTCCTACCTGTTGAGAAATCCGTCGGCAAAAAAGGATGTCTGGGAGGACATGCAGATGCTGTTTGCCGACATGGGAGTGACGCTGACGGGGAACCAGTGAGCGTCCGGGTCGGACCGACGCGTTCCTCCCAGGGGGCGTCTACCCGACGGATTTTCGGTACAGCGCGTTGATGTAAGGGATTGGCTCGTTGCCCAGCGCCTTGAGAATTGTGCCGCCGGCGGTGAAACAATGGGTCACCCAGTCGGGTTGTCCGTAACGGGCCAGGGCGGTGCCCCCCTCGCCGCCACCCACGTAGACCTCGATTCCGGATTCGGTCATGCGTTTCAGTTGTCCAATGAACTCACGAGTTCCCGTTTCAAAAGCTTCCTCTTCGAACAACCCAAACACACCGTTGTGGAAGGCGATGGCCGGTCGTGCTCCGGAATCGACTTGCTGGCGATGAAAGTCCAGAAACCTGCCGACGGCGTCGGCCTGTTGGAGGCGAGTAGCCGGGCCGACATCAAATTGGGCTTCGCCATCGGGGATCGTGCGGCTGGCCGAACCGTCTCCGAGTACGAAATCGACCGGCAGAACGAATTCGATCCCGGCCTCGAGTCCCCGGCGGTACATCTGGTCGGCCTGCTCAAGCCGTTCCGGAGGGATGTGGATTTTCGAGTGGGCTGGATCGCTGGCAAGTCCGAGTCCAAATTCGCTTCCAGACTGCCGAGCCGCGGCCACTTTCAGGGCCAGCGCCAGTCCGCCGGCGGCAATCACCATCCGAACGGTGCCGCGAGCGAGAATTTGTTCGAGGTCGTCCAGCTTGTTGATCTTGATGCCGCTGAAGACAACCAGGTCGGCCTGGCGCGTGCGTGTGACGTGGCGAGTGAGTTCGACGTCGACGTAGTGTCCCAGGGCGACGTGGTCGCATCCCAGTGGGACAAGCGTGCTCGAAAGGTCCCGGTTCGAGGCGGCGAAGCCCTCGTTGACATGCACACGTCCGAGTTTCTCGATGACCGTGTTGACGTAGTTGGCCAGCTTCGGAGCAATGTCTGCCAGCGCGTCATCGTCGACCTTCCACAGGGCCTGTTCGAGTGTGTAGCGGCGGGTGTTTTCGAGCACGGCAATTGAGCCGTCGGGCAGGTTGGCCACCTGATCGGCAGCTGATGTGAGCACGTTGCCGGTATCGTCATCAAGCCATTCTCCGACGAATGCGATGGGTTGCCCTCCGCGAGCGTCCCGGGGCAGAAGTGTTTCGAGATGGTGAGCGATTGGCTCCAAAGACAGTTCGGGATCGCGGCCCCGGTGTCCGTAGACCAGTTGCACCCACCCCCGCTGGCTGCCGTAGCTGAGCGTTTCCACCAGTGACCGGAGGCGAACGTCGTTGTCAATTGTTCCGTCGTCTCCAACAACGACATCCGTGTCACCCCGAACGAGCACACGGGATCCGGCCAGAAGGTCGCCCAGCGAATCGAGCGAAGGGATGGCTTGGAGGCAGGTTTCCAGCGGGGGGATATCGTCAGAGGATCCGATCAGAGCGGAGCACCAGCGGATCGTGTCGTCGATTGAGATAGTCATGTGGAGATTCTGGGGGAAGAACAGTCAAGATTGTCAGGACGCGTGAAGTATGGGGTAAACGGTCTGTCTGGCCACCGTCAAGGCAGAAGGAAAAGCGATCGTCGAGGGTTTCCGGCCCGTCGACGGATCGCCTATGATCACGCTTGATCCTGTGTTTTTCGTGTTCGAATCCCCGATCCGACCGAGAGCCCACGTGTATCCTCAGCCCCGTCGTTGGAGCCGGCTGGACTGGCAGGCTGTCCCGGTGGGGGTGCTGCTGGTGGCGTGTCTGGCCGTGGGGGAAAGTGTGGCAGTTGGCCAGGAGATCCCGGCCGACCAGCCTGCGATTCGGTCCGTCACGGTGGGACTTGGCGGATGGATCAAGGTCGGCAAGTGGGCACCGGTCCGTGTGGCCGTCTCGGGCGGCAAGGCCGGGAAGTCGGTCCGGTTGGTCCTGTCGACGGCGGACCCGGCCGAACGGACAGCAGCCTTCGTTGCACCCGCGGTTGATGTGCCGGCCGGAGAACACCGCCAACTGTTCGGATGGTTTCAGCCGGGGCGGCTGGGCGGGGATCTCGGAGTGGCGATCCACGTCAAGGGCGTCCAGGTGGATCGCCGGACCGTGCCGATACACACACTTCCGGAACGGCCGTTCAGTTGGCGAATGCGAATCGGTGGAACCGAGGTGTCTCGTGGGGTCGATCGAATCGACATTCCGGTCCGCCCGGGGCAGAAGATTGTTTTCGTCAACAGTGATCCCCAGGCCGCTCACGGCCTGGTGATTTCTGGTGAGTTGCCGGCCGAGGCAATGAGAGCCTCGGCCGGGGAAAGTGGGCGGCTGGTCGATCCGTGCCGGCCGACAGACACCGGCGGGACGTTGCCGGTGGTGGTGGAATACGAGGTGACCGAGCGTCTGAAACAGCCTGTGGCTTTTCACGGCCTGGCCACCGGCTGGGCGCTCTCGGGACGGTTCGTTCCGGCGGATTCGAAGTCTGTAGCGGCGAAGGCGGCCGAGGAGCGGGTTGAGATCGCCTTTGAGGGGCGGCCGGTGGTGTTGAGTCAGTCGGAGTCGTTGTGGTTGGCGTGGGGTGGAGCGGCCGGGATGGATATCACCGGCCGCGAACGGAACGCGGACCAACCGGCCCAGGGGGGCAGACGGGCCGTCCCATTGACGGGAACCGAACAGCGGTTGCATCGGATCCACGATCTCGATGCGGTTGACGCGATTGTGATCGCTGCCGGTGACCGTTATGAGATCACCGAAGCCGATAGCCAGGTGATGTCCGACTGGGTGGCCTCCGGGGGTCACTTGGTGATCTCGGTCGGGGCGCAACGGGCCAGTTGGCTGAAGAGTCCAATGGCCGAATGGGTTCCGGTCCGGGCCGCCGCGGATCGACAGATGAGCGACAGTGACCTGAGGGGGCTGGAGGCGCTGGCGGTCGGCAGCCAGCGGATCCCGTTCCAGGGCCGTGTACGTGGCACGGAACTCGAATTGTCTGACGGCCGCACGTCGGTCCCGTCACTGACCGGGCCCCTGGTGGGAGTGTCCGCCTACGGCTTCGGCCGAGTCACGATGCTGTCTGTCGATATCGATCGGGATCCGTTGGTTCGCTGGGCAGCGTTGCCACGACTTGTCGAGAGACTTGTCGAGGGAGCCGAACCGGTCGAGGCGGTGATCGGTGGGGACGGGGCGAGCTCGACACGCACTCGTGGAGGAGGAGCTCTCTCCCATTCGGGAATCTCGGATCTGAAGACTCAGTTGCATGGCGTGCAGGACGAGTTCGAACAAGTGAGCCGCTTGGAGATCTGGCAGGTGCTGGTGCTGGTGATCGCGGTTCTGTTGCTGGTCGGACCAGTGGATTTTCTGTTCGTTCGTCACGTTTTGAAACGACCACGAGCGACCTGGGTGACCCTGCCGCTGATGATTCTGGCCATGACCCTGGTGGCTGCCTGGGTCGGTGTTTCTGCCAATGGTCGGGATGTTCTCGTCAATCAACTCGACATCGTCGACGTCGATACGGTGACGGGACGAATTGGCGGACGGACCTGGGCCACCATTTATTCGGCGGACAGTCAGAGGTTTCGGATAGAAGCCCGGTCGGCAGGCTGGACGGATGGTTCGGCACCCGCGGGGCCCGGTGGAGAGGATCGCGAGGTGGTGTGGAGCGGGGTGCCTGAGGAATCGTTCGGAGGGATGCACCGGGAGGGCCGCCGGACGTTGGACGAACCGGACTACCGTGTGGCGACGGGCGTGTCCGAATCAATGATCGATGATCTGCCGGTGGCGGTGTGGTCGACACGCACGATGTCCGCATCCTGGCGGACCCGGATCGCTTCGCCGGTGACAGGAAGTCTTGAGAGCACCGGCGTGGGCCAGCTTTCCGGGGAACTCCGCCACGAGTTGCCTGGCATACTCGATGACTGGTTGATCGCCCACGGCAATCGTGTCTTCCTGGCGAGGTCCTCTGGCGGCAAGAGAAGATCATGGGAGACGGGGACATCGATGAAACTGGGGACGTCGGACATCCGCATCGAGTCGTTGAAAGGGTATCTGAATCGCACGACGACCCGAAAGGTCGTCCGCAAGCATGGATTTGGTTCCGACGTGTTGTCGGTTCCGGGGCGGTATGATCCTCGGAGTCGCAATCCGGCCGACTGGATCGAAATTCTGACGTTCCATCAGGCTGCCGGCGGAACCGGCTACACCGGCCTGGAGAACCGAGATCTTGCCGAACTGGACCTCTCAAACCTGTTGACACTCAACCGGGCTGTCCTGCTGGGACGCCTGGTCGCTGCGTCGACGGACGGCACCGTGGCGGGGACCGAGTTGGTCGTCAACGGAGAGCCGGTTTCGGCGACGGGAATCCGCCGGGTGACCTATGTCCGGGTCGTGCTGAAGGTCAAT
>CEUS01176522.1_pt1 | contig 10161 bp, 10 predicted proteins | sample 427031 | NCBI WGS metagenome assembly CEUS01 (sample SAMEA2622837, study PRJEB7988) | marine metagenome | biome: marine biome (ENVO:00000447); feature: marine epipelagic mixed layer (ENVO:xxxxxxxxx); material: "saline water (ENVO:00002010), including plankton (ENVO:xxxxxxxx)" | depth 140 m | reverse complement strand
TATGGGTCAAATAAATGGGTCAAACAAGTTGAGAATATGAAAGAAATTGTTCTTTCATACTGGAAAGATTGTGACCGTCTAGCAACGACACTCCTTTTCCATTTGGCAATTGCACTAGGGGTAAAGCCTGCTATTCTTCTAGATTTTTTTCATGAACCATTGACTAACATGACTTTGCTTCATTACCCAGTCTCAAGCACAAAATCCCAAAAATCAGGAATTCATCCGCATAAAGATATAAGCGCGATAACTATTCTTCACCCGGATCCTTTAGGAGGACTTGAAATTCGAACAAGAAAAGGTGAATGGTTTGAAATTTTCTGTCCTCCGGATGCACTTTTGGTGAATATAGGTGACTTGATGGAAGTGTGGTCTGGTGGCCGTTTTATTTCTACACCACATCGTGTTTTGAATCGCACTGAGGAATCTCGTTATAGTGCCCCGTATTTTTCTGTTCCTCGTCATTCGACTTTGGTTAAACCTTTAGTCGATTGTGGAAATAGTTTTGAGCACAGAGAAATTTCAGTCGGTGAGGTGACAGCTGAAGTTTGGCGAACAAATTGGATTGATGAAAATCCCTCAGAATCTGGTTATCAATTAGGGGGAATAAGTTAGTTTGTAAGGCAGGTAGACCTATTAGCTTTCTAATCTAAAGGTAGATCGCCTGATGTAGCTTTAATGCGCTCATCAAGCTGGTGATAGTCAGAAACTGAGTCGCTAAAAATATTTAATACAGTTTTAAGACCTGTTGGAGGGTCTAGGGTCCCAGCGGTTATAGCTCTTATTTTGTCTCTTCCTTTGTCTTCCCAAAAAAGGCTTGATCCACAATTAGAGCAGAATCCATATTTTACTTCTTCCGTTCTGTTCCACCAGGTAAGAGTGGAGTCAGATTCGAAAAAGAAATTTTCAATTTTAGTGGATGTACCTGCCATAAAGTGGCCTGTCCAGTGACGGCATGGATCACAATGGCAATTAAGTACGTTTCTTAATTCTCCTGTTATACGAAAACGAATCATTCCGCATGCGCAACTTCCAGTTATCTGATTTTTGATGTTTTGGCTTGATGCTTTTTTATTACTCATTGTTCCTCCTTGACTAACTTATAATTGGGCTTGAGTTTTCTGGTTTTCTTTTTCGTTTACCATTTAGCAAGGTTCCAATTGGTGTGTATCTGACAAATAATTGGTAAGAAGCTAATAAAATCGGACTTATTGAAATGCAGATGAGGAAAAATTTTAGAAATGAAAAAATTTCCCAGTCCCTAAATAGCCACTGGGCTGAAATAACAAGCGGTAAATGCGCAATGTACATCCAATAAGACGCATCAGATAAATAACGCACACTATTTCTTTCTTTAGCAAAAAGTTTTCTAAAAAGTCCGATGAGACCAATGGACATTCCCCAGGCATAAAGAATTTGTAAAAGCGAAGCGATAAACCAGGAATCACCTTCAAAAGTTGCTCCTAGGCCTAGAGGTAAGATACCTATAACCGTTATTGGAAGCAGTACATACCATCTCTTACCTAAGTGATCTATTAATGGTTCAGATTTTTTTGTTCTTATTCCGAAAGTTATTGAACCGAAAGCAAAGAAAAGACCGTAGTAGATAAGAAGGTGTGCTGGTGGAAAAAATTCTGTGAAAGTATCGGGGCCAAAAGATGCGTAATTCCCACCGTCGCCCATTTTTAACTGCATCAAAAGAGAAGCAGGCAACAATAGCCAAATAAGTTGAAGTTTAAAGTTAGGTGTATTTTTTATAACTGGTCTGATTGTTTGTAGAACAATTGAAACTATGCAGAAACCCGCAACCATCCAACACAAGAACCATAAGAACCACAAATGATGAAATTGGTTTAACCAAGACTTTATATCTTTGTCTTTCTTGGAGTCATCAAGTTCGTTCCCAGCCCAGTTAAACCAAAAAAGATCATCCCAAGTCTGACCTAATGTGCGTAAATCGTTAGCACCGTAATTGATAAGAACGTCGGCACTTTTGGTGCTCCCTGCGAAAACAGCTAGAACTAGAGGTGTCTCATCTTTAGCATTGAGCGGATCTGGTTGTGCACCTGCCTCAAGAAGTACTTTGATTATTTCATGGTTACCCAGAAGAGCTGCTAGATGTAAGGGCGTGTTGGCTTCATCACCGCGAACATTTATGTCTGCGCCCATTGAAATCGCATATTCCACTCCCTTCGTATTCTCTGTAAAGATAGGAGTCCAAATGTCTTCAATATTTTGTGTTTTTTCATATTCTGAGACTGCTGCTTCTTCACTAACCCAGTTCATCAAAGGGATTATTGTGACGAAGCAAATCAATAGTGGAAGAAAAATTCTTTTAAATCTATGCCAAACCAGTTCATTCAAACCACGTTTTTTCCAGACCATTGATGTGAAAAAACCGCTAAGAAGAAAAAAAAGTTGCATACGAAAGCCATGAATACCAAGTACAAGCCACCAGAAAAATTCACTACCAGCACGAATGTCATTAACTGACCAAACGCCCCCTAGAAAAGACATAGCGGCATGAAGTGCAATCCCAAGGAGCATGGCAAAACCCCTTAGCGCATCAAGATCATGCCACCTTTTAGATAAAGTTTCTTCTTTCATTCAAAAGACTTTAGGGTTTTGTAATTTAATTAGATAAGACGTCAAGTACGGTCTTCCAGCCCTTGTCTTTCTCATTGTTGCGGTAAAATTCACAAAAACCACACTGTGTACACACTACATAACCGAATTTCTGGTTTTGCAGATTCATATATCTCGACAGGCCTGAACCCGTTGTACGTATTTCGCCAGTTTCAGCCTGCAGATTTCCACATTTTTGACATTTAAAATTATTGATAACTATCCCCTTTTTTTAGTTCAATTAAAATCTTAAACCAGATAACTTTTTAAATTTGTTAATTAGTGAATTTTAAACTCCGGACTGTTTTAGAGCATTTTTTTAAGTTAAAATACAAATAGCTCAATATTAAAATTTTCTAAGGAAAAAAAATGGTAACACTTACAGAAGAAGCAAGAAAAAAAGTTAGCGAACTATTGTCTCAGGAAACTGAAGAAATGGCTTTGCGTGTTGCCGTAAGACCAGGCGGCTGTTCGGGCTTTAGTTATGAGATGTATTTTGATACTGATAAAGCAGAAGATGATGTTGAAAAGCTTTTTGATGAAGTTCGTGTAGTAGTTGACCCATCAAGTGCTGAATTATTGGTAGGGGCAACTCTTGATTTTAAAGATGGGCTTAATGGAGCGGGTTTTGCAATTGATAATCCAAATGCTCAAAAAACCTGTGGATGCGGTAAATCTTTTTCTTGATTTCTTTTTAAAGTACAGTTGATAGTGCTTTTGATACCTCTTTGGTGTCCATTGCAAAGTGAAGAATGCTTGTAACTACATTTTCATTATTTGCGACGATCAAACTTGGCTCGAAGGTAAGACCAAAGGCTTCAACAACGGGTGTAACTGAAAAGTTTTGTTTTGCAGGTTCCTTAAAAACTTCGGCGTGAATGATTGACAGTTTTTCTCCTAGCAATTCTGATTGTTCAATAAGGATGTCTAGAGCAGGGCCACAAACATCCTGTTGGCAAAATTGAGGTGTAGAGATAAGCAATGCCGTGGGAGTGGGTTTAGATAGAGATTCATCGAGGCTTTCTTTGTGAAGAGTGCAAGGGCCTGATGATTTAGTGCAAATAGGATTAATTTGTAAATTATTTAAGATTGTTGGCGTTTGAATAGATGGCATTTTTTGGCCAATCTGAATTAGTTGAATATCTGATGGTTGAGCGACAAGTAGTCGATGGTGACCAGTTAACCCTTCGCCCTCAACTTTATATTCGCCAGATCTGGGAGGATTAAAAATTAGAGGAAAATATGGGATCACCCCAAGTTCCCCATGTCGGTTAACTTTTCCATCGAAAATTGTTTCTCCAGAGTCAACCTCTTTTACAAGTAATTTAATTGAATTCGGAGCTTCTTCGGACACAGGCCATCCTTCTTCATTAAGAAGTACGTAGGGCGCGCGCTGAGGAGAACCACTAGTAAAAATTGTTGGTGCTTGAAAACCATCTGCGAAACGCGCTCCAAGCGATAGCGTTTTAGAATCTTCTTTATTTCCGCAGTTAGTAAGCATTAATCCACCCGTAAAACCCGCAATGCTGATTAGCGCATGACGGCGAGATAGAAGAAACTTATTTGTAATCACAAGTAAAGATTACTAGTTAGTTGTTTTAACAACTTACGGAGAATGACCCTTTTATGAAAGACCAAAAAGAATTAACAGTCAAAGTAGACGGAGAGGTCTTCGAAATTGATGATGTAGACCTTACATTGTTAGATTTTTTACGTAGTCAAGTTGGTATTACCTCGGCAAAAGATGGATGTAGTCCTCAAGGCCAGTGTGGTTGTTGCACTGTTTTAGTAGATGGACAAGCAAGAATTTCTTGTGTGACTCCAGTGAGAAGAGTGGCAGGTCGAGAAATCACGACAATGGAAGGTCTAGATACTGAAATAAAAACCGAATGGGCGGAAGCTTTTTCGGAAGTTGGAGCTAGTCAGTGCGGGTTTTGTACCCCTGGGATAATTATGCGGTTCGCGGCTCTTCAAAAAAATGGAGAAGAAGTAGAGATCGATAAAGTTAAACGTTCCTTGCACGCGCACTTGTGTAGATGTACAGGTTGGCAAACAATTGTTGAGGCCTGGGAGAAATATGGTAAATCAGAAGGAATTATTGAAACAAAAGAAGCCTCTCGAAGAGCAAGTATAGAAGGTAGATCCAATCAAAAAATTGACTTAGATACTGCTTTAGGTAGAGGTGGTTTTTCTGCTGATACAGCACCATCAAATTGTCTTGTAGCAGTACCAGACTCCTCCGGAGGGTGGTCTTTGGGCGAGGATTTGGATGAGGCGAGGAATCTTTCTCAAAAGATTCAAGGCAGACGAACAACTATTAAAGCGGTTTCTCCAATAGAGCTACCGCCAGGAGAATGGGATGCAGTTCTTAAAACTAACTGGGTAGAACCAGGATATTTAGAAACTGATTCTGCTTGGTGTGAACCAGATGGCGAACCTTCAACACCATTAGCTAATGGTGGTGCTTTCGGGTCAAAACTTGAATCATTGGCACCAGAAGCTGCAAGATCGCTAGCTAATAAATATAGAAGACCTGTTTTAGCAATTTTATCAAGAGAAGATTCTGTCCGTCTGGGTCCGAAACGACCACCAATCGCTGGGGGAGTTAACAAAAATGGGAAAGGGATTATAAGAGTCGCTCGAACTCCCGGGATAGTTGATGCTATTCATTCAGTCGCCCCAGAAATAGAAGTGGAAGAAATTGATATAAATGGACCACCTACTTCATCAAAGATAAGGGCAGCTGGATGGGCAGAAGCTCAAATTTTATTGTGTGGAGCTATTGGTAAGGTTGGAACGATTTACTCACCTGATGGATCATCGGCTTCAGCTGAAGTAGATGAAAAACAAATCAATATTTCAGTACGTTGTGGACTTCCATTAAATGAAACAGTTTTGAGATCATATTGCATAGGTGCAGCTCACATGGCTTGGAGTTGGGTGACTTCAGAATCGCTTACAGTCGATGAAAACGGTGAGGTGCAGGATTTAACAGTTAGGTCCTTTGGAATTGTTAGAGCTGGCGAAATGCCTGAAGTGAATGTTGAGATTGAACCTGACAAAGGTGACCCCATCAATGGTTCTGATGCAGTATTCACCGCAGTTGCTGCAGCAACATGGATACATAAAGGCACTTTGCCTGAATGGCCTATAGGCCAGTAAAGGTGTAATTATAATTTCTAAATTAAGGAGAAGATATGAGTAAACCTGTAGGCCCCTACACTCCAGCAATGCATGCAGGGGATTTTTTAATGATCAGTGGTCAAATAGGACATGTTGACGGAACTCTTGTAGATGGTGGTCTCGATGTTGAAGCACCTAGGGCATTAGAGAATCTTAAAAAATTACTTGAACTTGAAGGAGTTTCTCTTAATCAAGTTGTAAAGACAACTGTCTTTTTAACTGACATGGATGATTATGTTCGAATGAATGAAATTTATTGTGCGGTATTTGATGAACACAGACCTGCACGTTCTGCTGTAGCTGTTGCTGCTTTGCCTTTAGGTGCTTGTATAGAGATTGAGGCAATGGTTTATAAAAGATAAGAGTATTTTCTTTTAATCTTTTTATTACTTATAGCGTAAGTAGTTTTATGGTGGCAGAATGCATTTATGGGTGGAGCCGTAATCATGATTATCTTGCTTGTTGTAGTTATGCCTGTTGCAATTTTGTTGAGTGGAGCTTTAGCGGCAGCTTTAATTGGTGGATTGGTTAAAAAAGATGTTGATAAAACTCATAAAGAGTCTGAACTATTTGAAATAAGCGAATCTAATCCTTGGTTGCAGGAAAAAACTTCTGATTAAGTTAAGAACCCCAACGAGATTGACCAAACCTATAACCTACAGATCTCACTGTTGAGATTAGGTTCGCATGTTCTTCGCCAAGTTTCGCCCTAAGCCGTCTTATATGGACGTCTACCGTTCTACCTCCGCCGTAATAGTCATAACCCCAGACCTCACTTAGAAGTGTTTCTCTTGTGAATACCTTTCCGGGTCTTGTAGCAAGAAAACGTAGTAGTTCATATTCCATATATGTCAGATCTAAAGGTGAGTCATCGATAGTTGCTTGGTATGTTTCGATATTTAAAATAAGCGAACCGTAATTTATAAGCTCAGGTTGTGATTCTTTTCCAAACTTGAAAAAGAGGTTATTGAGTCTTATCTCTAACTCTTCGGGGTGAAAAGGTGTGATACAGAAATCGTCAAAAAGATTTTCATTTATTTTAAAGCTATTTATTTGACCTTTACTAGTAAGCAAAAGAATTGGCACTAAGGGGTTTTCTGTTTGTCGTAGTTGTTTGCAAAGTGTAAGTGCTCCTTCAATATCAGAATCGGCAACAATGATTCCACCTCCCCAACCGCCATCAGGTTGGTCTTCAAGAGCAGAATCAGAATTGTTAATTGCTTTCCAAACCCAACCATTTTGATCAAGGCATTGAGATAATTCGGGGGGCGGAGGTGCCGGAAAGACTAGGAGTGTTTCAATCATCAAAACTTCTTGCTACCAGTTAGGAAGATATTGGTCGATTTCAAAAGGTGTAACTTGACGTTGATACTCATTCCACTCTGTTCTTTTATTTCGTAGAAACCACTCAAAGATATGGTCTCCGAGTGCTTCTCTTACTAGCTCTGATGCTTCCATTTCATCTAAAGCTTCGGAAAGATTTGCGGGCAAGCTAGCAACCCCTAACTCTTTTTGTTCTGCCCGACTCATTTCATAGAGATTTGTTGTTGCTTCGGGTGGCAGTTCGTAATTCTCTTCAATTCCTTTTAAACCAGCTGAAAGCATTACAGAAAATGCTAGATAGGGGTTGCAAGCAGGGTCTACCGCCCTGTATTCAATTCTTGCTGAATCGGGCTTATCTTGTTTATGCACAGGGATTCGAACCAGTGATGATCTGTTGTTACGAGCCCAAGAAACATAACGTGGAGCCTCGTATCCCTCATTAATTCTTTTATATGAGTTAACTAATTGGTTTGTTATGGCGGTTATCTCTCGAGCGTGATATAGAAGACCTGCAACAAATGATTGTCCTATTGAGGAGAGGCTTCCTGATGGGTCGTGGAAAACATTTTTTCCTTCACTAAATAGAGAAAGGTGTGTATGCATTCCCGAACCCTGAACACCATTAAGAGGTTTAGGCATAAAAGTTGCATATACGCCTCGATCTAACGCGATTTTTTTAACAGCTAATCGCAGAGTCATCACTGAATCAGCCATATTTAAAGCATCTGTGTATTGTAAATCTATTTCATGTTGGCTGGGACTGTCTTCATGAAATGAGTATTCAACAGGTATGGAAAGAGCTTCAAGCATATGGAGTGTGTGTCTTCGGAGGTCTGAAGCGACATCCATTGTTGTTAAATCAAAATATGAGGCTTGATCTAACGGTATTGGTTGTATGCCATTTTCTTGGTTAGCAAAGTAGAAAAATTCAATTTCGGGGGCACAAAACATTTCGTATCCTTTTTCCCTAGCTGAATCTATATTTCTACGTAAAACCTGTCTCGGGTCACCAGCGAAAGGTGTTCCATCAAGATTTGTGATGTTGCAAAACATAGTTCCCGAAGCTTCATCATCAGCTACCCATGGAAGCAATTCAAAAGTTGAAGGATCAGGTCTAGCTAGCACGTCGCTTTCTTGGATTCTGCTAAAACCGTCAATCGCTGAACCGTCAAATTGAAGGCCTTCCTCGAAAACTGTTTCTAATTCAGCGGGTGAAATCGCAACTGATTTGTGACGGCCTAGAACGTCAGTAAACCAAAGGCGTATTAGCCTAACTCCACGCTCCTCCACGGTCCGAAAAACGTAGTCGAACTGTGCATGATTACGATTTTCTTGAATTTTGTCCATCACCAAGGATTATCGAAAATTTGTTCAAGGACAACCTATTTTTTCTTACGTTAATAATTTGTTAACAAATAACTAATGACTTTGAAACTCATTCCTGTGGTGTAAAAATGTTTTATCACTTACCTACTAAGAATTGTTATATGAAAAATTGGAGAAAATCATGTCAATAAGGGCTGAATACATTTGGATCGACGGCACTGTTCCTATGCCGTATATACGTTCTAAGACAAAGATAGTTGATGACTCTAGCGACCTTCCAATTTGGGGTTTTGATGGCTCAAGCACCAATCAGGCACCTGGTGACAATTCTGATTGTGTACTTAACCCAGTTTTTTCCTGTCCTGATCCGATTAGAGGTGGTGATGATGTTCTCGTTTTGTGTGAGGTTCTTCTCCCAGATGGAGAAATGACCCCACATCCAACTAATACACGTGCAGCTTGTGTAGAAGTTTTTGAAAAGTATAAAAAACAAGAACCTCTATTTGGGATTGAACAGGAATACACCTTCTTTATGGATGGAAGGCCTTTAGGTTGGCCCGTCGAAGGTTTTCCAGCCCCACAAGGCCCGTATTATTGCGGAGTTGGTTCAATTGAAATTGCGGGTCGAGACATTGTTGAAGCGCACACTAAAGCTTGCATGGATGCTGGATTAGCTATCTCTGGTACAAATGCCGAAGTCATGCTTGGACAATGGGAATTTCAGATTGGACCAGTTGATACGGTAGAAGTTGCTGATCAAATTTGGATGGCTCGCTATCTTCTCTATCGTGTTGCCGAAGATTTTGGAGTTGATGCTTCGGTAGCTGCAAAACCCATCAAGGGTGATTGGAATGGAGCTGGAGCACATACAAATTTCTCTACAAAAGCTATGCGTAAAAATTATGAAGCAATTATCACTGCTTGTGAATCATTGGGAGCTGAAGGAAAACCAGCTGAACATATTGCTGGATATGGTCTTGGTTCTGAAGAGCGGTTAACCGGTGAACATGAAACTCAAAGGTTCGACCAGTTCAGCTATGGAGTTTCTGACCGCGGTGCTTCGATTCGTATCCCATGGCAAGTACACCTTGATCAAAAAGGATATATAGAAGATCGACGACCAAATGCAAATATGGATCCTTATGTGGTAACAAGATTGATTACAAATACTTGTTGTTCGGCCTTGGCTTAATTCAAGATATTAAAAATTTTCTTACTCAGTACTGACAGTAGTTCTTAAAGTCTTTGCTCTGTCACGCATATGTAGATAAGTCCTTATAAGTGGTCTAGTTTTATGCTTGTAAGGAGTTCTTGATGAAAGATTCGATCATTCGATGGGTGGCTATTTTCGCACTGTTAGCTGTTATTGCAGTAGCAGCAATTTTTGCAATCGATGATGATGAAGTGACTGTACAGGCAATTCAAGATAGATCTCAGATTCTTGAAAATGAAACTTTAAACAGCAATAAAAAACAAGAACTTTTCGACCAAGATGGCCATTTAGACCGATCAAAACGCGGTGGTAAACATAAAGAGGGTGAACTAAAAATGTTTAAACCTTTACCACCATTAATGAGAGATATAGATGAATGGCATCGGCATTCACATAATCACCAGATGCCGCCGATGATGGATGGTTTCATGCCTCCGATGATGAATGGTTTCATGCCTCCGATGATGGATGGTTTCATGCCTCCGATGATG
>CEUS01180152.1_pt1 | contig 10163 bp, 6 predicted proteins | sample 427031 | NCBI WGS metagenome assembly CEUS01 (sample SAMEA2622837, study PRJEB7988) | marine metagenome | biome: marine biome (ENVO:00000447); feature: marine epipelagic mixed layer (ENVO:xxxxxxxxx); material: "saline water (ENVO:00002010), including plankton (ENVO:xxxxxxxx)" | depth 140 m | reverse complement strand
CCGATCTGGCCATTATGGCAGGTGCGCCATTTCAAACCGGGCGGGAAGTGGACGAGATCCTCCACTGTTACACGCAATGTGCGGAATCCATCGTCAAGGATTCCGGTATTGTCAAGGTTACGAACTTCGATTGTGGGTATACCGATCCCTTCGATATTGTCGATCTTACTCGGGGGAAACGGCAGGGCCTGCGATTGATCAATGAAATACTTTTGAATGAGTTTCGCTTACTCTATGCCTTTCCAGTGCTCGGCCTCCGGCAAGGCCGTCAAATAATCGGCGATTACACTCCAACGATGCATGATCAGATTTTCCTGAAACACTACGATGACTGCATCGGTTATTCCGCCGCCAAATATGATTGTCATTCTAAGGATTTCGCGAATCACAATGACTTTGCCCTCCTTTGGGTGTGGATTCTTGGTAATCGTGAACGGCATTTTGGAGGAGAGATTCCTTACCGCTGTATGTTGCCCAAGGGCCTAGAAGGTATACTCGTGGCCTGTCGCTCTGCTTCCTCTACGAACGAAGCAAATTATCAGCAACGCGTCATCCGGAACTGTCGCCGCATGGGCGAGGCGGCCGGAATAGCTGCGGCAATCTGCGCAAAATCCGGTGTTACTCCCCGCTCATTGGACGTAAAACTGGTTCAGGAGGAGTTGAAAAAATCAGGTGCATTAGGAGAAGCCACCCGCCCAAAACCTACGCTTCCGAAATACAACCATGAAGAGCTGAAAGAACTGTTTCTCAGCGACAATTTTAAGGACGCCGTTTGGCTCCTCGCGCATGGTGATTCGGAGTCTTTCGCATTCCTCAAAGAAATCCTCGAGCAAGGACCTAAGGAGAAGAAAATCTGGGCAGCCATCGCCCTGGCTTGGCATCGCGATGCGGCCGCTTTACCTGAGCTAATCAAGCAAATCGAGGATCGTCCCGAAACACCGGAGGAGTATCTGCATATAAGGCGCTACGCCCCGTTCTGGATGCTAATGATTGTGTTCATTGGGCGCATTGGAGATTCGTCAGCTTTACCTACTTTGTTTTCTATTCTTAACGACCCCAAATCGGATATCGACGCGATCCTCGCTTCAATCCGAGCTCTTGGCCGCATTGGTGATGCAGCTGCAGTACCAGCCCTTGAAGCACTTCTCAAGCGAGATGATCTTCCTCGCGACCGCAGATTCCAAATGACTTCACAGGTCGTGACCGAAATGGTGGGAGAAGATGGTCTCTGGCAAGTGGAACTTACCATTGCCGAAGTTCTCGCCGAGTTTGGCAAACCACAGCCTCAGGTCGTCGAAAAACATCAACAGGATCCCCGACCCTGGGTAAGAAGATACGTTGCTATTGTTAGGGAGAAAATTAATGCGATGGTTGAGAGCCAAAAACTCACTATTCCATTTCGCGAAGAAATCGGGATGCGGTGTTAGTTGGATTAGAATTCCGTTTCTTCTCCAAGGCTAAAAGGGATCAAACCTTGAATCGGTTAATTCCACAGACTTCATCAAAATTGCAAGGATCAGCTGTCGCCTAAGGGCTATGGCTAGACATGATGACCCCGAAGCCGGACTTGGATCGGTAATATTCAAATAAATGCCTTAACTTAGCGACAACGCATGCGGTCGAAATTGTTTTCTCCTCCAATTCTTTCTCCGGGCATTGAATTCGATCATTCATCTAAAGTATCCGAACAATTGATATACGGCTGAACCCCGGAGTGCTCATTCCGAGCTCCCCGGAAAATATCAAACAAAGTATGAAAAGGAGCAGGGCGGGTTATCACTCGCCTTGCATCCAACCAAATCAGAGATTAAATTTCTGATGTAAAACATGAGGCCCTATTGTTCGTTTACCTCAAACACTTCGAAGATAGCCAAACCACCGTCACCGGAACCCAGAATACCGCGCGTTGAAATGTTCAGCACATTTCCATCGCCGACAATTGGGAAGCCAGTGTTGTCCTCTACAAAGGTCAGAGGCGAACCAATTGGAATTGCAGCTGCTAGCGCGGCTTCCAAGATGAGGACGTTTCCGTCAACAAAGGCAATTTTGCCTAATTCGGTTCCATCATACAGGAAGACAAAATTACTTATTGCAACTCCAGAGACATCATTCATTGTGATGGTGGTAGCTCCAGCGTCTGCGGCTTCACTCCGAGGTGTGGGATCAACGCCATCACTATAGGTCACAGCATCATTAGCCGGAATTGCAACCAGAGTCATACCTTCCAGTGTCAGCACATTACCCTCAATGGAGGCAATGATACCAAGTGGAGATCCGCCTGACAGGCTGACCAACGCCCTTACAATCGCTTCAGCCGGAGGAGGATTCGTCAGGGGTTACTGAAGTAGCTCCATAGCCTACTGCTACGGCGAGAGTTGTGGTGTCAACTTCAACCGTGCGGCGAGTCTTCCCGTGTGGAGGTGTTGTCAGGTTTTTATAGCCATAGAAGATCCAGAAATCATCTGCGTATACCTGGGTATCAAAATTCGGCCCAGCTCCGACCCTACAGTGAATCAGTAGGCCATCATAACTAGAGCTACAAAAAATCGCCGATGTCTTCGGTTTATTCCAAGACCTACTCTAAAAGTTTTCAACCACCCCTGTTTTGGAGCGGTAGTTTATAGGACTGTAAAATTCTGATGAGTAGAATCCGCTGACAAGATTACTTGTGCTGCTCGGCCCATTTGGCAAAATCGGCTTCAATCTCATCGGTCCACGTGGTGTCCAACTGACCTGGGGAATAAGTACCTTGCTGCAACATCAAAGCACTCCACTGGTCGCGCCGGCGAACATCCTCAGACGACCCCACCACTTTTTCAGCGAGCTGAGGCGGAATGAACATCAATCCTTCAGGGTCTCCGAGCACGATATCTCCCGGCATTACCGTAGTGTCGCCGATTCGAATGGGAACATTCATGCCCATCAACATAGTGTTGCGCACTCCTCCTCGGGTGACAGCGGAAGGATGAAACCGGCGAACGTAACCTTTAAAGCCTTCGATTGCCTGGATGCCTGAAAGGTCGCGCAACCCACCCTCAATAACAATACCGTTTTGAGACTTTCCATAAATTGCATTGGCCAAACGATCGCCCAAGAAATTATAGCCTGACATATCCACAACCAGCACATCCCCCGGCTGGAGCGTATCGATGACCCATGAATTGTGTCCGGTGCCACTACGTTTTTCGGCTTTGCCCTGTGCATCGACCACCGCCCGGACATCGGGACGGGTCGGTAAAAACAAAGCAGTTACAACACGACCGACCAAACGATCGGGTGATGCATTAAACTCTTTCCAATCACCCTCAAAATGATCCTTAAAACCGCCCTCCCGATAAATGACGCTCCACGCCTCTTCAGCAGTCACGTTTTTCATTCGCTCGAGAATTGAATCGGGTACTTTGGGCCGACCGTCATCAAACCGTTCTCCTTCCCAGGCGCTCGTGAACAGGGTACGCTGTTCAGCCGTATACATACTCATTTGTGCGAAACTTTCCTCGGAAAAAGCAAAAACGAGTGCTACACTTAAGCAGATTTTTAGATCCAGATTTAGCAATTGGTAACTCCTAGAGTTTAGAAAACGATTTTTAAGATACATAAGCATTAATATGTTGCTCAAAAGTTTAGATCTCGGGGTACATACAGGTCAAGGAAACAGCCATTTAACTACCTACCGTTCGGTAAAATTTTAACTTGACCCAGCCAGCCATTCTCCTGAAGAAAAGATTCATGAATCGCAGACAATTTTTGAAAACAGCGTTAGCCCTTCCAGCAGGTGCATGGATGTCCCGTTACAATCTGCTGGCCCAACCGGCACTTAATCAGATCAAAATCACGGCGATCAAGTCAATCGTCCTGAAAAACCAGTGGAAAACCTTGGTTAAGGTGGAAACCGATGCGGGTATTTCCGGCTTCGGTGAATCCGGGGCCACGGGCGAAATTTTTCGTGGTTGGGTGCATAAAGGCAACAAGCCTATCGAGGACAAGCTGATTGGAGAAGACCCACTGGCGATCGAAAAACTCTATTACAAAATGAGCACACAGGTGCACAACCTGGTCTCTCAAGGAAGTGTATTCAGCGGCATTGATATGGCTTTGTGGGACATCGCGGGAAAAGTGCTGAACCAGCCGGTCCACAGATTACTGGGCGGACCCTTTCGCGAAAAAATAAAACTGTATCACGGTTCCCAACCCGAGAACATGCTCGATAAGAAAAGTTGCGCGGACTGGGCAGACACCATCCGGGCAAACCCACGTGGTTGGTCCACGATCAAGATGTCTTTTAATCAGGTATTCGGATTTGACCGGCAGGAACGTGATATTCCCATGCTTGGTCCCAACGATTTCGTCAAGCTCAGAACAGCCTTTAACAATGTACGGGAGGCCCTGGGCATGGACTATGACATCATCGCTCATGGCCATAGCGAGTTTGATTTACCGACTTCGGTTGGCATTGCCAAAGCGATCGCTCCTTCCAAGGTGCTCTGGCTCGAGGATCCACTGCCACCGCATTATTCGGATAGCTGGAAAGCCCTCAAACAACAATCGCCTGTACCCATTATGAACGGTGAAAAGGTGGAGATGCCCAAAGGATTTTTGCCTTTCCTGCAAAATCAGGCCGTGGATATTATTCATCCGGACCTGGCTTGGTGTGGTGGCATTACCGGAGCAAGAAAGATTGCAGACCTGGCATCGCTCTATCGGATCCCCGTCGCACTCCACAACCTGGGTGGTTATGCGCTCCTGATGGCCAGCGTACAGTACGCAGCCTCGATCCACGATTTTGTGATTCTGGAAAACGCCATCGATAAAGGTCAGGGAACTGAGTTAATGGGTGAAGACCCCGTTGTTGTAACGAACAGCTATATCGACGTTCCCAAGGAACCCGGCCTGATGCGCATGGATCAGGACTTCCTCAAGGCGAACATGCGTCCCGGGGAAATCTGGTGGGGAGCCTAAGTCGTCTCTAGCCCGTTATCTGAAGACCGTTCCAAATGACAAAAATCGGGAATAATATCTTGATAAGATTCCGCAATGTCTCCTAAATAAGATTCCATGAATCGTAGGCAATTTTTAAGAAGCGCTTTAGCCCTTCCAGCAGGAGCTTGGATGGCAAACTACAACCTCATGGCTCATCCTATGATGAACCAGATTAAGATCACCGATATCAAAGGCATGGTCTTAAAGAACCAATGGAAAACCCTGGTAAGGGTGGAAACAGATGCCGGAATATACGGCTACGGTGAATCAGGCGCCTCGGGAGATATTTTTCGCTCCTGGGTGAATACGGGAAACAAACCTATCCGAAATTACCTGATTGGTGAAGATCCGCTCGCGATTGAAAAACACTATTTTAAAATGAGCACTCAGGTACACAACCTGTTGGCTCAAGGGAGTGTTTTTAGCGGCATTGATATTGCCTTGTGGGATATAGCCGGGAAAGTCCTTGGCCGTCCCGTATGCGAGCTCCTGGGCGGACCGTTCCGGGATAAAGTAAAGCTGTATCACGACGATCAACCAACGGACATGTTGGATAAGAAAAACTGCGAAGACTGGGCGGACAAAATCAAAGCGAATCCTCGAGGCTGGACGACGATCAAGCTCTCTTTCAACCATGCTTTTGGGAACGAAAGCCCTTACAGCCCCCATTATCTGCCTACCTTGACGCCTCGCGAATTAAACATGCTCCGTGAAGGGTTTGATAATGTCCGCGAAGCGATGGGCCCAGACTACGATCTGATTGCTCATGCGCACAGCGAGTTTGATTTACCAAGCTCGGTCGGAATTGCCAAAGCAGTGGCACCCTCAGAAGTCCTTTGGCTAGAAGATCCGCTACCACCGGAATACAGTTCCAGTTGGAAGGCTTTGAAAGAACAGTCTCCAGTACCCATCATGAATGGTGAGAAGGTGGAAATGCCGAAAGGTTTCCTACCCTTCCTGCAGAATCAGGCCCTGGACATCCTTCATCCCGACATAGCGTTTTGCGGTGGTATTACTGGAGCCAAGAAAATCGCCGAGCTAGCTGCCGTATTCCGAATACCGATCGCATTGCACAATCTGGGAGCCTACCCACTTCTAATGGGTTCGGTACAGTTCGCAGCCTCCACTCAGAATTTTGTGATCTTGGAAAACGCCATCGATAAAGGGCAGGGAACCGAGCTGATGGGCGAAGAGCCTGTTGTCGTGACCGATAGCTACATCGAGGTGCCGAGAGAACCAGGCATCATGCGAATGAACCAAGACTATCTGAAGGCAAACGTCCGCCCAGAAGAAACCTGGTGGGGCGACGAGAAAAAATAGAAATCAGGATTACTAACTTCGATTTCCGTCAGTGATGTTGCTGGCGGATGAGGGATTTTATAATAGGTCTGATTGGTTGTTTTTTCCGGAAACAAAGAAAATCATTAAGTGGCTCAACAAACCAATAGATAGAAGTGAATCAAAAGGCCACATCTTCTGAAAAGCTTCTCGAGGGCCTGACCGTTCTTGATTTCACTCGGGTATTCGCTGGGCCTTACTGCACACGCATGCTAGCCGACCTGGGGGCACGGGTCATTAAGGTCGAACGCCCAGGGGAAGGAGATGAAATTCGCCGGGTAGTATTACAACTCGAGGAGGGAAAGTCCGACCAGAGCTCTTATTTTGTCCGACTTAATTCTGGCAAGGAGGGAATCGCAGTCAATCTATCCCATCCCGAATCGCATGCGTTGATTTTAGATCTTATTGAAAAATCCGATGTTCTGGTTGAAAACTTTTCACCGGGAATCATGGCTCGGTATGGTCTTGATTCCGACACCCTGCGTTCTCAGAAACCCGACCTCATTTATTGTTCTATTTCTGGATTTGGCCAAACTGGTCCGTTGAGCTCTATGAAGGCTTACGCCCATTTGATCAATGCGGTTTCAGGTTTGATGGATCTGGACCGCGGAGGAGAAAGGGATCCCGGGGCCCAGTACCTGCAAGTAGCCGATGTGTTGGCTGGCACTCATGCATTTGGGGCAATATCCGCCGCGCTTTTGAGACGTTCCCGTACTGGCGAAGGTGCAACTCTGGATATATCCATGATGGAATGCCTGATTGCGTCCGATGACATTTCTTACCCGTCCCTATTGAATGGTGGGACCGCTCACCATGGTCCGCGTCCGGGAATGCTCGTTACCAATATCGGAGATCGTTATATGGCAATACAAACAGCAATTTCCCCCAGCATGTGGTCCAAGATGGTAAAATTCATCGGGCAACCGGAATTGGAAACCGATCCGCGATTTTCAACGACACTTTTAAGGCGTGAAAACTGGGATGCGCTCAGTGAGCTCTTAAGCGAATGGCTAAAATCGTTTGAAGATGTGGATAAGGCCATAGCCGCCATTACCGAAGCAGGATTACCTGGGGCACCCATGTTGACTCCAGAAGAGGTCATCGATCATCCCCATCTCAAAGAACGTGAGGCATTCCCCAAAGTGGATCACCCTGGCCGGGGAAAGGTTCGAGTTACGGCTACTCCTTTCTTTGTCGACGGGAACCCCACCCACCCCAAAGGGGCTGCACCTTACCGAATTGGCGAACAGACGCATAAAGTTATTTCCGAATTCCTCGGTTATACGGATGAGAAAATTGCCACTCTTCACGAAGCTGAAGTAATCGATATTCCCCATTAGAACTATCGCAACCCTCTGGGATTTTTAATCGGAAGCATTTACCCTGAAGGCATCCGCAATCTCATTGAAGGCGGCGATAGATTGCTCCTCCCAATCCGAATCTCGACCAAGCTCCTCGGCCATAAATTGTGCAATGGAAGGCGCAATATCCAGAGATGCCGATGCATCGAGAAATAACGAACGAGTCCGTCGAGCCAGCACGTCTTCGAGCGATTCGGCCAATTCTTCTCTGATGGCCCATAATACTTCTGCCCAAGAATAGTCGAGTCGCTCGTGAATGCGCTCTCCCAATTTCGGGTCTTCTTCAATCCACGATTGCAAGGTGTCGGCATTACTTACTTTTCTCGCAAATCGGTGAGAACTATCCTCCGCAGATAAATCGCCGGAAAACTTCATGGATTGTGAGCGCGACGGTCGATCCTCAAGACCTCCGGATTGGATAGCTGTGTCGATTGCGTCTTCACCCATTTTACGGAAGGTGGTCCATTTTCCACCGGCTATGGTAATCAATCCTGATTCGCTGACCTCGATATAATGATCGCGGGAAATGGAAGCCGTATTACCTTCACTTTTAGGGGGAGTCACAAGGGGTCGTAACCCGGAAAACGCGCTCGAGACATCCTCGCGCGTTAAAGTCTTGGCCAGGTATGGAGCGGCATTTTCAATAATAAAATCGATCTCCTCATCCGTAGCCTTCGGTTCGAGGCAAATATTTTCATCCGGAATATCGGTGGTGCCCGCAATTACTTTTCCGTGCCAGGGAACGAGAAACAGTAATCGGCCATCACTCGTCTTTGGAACCATAATGGCATTGCCATTGGGCAAGAAGCTTCCATCCATCACAATGTGACTGCCACGGCTGGCCTGAATAATAGAGGTTGATTTATTAGAATCTTTTATTCGGATCTTGTCGGAAAAAATACCCGTCGCCTGAATTACCACTTTCGCTTCTAAATCAAATCGGGATCCACTTAGAGAATCGACTGCAGAAACCCCAAAAACTTTTCCATCTTCTTTTAAGAGACTCTCCGCTCGAACGTAGTTTAATGCCAACCCTCCGTTTTTCCACACTGTATCCGCAATTTCTATACACAGACGGGCATCATCAAATAATCCATCCCAGTAAACCACTCCTCCACTCAATCGGTCAGGTTTCAAGGTCGGAATCAGCTCGAGAGCCTGGTCACGATTACAACGCTTAGAGGAATTCAGGCCAAGTGCACCGGCCAAGCGATCATACATCCAAAGGCCAATACGGTAGTACCAGGTTTCCCAAAATGAAAAGGTTGGAATCAAAAACAGTTGTGGTTGCACCAAATTCGGCAACGAATTGACCAACCAACCCCGTTCAGCGAGTGACTCGGAAACGAGTGAAACATTTCCTTGTCTCAGGTATCGAACCCCACCATGAATCAACTTGGTACTCCGGCTCGATGTGCCTTTTCCAAAATCATCCTGCTCGATGAGCAGTGTCCGGAAACCTCTTGAAACCGCATCCAGCGCAGATCCCAAACCCGTCGATCCGCCACCGATAATTAATATATCCCAAGGCGTTTCCTCAGATTCGATACGCTTCAAACCTTCGAATCGCTTCATTCTTCAAGAAGTGAAAATTGCGCTATAATAACCTCAAGACTCTTTGGCTAACAAATGCTCGAATCCAAGCTCAGTAAGGTAATCTTTGATGGAAACCGGACCGCCTATACTTAACGATTCTTGAGCTGCGCAGGCTACGATGACCGACCACATTCCCTGCTCGGCAGTTGCGCCGTTGACTTCTTTCCCTTCGAGCTGATCGACAAATGCCTGTTCAGCGAAGAAGGTTGAACCGTGATGACCACTTTCATCAATGGCTACAGGATACGTAACTTCTGACAATTTGGAAACTCCATTTTCTCCAAGTTCGACCTCGACGGTTCCAATGGAAGGCTTTTGTTGGTGTAAGTAAAATTTTTCGCGAGCGATTAGGCGGCCCCGGTTTCCAACGACAATCATCTCTTCCTCAAATTCCGGACAAAACATATTCAAGGTGAAGTTTGCCCGAATGCCGTTTTGGTATTCGATGATCACGTAAGCGTGGTCTTCGATATCGGAAGCCTTTCCGTCTTTTTCAAAATCCGTAAAGGTGATCGCTTGCCCTCCACTCGCAAATACCCGTTCAGGTCTCGATTCGGCCATCATGTTTATCAGGTCGAAATAGTGGCAGCATTTCTCAACCAAGGTGCCACCGGAATACTCGCTAAATTTGTTCCATTGCCCAACCTTATCGAGAAAGGGAGGGCGGTACTCGCTCATACTGATGGTTTTGATTTCACCCAGGGACTTTAGCACATGAGCTTCCTGAAAGGCTTCTACATATTGACGCTTATATCGGTACTGTAAACCGATCTGCATAATTGAACTGTAGGAGTTGGCCATCTCAACCATCTTGGCAGCATCGGCAACCGTGGTCGCCATCGGCTTCTCGACATAGATCGGCTTCCCCGTTTTAACGACCCTATGAAG
>CEUS01281353.1_pt1 | contig 10166 bp, 7 predicted proteins | sample 427031 | NCBI WGS metagenome assembly CEUS01 (sample SAMEA2622837, study PRJEB7988) | marine metagenome | biome: marine biome (ENVO:00000447); feature: marine epipelagic mixed layer (ENVO:xxxxxxxxx); material: "saline water (ENVO:00002010), including plankton (ENVO:xxxxxxxx)" | depth 140 m | reverse complement strand
GAGCAACTGGTAGACGGGCACGTCGAGGGCTTTGCCGATGAGGTCGTGAAGGGCGATGTCGACCCCGCAGGTGACCTGATGTTCCCACGTCTGCTGGTAGAGCTCGACCTGAATCGCGTTGAGCTCGAGCGGGTTCTTGCCCACGAGGACCGAAGACAGTCGTGCACCGAGCTTCTCAATCGTGTCGGGCGTAGGATCGAAGTTGATGTCCGACATCTCTCCGAGACCCGTGATCCCTTCGTCGGTATGGACGAACAGAATGACGTGATGGGAGATGGACTTCTCGGGGTCGGACGGGCCCGATTTGCCCATCTCACGTGTCGCGAAGACGGGGATCAGTTCGAGGGATGTGATTTTCATCGGTGTGCCCGTTTCAGTGTTACGACTCCCACGAAGGGAAAATTGTCACCCCGGTTCGCTTGTTGGCCGGGGTCCATTGTTGAGCTCTCTCAAGTATCCGATTGCGCTCGAAATTGGATCCTCCTTCGTCAGGCTCAGGACAGGCGGCCTACAGCCTGCCGGGATGACAGTATTCGAGTCTTGCCCAGCAGGACTTCGCATTATTTCCTCAACCGCTCGAAGTCGATATCGAGGTTTCTCGATTTGTAGGCGATGATGACGCCTCGTCTTGGGGTCTCGTTCATCCAGGGATAGGCGCCGTGCGACTGGGAGGCGCCCATAAAGAGGAGCACGTCACCGGCAGACATCTCGACGTGCCTGACCATCCCCATTTCGTCCTCGCACAGGCTTAGCGCTTCCGGGATCGGGTAGTTCGCCTTGTGACTCCCGGGTATACAGACGTAACCTCCATCGCCAGTGTTGGTATCGACGAGTTGCCAGGCGACGTTGATCTGCTCCGAATAGGCGCGGCCGTTCTGCAGCGCGTAGGTGTTCCGCGGGGTCGCCGGTTCGGGCGTGCTGTGGATGTAGAGACCGGAGGTGCCTTTCTCGTAGTGAATGGCCCTCGCTCTGCTCAGGTAGTAGCCGCTCCCCATCATCCAGTTCAGCCGATGGATGACGTCAGGATGGGCGATCATTCTTCGGAACGGCTCGCAATAAGGGTGGGGCAATTCGAACAATCCGTAGAGCGAAGGGAAGCGGTCTCCGGCAAGTTGTTTGGAACCGCGCGTGCCGTCCGGTGACAGCTCGAGTCGATCGCTGAACCGATCGATCGCGTCGTGGGTTGCGGCGATCCACTCCGCGTCCATCACATCCTTGATCAGCAGATATCCACAGAGATCCCAGAAGTAGAATTCGTTTTCGTCGATACCCGAATCGGGATCGCGAACGTGAATGGAAGGGTGGTGGGCAACGGTCGTTTTCCCAGCCTGTACAGTATCTCCGTCTGTCTTCACGACGGAGGTGGCCGATTCGGTGGGGGAAAGAAGCGCTCGCTGTTCGGGGGTCATCTCGTCTTCCCAAGAAGCGGGTTCGCCCTTCTGGATTGCATTGTCGGACCGTCTGACGAGGCCGCTGATGTAGCCGCAGGTCACCAGTCGACGATCCTCGACCGCCCAGTCTCGATATCCGTGGAGCAGGTTTTCCGCGCACAAGAGCAAATCACCGGCTGCGAGAGCGGGTTGCTCGACCAGTCCCATTTCGTCCGTACCGTCCCGGAGTCCATCGGGTGTCTCGAGGTCGCTTCGATGGCTTCCTGGGACGAGAACGAGGCCGCCGTCGCTCTCCGCGACATCGGATAGCGCCCAGATGGCGAGGACGCCGTGAGAGTAGCGTATCCCGTTCCGGTGCTGGTAGGCGCGCGACCAATGTCGTGGCTCGTTCCCGCCTGCGAGCGTGTTCGGGCGGGTCGACGCATCCAGCAGCGCTGGAGGGCGATCGATGCGCGCCTCGTTCCAGCACAGTTTCTCCAGGTAGCTTACGACGACCGGATGTTCGTGGAGCGCGGAGAGATCGGCATCGTCTCCTTGCTCATCGAGTGACGCGTTCAGTGCTGCGAGTTCGGCTTCGTTGAGTACGCCAGGGAGGTGGAGGTAGCCGGCGACGTCGAAGCGGTAGTCTTCTTGTGAAGTCATTTAGATCGCACACTCATCGGGACAATGTCATCCCGGCAATGCCTCAGGCCGGGATCCATTCTGCTAAAATAGGGTTCTCCTCAACACGTCGATCGTTCTCCCGAGAAGGGACTTCTCGACTCCGCTCGAAGTGACCCTATCTGGCATTTTCTCAAAGGTAGCTTGCGAAATTACAGTTGCTTCCGACCTCTATACAAACTTGAAGGTATACAGCTTCGTGGAGCGTGAGATGACACGCAGACGTACCGGACGATCGGCGGGAAGCGATGTGCTTCCGTTCCAGGCTACGGTCGTGCGAATCGCGTTGGCCGTCACGGTCTGGCACTCCTTGAAGGTGTGGCCGTCGATCGCACGACCCTCCGCGTCCTGAAGTTCGACGATGAGCCAGCCGCCGGCGCCGCAGTCGACGTTCAATTCCAGTTCGTTCCCCCCGTGCTCGAGCGGGGGCGTCGTGAATTCTCCACCGGACAGGGTGGTGTCCGCGGAAACGAAGCCATCGCGGCGGAGGACGCCCCGGAACAGGCCCGTATTCGACCCGTCGCGCTCGTCGTCGTTGTGTTTGCTGCCCCGCCCGCCATAGTAAATCCAGGTCTCGGTCTCGGTGTGAATCGGCCAGACGTTGGCCATCACCATCCCGCTGTCAGGACCGCCGTCCAGTCCGCGACGAATGAAAGGCTCGCGGTCGCCGAGACGGTGCCAGATGATACCGTCACGGCTGGACAGCAGCTTGACGTCCATCGTTGCGGGATTGTCGTCCGCCTCCCAGTGGTGGTAGGCCGCGGGCATCATAAAGTAGACGTCGTCGGCTTCGGGATGCTTGAACGCGGCGTTGGTGTAGAAGTCCATCTGGGGACGCTGCACGTGGTTGAAGGGCAGGGGCGCTTCAAGATCGACGCTGTCGCCTTCGAGCACGATGAGGGTGGGCTGCGACCAGGTTTTGAAGTCGGGTGAGGTGATGCGTCCCACGGAGCGATACCGCTTGCCGTGCTCCATCTCCGCCGCCTCGTCGCGTCGCTGGGTTTCGTGCACGCGCGTGTAACCGACGTAGCAGTCGTGCTGGTCGTCCCAGAAGAAGACGTTCTGCGTGTCACACATCTGGTTGGGCGGATTGGGCTGGTTGTCGTCGTAGGTCCAGTGGATGCCGTCGGCCGAATGCATCGCCCAGAGTCCGGGTTCCGTTCCAGCCTCGATTTCGGCATCGGTCGGCTGATACTTCGTCCACAAACGATAACGCTCGTCGGCGGAGGCCCGCTCGTCGATGTAGACTGTCGCGCCCTGCATACTCTGACGCTCATCGAGCGGGACGACGATGTTGTTCGCTTTCGACCCCTGGAACTCGACCAGGTTCAGTTCCGGTTTGTGCCAGTGGATGCCGTCTTCGGATTCGGCGTAGCATAACCGGACGGCGCCTTCCTGAGGATATCCGGAGATGAAGTTCGCACCATACCACAGGCGGAATGATTTCTCGTCTTCGCGGATGACCGTGTTGTAGCCACTGATCCCCTGGCGTTCCCAGGGATTGTCGGCGCGCAGCACGGGGTCGGAGGTGACGCGTGGTGGATTCATACAAAGACCCACGTCGCTTGACCGATCGAAGTAGCGTTGATCGATGAAGAAGTGCTTGCCGGATCCTGCGTTGATGACGTTGCTCATTTTTTTCCTCGCTCAAGAAATGCAGGGAACCACAAATGAACACAGATGGACACAGAATGGATGTGAGTACACGGTCGGGAGAGATACCTGCATCCTCAGCAATCGTGCGGTTCAGAGGGACCACGTCCAAGGCCTGTGGTGGCGCTTCGGTCTTTGCTTCAATTCGGCGTACTCGGTGTGAGGCGCCTGAAGCGTGGTTCCCTCCCCTAACAGGCGAGGGCGGCCAGCATCGCTCGCATATACCCGACCGAATATGCTAGTGCGTGAGTGTTATTTCCCGGGGCGTCGCCTTCGAGGGATGGATAATGATCGGCGTTCAGACATCCGTCGAAACCGACGCGGTTCAGCTCCTGGACAATGTTGAACATATTCATATCTCCGTCATCCAGAAGGACCTCTTCGAAACCGCGGGCTGAAGCAAAGCTGCCGCGGAGGTTTCGGAAGTGGACTTCGAAGATTCGGCCCTTGCGGCCGTAGTTGTTGATTTCGTCGAGGACGAGGGTCTGGCCGCCGGCCTCTCCACGGGTTCCGCAACAGTAGAGATATCCGACGCAGGCCTGAGGGAAGGCGTCGATCACGCGGTGAAAGCCCAGTCCGTCGAACATCGCTTCCTGAGTCGGTGGATCGGACGGATGCATCATCAGACGGACACCGCTGTCGAGTGCGGCGGGGACGAGCCTGCTGTAGGCCAGACAGACGCGCTCCCAGCGCTGCTCGCGAACTTCCCGTGAGGGGATATTCTCCGGGTTTCGCGCGAGGGATTCACCGCGCGCCTGATGTCCGCCGCGATGATCGGCGTGATAGCGATCGACCATCCAGCTTTCTTCGGAGAACGCGAAATGGACGCGTCCGAGCGGATAGCCGGCTTCCCCGAGGACGCGGATGCTGTCGCAGGCGACGTCAAGTTCGACTTCGGTGTCGGCGTCGCCGTTCATGAACGCTTCGGAGAATCCTGGGAGGCTGATCCGGTTTACGTCCATCCCCCACGATTGGACCTTCTTTCGGACTGCGATGGCTTCGTCCAGGTTGAAGACCCCCCGATCGTCCGTGGGGAGCGGGACGGCATCCGCGCGCTCGACGCCGATCTGAGACAGGAAGCGCAGGGTCGAGTCCGACAGATCCTGGCACCAGGCGGCAATGTGAATCATACAGGCCTCCTCGGATTTCCCTATTTTAGTGCCCCAAGTTTCGCTATCTAGCTGTGTCAGGATAAGTCATGACCACCATCTTCGCAGGAAGGAAAAACGATGACCCAGCAAGATCGTGGAAGACGCGACCTGGTCGAGTATCCGATCCGGGAGAACCTGCGATTGGATGTGTACTGGCGGGATGACAAAGCGGGATTTGGACCGGCTGCTTCGGTCTACGCTTTCGACGAAGAGGTTATGCGGCTGGACTGTTTTGGAGAAGCGAAGAAGCAGGGCGGCAAGGGGCACTGTCATATGAATTTGAAGCAGACCGGGGGTCGACAGTGGATGTACCCGCCGGGGTCGGTGTCGGACCATATCGAGCACGCGATGCACGATCTGCGTCAGAACCTGAACTTCTGCCTGGCGACGAACAACGAGGAGAAGGTCCAAGACATCAAGGTCAGTTCGGCGACGATCGAACCGATTGCGGAGAAGGCTGAGAAGGACCTGAGGAAGTTTGCGAGCCAGATGGATCTGTGAGACCAAACCTTTCAACGCAGAGGGCGCAGAGTTCGCAGCCGCCGTCGCGCTCTGCGTTATGGCGAGCCAGGGAGGGCAGACGTACTGGCTCAGCGGGTTGAACAGAGTTGGCTCTCATCTTCAAGCACATTCAGCTACACAGGTGAACCGTGAAAATCGAAGCGATTGACTTTCTGATTCTCGAAGGCGAACCGATCGAGCCGGAATGGACGCCCTACCGGACGATGATCGAGCTTCCGGGCTCGCACACGGTTCGGTTCGGGCATAAGCCGTTCGAGGGTGAGGGGATCAAGCTCCCTGCCCGACCTACCTATGCGTGCATCCTACGCATCAGGACGGACGAAAACCTCGAGACGGTGGGGGTGTTCGGCGGGGGGTTCAGCCGCGAGCAAGTCGAGTGGGAAGCAACGACGTTCAAGCTCCAGTGGGAACCGGAGCTGGTAGGCGCGGATGCGCTCAACCGGGAGTATATGTGGCACAAGATGTGGATGGCGCGGCGCTACTTCCATATGCCGAACTTCCTGCCGCTGGCGCTGATCGATCAACTCCTCTGGGACCTGGCGGGCTTGAAAGCGAAGCTGCCGGTACACAAGCTGCTGGGTGGGTTCCGCGACCGCGTGCCGGCTTACCTGACGGAAGCGAGTCGGAATCACGAGCAGACCCTCGAAGTCGCCCAGAAGGCGAAGGACCTGGGTTACAAGGGATTCAAGGATCACTCGATGCTGGGGCCCCAGGCGAATGTGGCCCTCGCGAGGGACCTACGCGACTTGGTCGGGGACGAGATGGTGTTGATGCACGATGCCGTGCAGCAGTATTCGGTGGACGATGCGATCAAGGTCGGGCACCAGCTCTGGGATCTCGACTATCTGTGGATCGAAGAACCGTTGCAGGAAATCGACATCCTTGGTCTCAAGCGCCTGTCGGATGCGACCGATCTTCCCGTGCTTGCGCTGGAGTCGAATCTCGGGCATCCCTACGTGGCGACGCCGTACATGCAGAGTGGGGCGATCGACATCGTACGGAACGTGGCGATGGGGATCACGGGCCAGATGAAACTGGCCAACCTCGCCGAGACGTTCGGGATGAACGCGCACGGTGGGAATGTCCACGTGATCGCCGCCGTGAGGAACGACGACTGGTACGAACATCACGCCCGGAACGCGTTCAAACGGTTTGATAATGAGCTGACCCGACCGCTGACGCTGGCGGCTGCGAGCCTGATCAAGGAAACGTTCGAGGTTCGGGACGGATATATGTACGTGCCGCAGACGCCGGGGTTGGGGCGGGAGATTGATTGGGAAGAGATTGAAGCGAGAACCATAAACACATTATGAAATTAGGGAATTACCGTATTCTGGAATTGGAGAGTGTAGAAACAGATGTCACCCCGGTACGGTTTTGTGGAGCCTGTCCCGAGCGGAGTCGAGGGAGGGCCCATTCTGATCTTCGCGAAGTTGGAAAATGGATCCCGGCTCGACACACCGCCGGGATGACAGACCCTCTGCTTATCCTACGTCTCAAGGGCATTCTATGAAGATTGAATCGATCAGCTTTCAGATTCTCGAGGGGGATTCGGTCGAGCCGGAGTGGCGGCCGCTGAGGACGATGAGGGAGTATCCGGGATCGCACAAGGTGCGGTTCGGGCATCGGCTGTTCAGCGGGGAAGGGATCCGGCTGGACCCGAGACCGGCCTACACGTGTCTGCTTCGCATCCGCACGGATGAGAACCTCGAGACGATCGGCACGTTCTCGACGGGATGGGGGAAGGAAGACCTGGAGTGGCAGGCGCGCACGTTCAAGGTGCAGTGGGAGCCGGAACTGGTCGGCGCGGATGCGCTCAATCGCGAGTATATGTGGCACAAGATGTGGATGGCACGACGGTACTTTCATATGCATCATTCAGCCGCGCCCCTGGTCTTGATCGACACGCTGCTCTGGGATCTAGCAGGTCTTCGGGCGAATTTGCCCGTGCACAAATTGCTCGGAGGTTTCCGGGACCGGGTGCCAGCCTATCTGACCGAAACCGGGATTCCGTACGAGGACACGCTGAAATCTGCTCAGCGGGCGATCGACGAGGGCTTCCACGGGTTCAAGGATCACTCGATGCTGGGGATCGAGACGAACCTGGCACTGGCGAAGGACATCCGCGACCTGGTGGGAGACGAGATGGTGCTGATGCACGACCCGGTGCAACAGTACTCGGTCGACGATGCGATCAAGGTGTCGCGGGGTCTGGAAGCGCTCGATTATCTCTGGATCGAGGAACCTCTGCAGGAATTCGACATCAACGGGTTGAAGAAACTGTCGGACGCCGTCGACCTGCCGGTGATGGCGCTGGAGTCGATTCAGGGGAATCCATACCTGGCGACACCGTATCTTGCTGCAGGTGCGATCGATATCGTGCGGCAGACGGGGATGGGCATCACGGGACAGGTGAAACTGGCGAACCTGGCGGAAATGTTCGGGATGAACGCACACGGCGGGAATCCGCACGTTGTGGCTGCGGTTCGGAACGATGACTGGTGGGAGGTCGCCGCCTGGCCCGCGACCGGTTCGGATCGATCGATGGGTGGCTCGTTCCCGGGCCTGATCCGGGACACGATGGAAGTCCGTGACGGATTTATGTACGTTCCACAGACACCGGGCCTCGGACGCGAAATCGATTGGGATCAGATCGAAGCCCGGACTATAATGACGGTATAGCGCGCCCCTCGCAGTGTCACCCCGGTACGGTTCTGTGCCGGGGTCCACTTTGATCTTCGCGAGATGGGAAAAAATGGATCCCGGCTCAACACACCGCCGGGATGACAATGGCAAGCCATAGCGAACATACGACCAATGCCTGAGATCATTCGTAATCCGCTTCTAGAAGAAATCGACGACCCCATCCTCGCCAGAGCGCTGATTGGTTCAACGGAGGAACTCGCGGCGGCGACACATCCGTCTTTCCTCGAGAATCCGGGTTCTCCTATTACCTGGGGTGCGAAGGACTGGGAGGCGATGGAGGCGGGACGGGAGGATCTGTTCGACTGGTCGGCCGTGGAGACGCAATTCGACTACGACGCCTTCCTGCGCGACGGATATGCGGTTCTGCGTGGGGTGATGACACCGGAAACGATCGAGGCCTGGACCGAGGCGGTCCAGGTGGGGCAGCGGATCAACGATGCCCTGCTGCGGGCGGACTGGAAAGAAATCGACTGGCTCGCGCTGGGGAGAACAGAACCGGATCGTTTTCTGTCGACAGATGAGATCGACAGGGCGATTGGCGGCAGCCAGAAGGCACCTCAGTCGACGGATGAGGCAGGCGTTCTGACGCTTCGGATCAACAGCGTATTCTGCGAGTACTTCCCGGCTGGACACGTGCCGTATCTGATGAACGTGCTGACCCATCCTCAGATGCTCGCTCTGCAGCGAATGTGTCTGGACAGCGATGAGATTTACTTCGATCATAGCCAACTGTTGACGCGGCCCCCCGGTTATCCTGGCGGAAACTGGCACAGTCACCGCATCGGGGGCGGATATGACGATGGTACGGCGAGTCTTGAGGTTTATCGGGCTCAGCCAAATGCGATACTCAATCTCTGTTATCCGCAGGGTTTTGACGCCGATCTCGATGGGGGGCTGAAAATCGTTCGTGGAAGTCATCTATTTCGCGATCCCGAGCGCTGTCGGGCACCAAGCGATGAGGAAATGGAGCAGGGCTGGCTGAAGGATCGACTTCATCCCGTGACGAACGAACCTCTGGAGATCGAGCGACTCTCGCTGGAGCCTGGGTCGGTCTGCTGTTGCCTTTCCCACGCGGCCCACGCAGTCGCCCCCAAGGCGCAGGACCGGTCGACTCGCTGGTGCTCGCTCTATTGTTACAAAAAGCCTCACGAGACGGGCGAAGTACAACCTCCGCACGCGGTTCCGCCGGTCTGGGCGATGAAAGCCCAGAGGGGCGAACTCCCGGAGACGCTCACCCGGATGTTTCGTCACAGCTTCGATCGTGAATTGACCAGACATCGAAAAGTGTTCGACGATGCTTAGTTTCTCGATGGTGATGAACCTTGTCCGCTAATCCCGAAATCGCTCCCGCTGCTGCGTCCGAATCGTCCGAAGGCTCGACCTTCATCACGAAGCGTGCGTTGATCGTCGGCGTTCTACTGGCGATCGTTGGACCAGTCTGGCCGACCTACACGAGCTTCATTCTGCACTCCAGCCGGGCGGATCATTCGCATCTGTCCCTGGCGATGCTCATCCCGTTCGTCTTCCTTCTGATCATCAACACGTTCCTCGAACGCTGGCGACTGGCGTTTTCTCCGACCGAGCTGCTTACGATCTGCTGCATCGGAATGGTGGCGGCCGTGATGCAGGGCGAGTTCTTCCTCGTCTGGTTTATGGGGATGCTCACGATGCCGGCCTACTTCGCGTCGCCCGAGAATCGGTTCGAGGAGATCCTGCTGCCCCATATGCCGGACTGGACGACGATCACCAATCGATCGGTCGTGCAGGGCTTCTACGAGGGCATCGTTCCGGACACGCCCTTCCCGTGGCCTGAGTGGGGAACCGTTCTTTTCTGGTGGGGCACCTTCATCGGTGCGGTGATGACGGTGAACCTGTGCCTGAGCGTGCTGCTTCGAAAACAGTGGATGGAGCACGAGCGGTTGTCGTTCCCGGTGGCGTCCTTCCTGCTGGAGTTGACCGGGGTTTCCGGCACGTCACGCACGCTGCGAACACTTGTCCAGAACAAGCTGTTCAAGGCCGGCTTCTTGATCACCTTCGTGATTATCGCCTACAACGTGTCGACCTGGTTCACGATCGCAATGCC
>CEUS01284503.1_pt1 | contig 10172 bp, 13 predicted proteins | sample 427031 | NCBI WGS metagenome assembly CEUS01 (sample SAMEA2622837, study PRJEB7988) | marine metagenome | biome: marine biome (ENVO:00000447); feature: marine epipelagic mixed layer (ENVO:xxxxxxxxx); material: "saline water (ENVO:00002010), including plankton (ENVO:xxxxxxxx)" | depth 140 m | reverse complement strand
AATACGTAAATTAAATACAGCTGAATTAAAATGTGTACGAAAAATTGATTTATAAAAAGAAAGTTCTTTTTTTAGGTTAATATTTTGATTCATTAATTGAATTTCATTTTGAATTGATTCATGAAAATTATTTGGTATATTTCGGATAAGGAAAGGTATATTCATTCTATTATAATAAAATAAAATACATCAAATTTAAATAATAATAATCTATGAAATAATAAATGAAGGGAAAGGTTTGTATTATAGGAATAACATTATTATTTGCAAGTATTTATATGAATCTTCAAAGAAATAATGATCATTTTATGAGGTTTTATAATTTATTAGATGCAGGACAAAAGAATAAATATGAATCAATTGTAAAAGAAAGACTAATCCTTTATATAACAGGTTCATTTTTAGGAATATTATCAGCATACATTTATTATTGTAAATATAAAGACCATAAATATATTAATTGTGAATTATTAACAATACTATTTCTTACAAAATTATCATTTTATTATTTTATGCCTAAACAACCATTAATGTTATATTCATTACGGAGTAAAGAACAAACAGATGCATGGGCTGATATTTATACAGAAATGAAAAATAGATATAAGTATTCACTCTTTGTAGGATTTATTTCATATATGATCTTAATTTATTCCTTATAAGAATTTATTATAATAGTTCTTTCATTATTTCAATAGGACAAGGGCCAATGTTAAGTAGTATTTGGTGTATATCTTTAATAGGAATCCCTTGTTCTAACAATTTATTTCGAAAATATAAAAAGGCTTTTTCTCCAATTTTATAAGTAATTGCTTGACCAGGATTATTCATGTATCTTAAAATATCATTATGAATTCTTTCTTCATCGTTCGTTAAATATTTTTTCATATATCGTTTACATTTATTATAATCCCAATGAAAATAATGAATTCCCGTATCAAGGAGTAAACGAAGTGAACGATTGATTTCATATTGAATTTTAAAATAATAATGTAAATCATCTTTATAATCACCTAAATTCTCACAATACATCGCCCATCCTTCAATATAAGAATCGTAACCAAAACGAAGGTAATCAGAAATATTCTTATTTCTATAATTTGTTAGACTTTCATAATGATGGCCTGGAATACCTTCATGTAAACTTAGAACATATAACTCATATCGGTTGACCTTTTTTGGATCAAATGTATTCATATAGAATTCTCCTTGAAATCTATTATGTTTTTTTGAACGATAATATGCGAAGTACATATCATTCTCTCTTGATATTTTTTTTATTTGATATAATTCTTTATTATTAATTTTTCCATGAAAATATTTAGGGAAAATTGTTTTTCGTATTTTTTCTCTTATTTTTTTAAGATCATTCAAAATATCTTTTTCATTTGAATACGAATATTTATCAATAGCATTTATATTTAATTTATTATGGAGACGTTTTTTTTCTTTCATTAATCGGTTTAATTCTTTTTTACCGAGTTGATAAACTTGATCAGGAGATATATTATTATAGGTTTCATACTGAATAATATTTATATAAGCATCTTTTCCTCCAACATATGAGCATAACCCAAGGATATCCTTTGTATGTAGATAATAATCATTTAATAAAAAAGATAAAAAAGATTCTAAATTAGTAACTAAATATTTATGAACCGAATCATTCCAATCCTTAGGTTTTCGATTATTGATCGTATGTTTGTATGTTTGTTCTGAAAGTGTGACTTGTATTTTTTCTATCATTTTATCAACTGTTTTTCTTGGTAGACAAACTTTTTCATGAATACCTGTTTTCATTTTTTGAATAATTTCTTCTGTAATAGGCGTTAAACTTTTTAAACGATTCATGAAATCATGGTAATCTTTTCTTGAATTAAAAAAATAAGTACCATTACCACTACACTCAGTGATGTAATCAAATAATATATTTTCATTTGTATTAACAGGCATATACATATAAATCTTATAACCTTTCTCCATTTTTGTATTATATAAGAGATCTCTTTGTAAGATTAGATCATTTATTGTTTTTTTCTTTTTCTTATTTAATATTCGAAGATACTTTTTATCTAGTTGATAGAGTTCCTTGTAATGGTTTTCAGAGTATATATTTGGTTGAATATGTTTTTTATCCTTATACTTTTCAAATTGAAACATATCATTTAGTGTTGGATTAATTAGGATTAAATCATGAAGATATTTATCGCATATTTCCATATCTATCTATATAAGTTAGCAATATTTATATATCATCCATATTAAAATCTTCCTCTTCTTTTTCATCCTCTCCTTTTTCATCCTCTTCTATTTGAGATTCATCATATTCTTCCTCGGATAGTTCTGTTGTAAAAATGATTGAACCAAGGTCTTCTTGAAATACATTTTCTTCATCAATTGTAATAAAATCAGGAATATGTTTATCTTTTTTTAATGTATATACATTTGAATCATTATATACATCAATAATATCACATTTATCATCTTGAAAATCACGAATAGAAACAAGTACAATATTACCCATAGTAACAAACTTTCTTTTTCTCATTGTTCCACAGAGGATTGCGAGACGATTTTTTCCATCAAAACATTTGACATCAAAACGACAATTTCCTTTGCATCCTGTGATTTGTGCATATTCTTGACCTGATTCTTTTAAACGTAGAGTGGATGTTTCATGGCCATTTTTCTTCCCCCTTTTATGTTTCTTACCTCCTTTTTTATTACCACGACCCATAGTTAATATCTAATGAATATAGTTCTAAATAATCAAATTTTATTCAATTAATTTCAATTAATCAAATCAAATTTGATTATTTAAATCAAAATGTATTAGATACAATGAACTATCTTCTAATTACAGAATCTCCTGCAAAAGCAAAAAAGATTCAGGGATTTCTTTCCAATAAATATACAGTAAAATCATCTTGTGGACATATTACAGATCTAGAAAAAAAGAAATTATCAATTGATGTTGATAATAATTTCAAACCAACATATAAGGTAACCACCGATAAGAGAGATGTTGTTAAAATGTTAAAAGAAAATGCATCAGGTAAGAATGTTATCTTTGCTGCTGATGATGATAGAGAGGGAGAAGCAATTGCATGGCATACAGCAAATGTATTACAATCAGAGATTGAAAAAAAGAATCGTATTATTTTCCGTGAAATTTCAAAGAAAGCGATCTTAAAATCGTTGGAACAACCTCAACGGATTAATATGAATGAAGTGAATGCACAACAAGCAAGAAGAATTATTGATCGTTTAATTGGTTTTAAATTATCACCATGTTTATGGAAACACATTAATACAAATGAAAAAGGTCTTTCAGCGGGTAGAGTTCAGAGTGCATTATTGAATCTTTTAGATGAACGAGAAAAAATGATTAAGAATTATGAATCCGAATTATTACTTGATATTAAGGGAGTATTTGAAGGATTAAAAGATACAGAATTTATCTTTACGGATGATTTTGAGATTGAGGATGATTTTCTAAAAAAATTAGTAAAGGAAATGAAAAAAGCTCGTAATTTTCAAGTAATTCATTCTTCTAAAAAAAAAGAAAAAACATATCCTAAAAAACCGCTTATAACATCTACACTTCAACAAGCTGCACAAAGTGAACTTGGTTATCCTGTAAAAATGACAATGGATATTGCACAAAAACTATATGAAAATGGACATATTACTTATATGCGAACGGATTCAACATTTATCTCCGAAGAATTCCAAGGAAAAATTCAGCAATATGTTGGAGAAAAATATTATCAAAAGCCAAATGAAAAGAAAGTCAAAGGAGCACAAGAGGCCCATGAAGCAATTCGTCCGACATGTATGGATAAAGAGATTGATGTCACAAATGAAGAACAAAAATTATATAGTCTTATTTTTAAGAGAACAATTACATCCCATATGAAGCCAGCAGAGTATGATGTACATCAAATAAGATTGAATAATGAAAAAACAAAGGACTATGGATATTTTACTACAAAATATCGTCAATTAATCTTTCCAGGTTATCTCTCTTATGGAAAAAAAGATACAGATACGAATGATAAACCTAACTTTAAAAAAGAATATATTCTTGAAGAATGTATTTGTTCAGAAAAAGAAAGTCCGAAACCACAATTATATAATGAATCAGGGATTGTAAGCCTACTTGAAGATACAGGTATAGGAAGACCTTCTACATATGCCACTATTATTTCAACATTAGGGAACCGTAAATATACTATCACACAAGATATACGATTAGAGGATAATGAAATAAAAATACTACAACTTACAAAGGATGGAAAAATGATTCAGAAAACGATGGTCCAAAAAGGGAAATTAATTAAAAAACGAATTCAAACAACACCCTTAGGAAGAAAGGTCCTCAATTATTTAAAAGAACATTTTATGAATATTCTTCATAAAGAATTTACTTGTGCGGTTGAAAAAGACTTAGATGAAATTGCTCTTGGAAAATTAAATTATATCGATGTCATACGAAAAGTTTATGATTCATTTATTACAACGGTGGATCAACAAATGAAAATAAAGAATACACCACAAGTAACATATCTCGGTGAAAAACAGGGAAAAAAAATTTATCTTGGAAAGGGGAGGTATGGTTCTTATTTACAAATCATTAATCAAGAAGAACAGAAAAAGAATATAAGTATTCAGAAATATCTTGAATTAAAAAATAGAGACGATAATGAATTCACATTTGAAGAAGCTATCAATTTCTTAAAATATCCTAAAAAGATAAATGAACGTATTACAATTCATTTCGGGCCTTATGGATTCTATATGAAGTATAATAATAAGAATTATAAGATTCATCAAAATGGTAAATATACAGAGGAGTATTGTTTACAGGTGATTGACGATCAATGATTCTTCCTTTACTAATTTCATAGTATTACGATACTTTCTACGTTCTTTTTCTTTTTCATATTTCACTTGTTTTAGACTCTTTGTGTTCCATTGTGTTTGATACAGTGACTGATCATTCCATTGAATTCTATCAAATTTCTTTTTTTGATCCATTGGTAGATCATGATATCCATGTATTCGAACACTATCACATAACTGACAACGACAGTTTTCATGATACCAAAATCTATCTTTAATATTTGACCACATCCTATTATGAATTGAAAGATCACCAGTATGACTAATCATTGGATCAAGAAAAACATCTTTAATCCCAGGTTGACCCTTCCTTTTAACAGCCTTTTTACAGAGAGTGCTTTTTTTAAAGAAAGCTCGAAGATAAATATCTTCACGTCCATCGTAAAGCATATTTAGATTATTCTCATTATAAGTTTCGTCACTATATCGAACACCAATATACCACATATTACCATTCCGATCTAATTTTATTCTTTCCCCTTTGTATTCTCTTCCTGGATTTCCGAGAAATGAAATAGTCGGATTCATTTTTTGTTGATGTTCATAAAACCATTCTTTCATATTTGAATGAATTGTCATTCTATATATTTTTTTTTTGATATCAAGTGGTAGAGAATATAGGATTTCTTGAAGATTTTGTTTTTCTTTTAGTTTGACAACTTTTTTTAATTGTTGTTTTTGTTTTTCGGTTAATTTTTTCCTATAACGAGGATGTTTCCTCTTTTGAAGAGGCATTTTGAACGGTAAATTATGATACTTATTTTTCTTTATTGAAAATTTTCAAATTTTGAATTAAATGATCAACTTCTTCCTTTGTAATAGGGATATTATGTAGGATAGCATGTTTCTTACAAAAACATGGATAAAAGAAGGGAAACCATGCATTATGAAGGCATTTTTTTCCTTTTCTCGGACCACTTAATAGAATATGATTGCATTGATATTCCATTTATATCTTCTTTATTCTTATTTTTATATCATAAGTCATTCGTTTTTTATAGACCGATAAATAATAAAAAATGATTGATTGAATCCATTATAAATACTTCTCTATATTTATATTTACTATATATCTTAGAAATAACCATTAATACAACCGATAATAATAGATTATTTATATTATCTGTTTTTGGTTCTATCTCATGATAATTATTTAATTGACTCGAAATAATTCTGAACCCTATAAAAAAGACTATAAAATAGTATGGTTTCCCTCTATGAATATATAAATATAAACTATATAGAAGTAGAATAAATAAGGATAAATAAATCCCGATATATTGTTGTGTAATTTGATAATATTCTCGATAATTGTAGATCAATTTATATAGATGTATGAATAATATAAATGAAAACATTGTTTCTAAGAAAACTATATTTGTTTCACGTATTAGAAAGAATAAGAGATATATTATAATTAATTCGCGACCAATATCCATTAGATACATTATATTATTATAACTATTTTCTTTATTTGTAGGATAATATATTATTTAGGAATTTATTTTAAAATAGTTATAAATAAATATTGAAACTAAAACATCAATCGTATAATGTTGTCGTGAAGATATGAGTGTTAATGGTAAGATATATTGTATTGTTTTTCCTATATTCCCTCGATATGAATTACCAAAAAAAAGAAAGAATAATGTATGTCCACTATATATTAAATCATGTGAAGTAACAAATAAACGATTGTAATAAGATTGTTCACTTCTATGAATATTTTTCAGACAAGAGGGTAATGTTGTCGATATTACGAAGAATGGACGGAGGAGTAATGAATAAATTAAAGGACTATATTCATACTCATTCATTGTATCATATGCATAAATATGATTCAATAATAAAATACATAGGAAATAATCAGGGACATTCTTATCTATGACTGGAAAAATATCATGAAGAATATCAGGTAATGGAGTATACGGTTCTCTAATTAATTTTGACCTTCGATGAGCAATTAAACTGGATAGTTGATTTATAAAAAAAATAAATAGTGATAACGATATTAGTTCGATAAATAACATTATTCTATGTTATTTAAATAATTTAAAAATAATGGATATAAATAATGAATACTATGAATCCATTTGAAGAAATTCCACAAAGTGAAATACATTTCTTTAAAGAAAAAGTACAAAGATGGCTTCATGTTGATAAAGAAATTTCTAAACTAGAATCACAAGTTAGAGATTTAAAAAAAGTTAAAAATAAAGAACTAGAACCTGAAATTACTACTTTTATGCAGAAATATAATGTAAGTGATCTTAATACAGAAAATGGAAAATTAAGATGTCAAGAAAGAAAAACAAAGAAAGGAATTAATAAAAACGATCTTCGGAATAACCTATCAAAATATTTAACTGAGGAAAATAAAATCGATCAAGCAATGAATGATCTATGGAATAATCGAGAAATCAAAATTAGTTATAAACTCCAAAAAATTAAGGATAAAAAAAATAAATAAGTAATATAAATGAATTTAAATCAAGAGCTATTAAAATCATTTATTATTGGTTCTTCGATACCCTCTTTTCTGATATTTTTTATAGGTGTAAAATTCTTTATTCAATATGAAGAATCAGCTATATTTGATTATCATAACTATTCTATATTAGCACCTATCGGATTAGGTATTGGTTCTCTATTAGCAAAATATATAAGTATTTATTATAAATATCCATTGAAAAGGTCTTATTTCATAATTAGTCTAATATCAGCATTATTTATATGTCTCCGTGTTACTTTTTATTGGGATGAAGTGTACCAATATAAGATTAACAGTGAAAGAGGAAAAATTCAGTACATAATAATATTGATTGCACATTTATTTGTTTATAATTTTATTATTCATTCTTTGGATGTGTACTTACATTAGTATTTATAATTTCTTCTAATAATATTGTCTTCGGATATTTTTGAATTAATTTTTCAATTTGATACAAAACATTACTTTTATTTTGTTCATTCCCTGTATTAAAATGTTTATCTTTTCGTAACATTAATTTTTCATATATACCTATAAAGAGTGTATTGTATAATAAATAAGTATAACCTGATATTGTATATGTAAAATTATTTTGGAAATTTAATTTTGTAACTTTATTATTTCTTATTGCCATACCTATATTAATGCCTTCTTGATTTGTATTCTCTATTCGATGCCACCACCAAGGAGCATTCCATAAAATATCACCTGGTTCTAATGTAACATCATATCTAGGCAGATGTTTTAACATCTTAGGATAAGAAGATAAATCTGTATCTGGCATATCAAATAATGTCTGAGCATGAATACCTGATTCAGCAACTCTTCCTTTTAAGAAACAACTATATTTTGGATCGATTAGTGTCCAATGTTTTTCCCCTTTTATCATACAGAAAAAATTACCACTTCCTCCACAGTGCATATTACTTCCAGAAACAGTATTCTTTTTATTATAGCCAATAAATAGATTTGCAATATGAATATTTCTTAGATTTGTACTCGTTAATGTATCTAGGAAATGATTAAATTGTAATTTAATATCATTAAATAATTGTGGAAAGTTCGTAAGTATTGTATGATTATTATTAATATAGATATTTTTTGATTTCATGGCTTCTATAAAATCATGAAAAGCATATTTTTGAATCATTATTTTTTTATCTTTATTCAGAACATTAATATTAAAATCACCAATAGTTTCACATAAGTATTCGGGTGTCCATTTTTGAATTGCGTAAGAATTTTTTAAATATCCTTTGATTAATACCGGGTTTCTATAATTATTTGATATTTCTTGAAATTTTAAATCTGTTAATCTTTCAGCATGAATCGTAGGTATAGGGATGGATTTTACTTCTTTTTTAGATACATATTTCTGTATCATTCTATTTTCATATTTATTTAAAAAATTATTTGTTATATTCCAATCAAGATATTTATGAAATAAGAATAAGAAAGAGTATAGAAAGTATTCAAATGGATTCATTTAAATAAATGTTTTCATTAATTTTTTAAATAATAAAATAATACATTATATATGAAGGATTACATTATTCGTAAAATAAGTAATCAAAAAAACAGAAAATACAAACATACATATTATACACCGAGAGAAGATATGATTCGAGATAAAAATTATATTCAACGTATTATAAAAGGTATCTATATACCACCAGCATATGATAATGTGATTATATATACAAATAAAAAATCAAAAGTTAGAGCAATCGGTTATGATAAAGAAAATAGAAAACAATATATCTATAATAAAGACTACATTAAGAAACAAAAAGATAAAAAATTCAATCATATGGTAGAATTTGGAAAACAATTCTCAAAAATAAATCGTAAAATAAATGAAGATCTATATTCAACCAAAGATTCAAAAGAAAAACAAATTGCAATTATATTAAAATTAATTATGGAGTGTCACTTCCGTATTGGAAATGATAAATATTCAAAGAAATATAAATCCTATGGAACGACTACCTTAGAAAATAAACATGTAAAAGTAAAAAAAGATCATGTTATTATTGATTTTATTGGTAAAAAGAAAGTACGTAATGTATGCACTGTACGTAATAAAAAAGTTGTTAAAACATTAAGAGAAAAAAAAAGAACACTTAACAAAAATGATCGTATATTTACATACCGGAAAGGTATTCATTATTATAAAACAAAGTCATCAGATGTAAATCGATATTTAAAACAATTTGGAAAATTTACAGCTAAAAATTTTCGGACATGGGGAGCAAATATAGAATTTATTGTTCAAGTCAATCAATTATGCAAACAAAAAGAAAATACAAAGGACTACATTAATGAATGTGTTAAGAAAGCAATTCATGAAGTTGCATGTAAATTACATAATACATATTCAGTTTGTAAAGCAAACTACATTGACCCTGAGTTAGTAAATCATTTTATAGAAGAAACGAAACAATTCTTAGAACATTTTAATGTCAATAATAAGGAAGAATTGTATCAAAAATATGTTTTTTTTCTTGAGAACCTATAATATGGAACAATTATTTTATGAAATATCAAAAAAATATAGTGGAAAAGAATTTACAAAGGAAGACCTAATGAATCAATTCATTCATAATAAGAAATATATTGAGGATGATACATACAATCAATTTATTCAACAACAAAAAAAACAAATGGAGGATTATATCCGTTTTGGTCCTAAAAAAAGAACGACACAATATCTATAACATCTTATTTTTTATACAAATGTTTCTTCCCTTCAATAATCTCTCCTTTTATTTCACCT
>CEUS01253175.1_pt1 | contig 10172 bp, 10 predicted proteins | sample 427031 | NCBI WGS metagenome assembly CEUS01 (sample SAMEA2622837, study PRJEB7988) | marine metagenome | biome: marine biome (ENVO:00000447); feature: marine epipelagic mixed layer (ENVO:xxxxxxxxx); material: "saline water (ENVO:00002010), including plankton (ENVO:xxxxxxxx)" | depth 140 m | reverse complement strand
GTGTGGCAGTTCGCCTCCTTCCCATCGGGGGCGACCAGGAAGACGTGCGCGATGTCCTCGACCCGGGCGATCCTGCGCATCAGGTTGTTCGACATGATCGGATTGAGGAGCGTGGCCTGGGTAAGGGACGTGAATAGGACCGAGACTATCCTCCATGCCTCCCTGGGGTCGATTTCCCCGTCTTCCGCATGAGCGACCATGTTCTCCACGTTCTGCCAGCCGATCGGGACCACGAAGTCCGGCTTCTCGGGTAGCCCGGGATCGATCCTAATCGAGTCATCCTCGATGGCCACTGTCAGCTCCTCCCCCGTCTCGGAGATCCTCACCCCGATCACATCGAATATGCCCGTGAAGAATGCCACCACCTCGGGGGTCTGGGGGATCATCCGCCAGACGTCCAGGGCGCTTTTCTCCATGTCCCTACGCTTGCAGGGCGGGAGATAAACGCATCCCGCTGGGTGGTCACTCTGCTAGCCTGAACATCTCGTCCAGGCTCCTCGAGGCCCTCTCGATTATCACTGGGTCCAGGTCGATTATCTGCTCGGGGGTCGGGTCCCTGAGCGCCTGGAGTATGTCCTCTAGCCCGGTAGTCTTCATGTGGCGGCACATCACGCACGCCCCGATCAGGTTGAGCTGCTCCTCGGTCTCGGCGAGCACCCGGTCGGCGGTGCCGCACTCGGTGATCAGCATGATGTCCTTCTTGCCCTCGCTCGCCAGCCTTATCGCCTCGTCCTTGAGCACCTCGCTGCTCCCCACGATGTCGCTCTCCTCGAGGACATCGGCACCGCACTCCGGGTGGCTCAGCACCATCAGGTCGATGCCGTGCTCCCGCATGCTGCTCTTCCACCTCCTGATCTTCTTCCCCGTGAACTCCGCATGCACCTCGCACTCCCCGTCGTAGACCAGTACCTCCTTCTTGCCTCTGAGGTGCTCCTGCAGGTGGCTGCCCATGAACCGGTCCGGGACGAAGATTAGGCGATCGCCGGGGAGCCGCTCGCATATCCTGAGGTAGTTGCTGCTAGTCACGCACACGTCGCACTCCGCCTTCACAGCGGCGCTGGTGTTGATGTAGCAGACCACGGGCACCCCCGGGTTCCTCATCTTGAGGTCCCTGATGTCTTGTGCGGAGATGCCGTCGCTCAGCGAGCAGCCGGCGTCGGGCGAAGGGTGTAGGACGGTCTTGTGGGGGCTCACTATCTTGGCCGTCTCCGCCATGAAGCGGACGCTGGAGAAGAGTATGGTCTGCTCCGGTGCGTCCCGCGCCTCCTTGGACAGCGCGTAGCTGTCCGCGACCGAGTCGGCAACTCCGTAGGTGATGTCGGGGGTCTGGTAGGAGTGGGCGATCAGGAAGACGCCCTTCTCCTCCTTCAGCCTGTTGATCTCCATGGTAATCGGCGCTAGCGACCTGCAGATTTCGATGCTCCATCGCATGGGCTGCTTGATCGCGACCTGCAGCCTTATTGCCTCCCTCTCGATCTCCTCATCCGAGTATCCGAAGGTCCCGTAGGAGCCCCTTGGGAGGGGTGCAGCCGGCATGTCAATTACCATGCTATCGAACGTTCCCCGGAGTGCAACCGCTTTCAAGTCATCTGGCCTCGGGGTAGCGTGGATATGGACGCGATAAGCCCTTGGAAGCCGGGGGAGTTGCTCCACGAGGGGGCCGAGGCCACGGTGACAGCAGGCTCGTGGCTGGGCGTACCCGCCGTCCTCAAGGTAAGGCGGCCCAGGGGCTATAGGCACCCCGACCTGGACCGGAGGCTCACCCGGCAGAGGCTCGCAGCCGAGGCCCGTGTCCTATCCAGGCTGCAGGCGATCGGCTTCCCCTCGCCCGAGATCATGCACCTGGACCAGAAGGACGCACTGATCCTGATGTCGAGGGTCGACGGGGTCCCGTTGCACGATCTCCTCAAGGACGGGTCGGCAGGCCGCGGGGTGCTCGAGGGCCTAGGCGCCCTCATTCGCCGTCTGCACGAGTCGGGGATATCCCATGGCGACCTGACCACCCACAATGTGATGGCATCGGGCGATGGGGACCTGTCGCTGATCGACTTCGGCCTATCAAGGCAGTCTCCAGAGCTAGAGCACCTCGGGCTCGACCTGCAGGTGCTGAACGAGTGCCTCGGCGCCAGCCACTCGTCGATAGAGGACGCGATAGGGGCAGTCTGCGACGGCTACCTCAAGGCCGACTCGGGGGACTCTCTGTCCGAGAGCGCGACGAACGTCGTCGAGAGGTTCAGGAAGATAACCAGCAGGGTGCGGTATCACGGGTAGGTGCTAGGATGGAGATTCTCTTCGCTACCAGCAACTCGCACAAGGTATCCGAAGCGGAAGGGATACTGGGTCCCCTCGGCCACACCGTCTTGCCCCTCCTCGTGGACGGAAGCCCACTTCGGTTCGTGGAGCCCCAGGCCGATGGCATCGAGGAGGTGGCGTTCTCCAAGTTGGAGCAGGCGATGGAGGCGACCTCGGGGGAACTGGGTAGCGGGACAGCCATACTCGTCGAGGACTCGGGTTTGTTCGTGGACTCGCTGAAGGGCTTCCCAGGGCCATACTCCTCCTACGTGGAGGGGACAATCGGCCTGGAGGGCGTCCTCTCGCTACTTGGGGGCGACGAACCCAGGGGGGCCGAGTACCGCGCCGTCGCAGTTCTGGGGTTCGAGGGAGGGACCCTCAGGTCCCAGGGGATATGCCGTGGCACGATCTCGCTCGAACCCGCCGGGACTAACGGGTTCGGCTACGACCCGATATTCGTCCCAGACGAGGGCGACGGGCGGACTTGCGGGGAGATGTCCCCCGAGGAGAAATCCGAGGTCTCGCATCGGGCAAGGGCCCTAAAGGCGATGTCCGAGCTTCTCAATTCCCCGTCAAAGTGAATAGATGCGCTCTTTCGTGCAGTGCCGATAGCATGGGTTCCGCCATACGCAAACTCCTGATTCTCCTGCTGGTCCTATCGGTCCCGCTGTACTTCGCGTTCTTCGCTAGCGAGGGTCTTCTGGTGCAGATCGCAGGCGCGGTTTTCATCCTCCTGCTGCTGTCACTTCTGCTGTTCACGGGAAGGAGCCCGCTTCCGATGTCTCCCGAAGATGAGCCGGTGGTGGAGGACGCCCCGGACATGTTCTCCGACGTCGAGCTCCCCCCTCCTGTCCTCTCGGAAATGAGCGCTGGCGAGGCTCGAGATCAAAAGATCAAGAGGAGCAGGGGGAGGTCCACCGAGGCCATTGAGTCCCCGCCCCCGCTGCCCGAGCCACCCCTGCCGATGCCCCCCGCGACCGCAGACTTGGAACCGGCCCCGATAGAGGGCAGCCCGGAGGGGCTCGCAGAGGTGTACGTCGCCGTCTCGGACCCGGAGATGCAGCAGGAGGCCGAGGTCGAGCAATACCTCGCCAAGAAGAAGGCCATCAGGGAGAGCGTTCGCGACAGGATAACCCGAGAGCGTAGGATGGAGATGTCGAAGAGGATAGCGGAGGAGGCCAGCAGATGGACTGATGCCGAGGATGGCGAGGACATCTCGACCCTTCTCAAGGCCCCCGGACACGGCCTCGCAGTTTTCGCAGAGCCCGAGCATCCCGACCCGGACATACCACAGGGTATTTCCTACGTCCGTATCGATGACGAGAGGGTCATCAAGGTGAGAGTCTCCATGGACGTTCAGGGGCCTAGTGACGGAGCCGAACGGCTCCCCGATCCGGGGGACCTCGGCATCCCAGGCCCACCCGACCCATCGATGCCAATGCCTCCACCACCCGGCATGCCCCCTCCTCCAGTTCCGGATATGCCCCCTCCAGTTAGGCCCGACGAATAGCCCGGATACGTTGAAGCGAAGGAATCCCCTCGACGTTGCATGGGAGAACGTGCCCTAATCTTCGAGGACGTGCCTGCGGATGGCTCTAGCCCGGCTGGAGGGACCATTTCCGTGTGGACCCTCAATCGGCCGGATAAGCTGAACGCACTGAACACCCAGTCTCACCAGGAGATCAAGGAGCAGTGTGCAAGAGTCGAGTCGGATGACAACGTCAGGTGCATCGTGATCCGAGGGGCGCCCCCTCCTGAGCCAGAAGAGGGCAAGAGGCCCAAGCCCCCGGCATTTGCAGCAGGGGCAGACATCTCCGAGTTCGCAGGAAAGGACTCGGACGCCGTCCGGTCCTTTTTCGAAGACAATGCCTGGGAGGCCGTTTGGAACCTATCTAAGCCGACTATCGCCATGGTGGACGGATTCGCCCTGGGGGGAGGGACCGAGCTGGCTCTCTCCTGCGACATCAGGATAGCCTCTGACAGGTCCACATTCGGCCAGCCGGAGATCAACCTCGGGCTTATTCCCGGTGGCGGCGGGACGCAGAGGCTCTGCCGCCTCATCGGCTACGGGAGGACCATGGAGATCGTGCTATCCGGTGGGATGGTGAGTGCCGATGATGCCCTCCAGATGGGCATCGTGAACAAGATAGTCCCAGCCGACGAACTCGAATCTGTCACCATGGGTTTGGCTCAGGATATAGCCAGCAAGTCCCCCTTCACCACTAAGGTGGCCAAGAGGGCAGTCAGGGCCGCCCTGGACCTGCCATTTTCCGAGGGAGTCCTCATGGAGAGGTCCGAGTTCGTAGCACTGTTCGACACGGAGGACAAGGAGATAGGTGTCAAAGCGTTCCTAAGCCGCTCGGATGCGGAATGGGTAGGGCGTTAGCCACCCAGCAAGCCTTCTAATTCCCCGGATGGATCCCCATCGGCAGTCGGGTCAATCAGTGTCCAACCGCTTTCCGAGCCTAGTTCCACCATCTCGTCCTGAATGGACCTGATCCGGTCCAGGTTCCCCAGGTAGTGCTCTACCCTCTTGCCGTTGTGCTTCTCCCTGTCCGAGATCATCTCACGGTGAGCCACCTCGTCCTCCACGAAGAGCACGATTCCGGCCGCAAGGCCCCCAGCCTCCCTCCAAGATTCGATGGCACGATCCCCGGGGATGAAGTGAACCCCCTCCAGAAGCAGGTCAGAGCCCCGCTCCTCCGCCCTTCGGATCACTGCTTGAACTCCCTCCGAGACGACCCCCACCGTTTCCCTCCAGTCATCCGCCGCAGAGCCTCCTGCCGGCTCGAAAGAAGACCTGTGCAGAGCCGGGATGTCCGATGGCCCGAACTGGGTCCTGAGAACCTCCCTGATCGTATCCGTGGCGGCTACCTTGCCGAAGCCCATCGAGGATGCCAGCTTGGAGGCCAGAGTGGACTTGCCGACCCCGCTCGTGCCCGTGATGATGAGTAGCCTAGCGCTCATTGGCTTACCCTTCGCTGGATGGACTTGATCTCGAGGAACTCCTCGAGTCCATGCACGCCTAGTTCCCTGCCTAGTCCCGAGCGCTTGTAGCCCCCGAAGGGGGCGGTCACGTTGAAGGCCCCGCCGTTGATGCTGACCTGCCCGGTCCTCAGCATCCTCGCTACTCGCATAGCCCGCTCCTCGTCACCGGACCAAACCCCTCCCGATAGCCCGTAGTCCGACAGGTTGGCCAGCTCGATTGCCTCCTCCTCGGTAGTGTAAGTGGTAATCGAGAGGACAGGTCCGAAAATCTCCTCCCTGAAGACAGTCATCTCGGGGGTCACGTCCGCGAAGACCGTGGGCCTGACGTAGAAGCCCCGGTCGAGGCCATCCGGCATGCCCTCGCCGCCAGCGATGAGGGTAGCCCCCTCCTTGATTCCGCTGGCGATATAGGAAGAAACGCTCTCCTGCTGGCTCCTCGACACCAGCGGGCCACAGAGGCTCGACTCGTCCATCGGATCGCCGACCGAGTAGCGGCCTATCTTGCTGGAGATCACATCGACAACCTCGTCCCTGTGCTCCTCGGGCACAAGCAGCCTAGTTAGGGCCGAGCACTCCTGTCCGGAGTTGCCGAAGCAGGAGTAGATCGACGAAGAGGCCGCCCTCTTGATGTCCGCGTCGTCCAGGATGATGTTGGCGCTCTTGCCCCCTAGCTCCAGAGTGACCCTCTTCACGGTTGGGGCGGCCAGCTCAGAAACCCTGATGCCGGCGTTGGTCGAGCCCGTGAAGCTGACCATGTCGACGTCCGGATGGCTGGACATGGTCTCGCCTATCTCCCGGCCGTGGCCAGAAACCAGGTTGAATACCCCATCCGGGAGGCCTATCCCATCGAGGATGTCAGCGAGGACGAATGCATTCAACGGGGCCTCCTTTGATGGCTTCAGGACCATCGTGCACCCCGCTGCTATGGCAGGAGCTACCTTCCCGATAATCTGGTGAAGGGGGAAGTTCCACGGTGTGATCATGGAGACCACGCCTATCGGCTCCTTGACGACCAGGGAGTTCCTGACCTCTTCCTCCCACTGGAAGTCGTCCAGAATCTTTGCGTAGGACCTAGAGACCACCCTCGGTGTCCCCACCATCGCCATGCGGGAGTACTCGATCGGGGTCCCGACCTCGGAAGTGATCAGCTGGGACAGCTCCTCCGACCTGTCCTTTATTGCCCCTGACAGCCGGTTCAGGAAATCGGCCCTTTCCTCCGCTGGAGTCCCCGACCAATCGCCGAAAGCCGCACGGGCAGCCTCTACCGCGGCATTCACGTCAGCCTCGCTGCCTACTGGTACGGACCCTATCCTCTCCTCTGTGGCTGGATTGAACACGTCAATGGTCCCATCGCCTTCCGGCTGGACCCACGATCCACCGATGTACAGGTGCCCGCGGTCGTGCATGATTGCCCCAGACTGCGACGTCTTATGATATTCATGCAATTCAATAGTGCATGCCCTCCTCGGCGTCCATGCCAGTTTCCTCGGATATGCTAGATGGCGGAGTCGCAGTCGTAACTATGTCGCCCGAGGCATCGATCAATACATTCTCCCCTCAGAATTTCGTCCCATTGATTTCGACCCTAGACGAATTGCTATCGGACCAGTCATGCAGATCGGTGGTACTAACCGGAACCGGGAGGTTCTTCTCAGTCGGCGGAAACATTGACGACTTCTCGGAGGGGATAGATGAGGGGCGAATCGGCCAGATGGTCCAGGAGATGACGGACAGGCTCCATCCGCTTCTCCTTAGGATCAGGTCATCCGAGACCGTGCTGGTCTGCGCGATGAACGGCTCCGTGGCTGGCGGGGGCCTGGGAATCGCCCTAGCCGCGGACTACAGGATATGCGTCCCCGAGACGAAGCTAGCGCCCGCGTTCTTCTCGCTGGGACTCTCCCCAGATGGGGGCACCACATGGCTACTCCCGCGCCTTGTTGGGAACCAGGAGGCGAAGAGGTTCTTCTTCGAGGGGGAGTCGTGGTCAGCTGAGCAGGCCTTGGAGAAGGGAGCGGTAGACGAGGTAGTGGACTCCGACAATCTGGTGGACAGGGCAACCCAGGTCGCAAGTGACTGGGGCAGGTGGTCGGTAAACAGCAGGAAGGGCACGAAGCAGCTGCTCGATGCCGCCACCTCCACGTTCTTCGAGACGCAACTTCAGTTCGAGCAGTCTCTGATGGTCGCTTCCTCCCAGACCCCAGACTTCGTCGAGGGGGTCAGGGCATTCAAGGAGAAGAGGGAGCCGCGGTTCGGGGGCGAAGAGGAGTGACGTCCAGAAGGCTCATCGTGATGAGGCACGCCAAGAGCAGTTGGGATCACCCCGAGCTGAGGGATCACGACCGCCCGCTGAACCCGAGGGGTATTCGCGACTCTCCAAGGGTGGCTGATGAGCTGGCATCCAGGGGCTGGGTGCCCGAGCTGATACTGGTCAGCAGCGCTACTCGGACCCTGCAGACGCTCGAGGGAATGTCCGGCCAGTTCGGAAGCGTGAGGAAAGAGGTCCGCCCGGGTATCTACCATGCGGGGGTCCACGACCTGCTACTGGAGCTAGATGACATGCTGGACGGGGGCACCACGATGATTCTGGGGCACAACCCTGGTTCCGAGATGCTGATCAACCACCTCTCGGGAGAGTGGCACGTGATGCCAACAGCAGCTGCTGCCCTGTTGGTAGAGAACGGCGGCATCTGGTCCGTGGAGTCAGTGATCAGGCCGAAGGAGATCTAGGTCAGGGGTGCGGTGGGACCTCATCCGACCAATGCGACATCTTGTTGATCGTGATTGTTACATTGGTGACTTCGCCCTCTTCCCAGTAGTCGACTGCGATGAAAGTGGGCCTGTTGTCCATTATTTCCCAGCATTCTATCGACCTCTGAAGCAGGGTATCGTAGTTATTCACGTCAACAGCCCTGACCGGGTCGGGCAGGCCGAAAGAGCTGGTCAGCCAGTTGTTCAGGTGCCATACCGGCTGCGACCCGTCCCCCCTGTAGACAGTGCAGTCCATGTCCTCCGGGTAGTCCTCGGCGTAATCCGTGGTCCAGCTGAAGACCCCGAAGTCATGGAGCCAGGGGTAATCGTCATTCTGGGACTGCTCCCAGAAGACCACAAGGTCGGTCCCCGCCAAGGCCAGGTCACCCAGGCTCGGCCAGGGCTCCCCCAGCGTGTGGGTGTAGACCCTGCGAGACATATCGGTCTCGTTGAAGAGGTGGCTGAGGTGCGAAGCAGGAACGTAGTTCTCGATTAGCAGCGTCACGATGTCCCCGCTGCTGTTGTTCATCAGAGAGTCGAGGAGCCTGAGCCAATCGAACGCCGACACTATCCCGAACTGGCAAGGGTGGAAGAACTGGCCAGTCCCATGGCAGAAGCTGACGTCATCTGCAGTGGTGTTCTCATCTGAGCGGTGGTGCGAGTCAACCATGAAGGCCCTGATGCCGTCTTCCCACTGGCTCTGGAGTCCCGTGTAGTGATTGACTCCGATTAGGAACTCGTCCTCCACTGTCGAGTACGCGTTGTGCGTCTCTGCGAAGGTGAAGTCGTCGTAGGTCCTGAGGCAGTAAGCAACCTCCCCGTGGCAGGTCATGTAGTCGTCTGGGTCCAGCGGGTCGAATCCTCTGGGCTCCTCCCACTCATTGGGCAGACCGTCCCCGTCCGAGTCGTCGTCCAGCGAGTCGCATACCCCGTCCCCGTCAACGTCTCCCGGGGTCGATGTGGCGTCGAGCGCCTCGGTGCCGCACTCGGCCTCTCCCTCGTCGCTCCAGCCGTCCCCGTCATCGTCTTCATCCAGGAGGTCACAGCTCCAATCACCATCGGCGTCTGAGGGTACTGAGCTGGCGTTGTCATGGCTAGTGCTGCAGTTTTCTTCCAGGGCGTTTTCCCAGCCGTCCCCATCCATGTCGCTGTCCAAGGCGTCCTCTATCCCGTCCCCATCCATGTCGGGTGGCGGTTGGGAGATGCATCCGGTCAGGACCATGCAGATCGATACGAGCACTGCCTTCACACGAGGGCCCATCGCTCCCGAAGCAGGACAGTTGCTCATGAAGCAATCGTTCTCCGCAGGATGTTGCCGAGTCAATCACATCAGGGTATCGTGATGGCTGGGGACGAAGGTCTGCTCCGACATGGGGGGCCTGACGTAGCCCCTGGCCGTCTCCCTCTTCGGGAGCTCTATCGGATCAGGAGTAAGGTCCTCGTATTCGATCATCGACAGGAAGTGCTTGATGCAGTTTAGGTGAGCGTGACGCTTGATCTCCGAGTTGACCACGAACCACGGTGATTGCTTTGTATCGGTGTGTGCGAACATGATGTCCTTCGCCTCCGAGTAGTCCTCCCAGCGAGTCAGCGACTCCAGGTCCATCGGGCTGAGCTTCCAGCGCTTGTGAGGCTCATCCAGCCTCGCCTTGAACCGCTTTAGCTGCTCGTCGTCGGAAACTGAGAACCAGTATTTGATCAGTATCGTCCCGGACCTGAGTAGCATCCTCTCGAACATTGGGCAGGACCTCATGAACTCGTCATACTCGTCCTCAGTGCAGAAACCCATCACCCTCTCGACTCCAGCCCTGTTGTACCAGCTCCGGTCGAAAAGGACGATCTCACCAGCGGCAGGAAGGTGGTTCACGTATCGCTGGAAGTACCACTCCGACTTCTGCCTCTCCGTGGGGGCTGGCAGCGCTGCTACGCGAACAACCCTGGGATTGAGGTACTGGGTTATTCGCTTGATCACCCCTCCCTTTCCGGCCGCGTCTCTCCCCTCGAAAATGACAACGACCTTGAGTCCCTGCGACTTTACCCATTCCTGAAGCTTGATCAGCTCAAGTTGCAGTCTGAAAAGCTCATTCCTGTACGTCTTCTTGTTAATCCTCTCGACCGCGTCTCCACCGTTTCCGACCATATTA
>CEUS01275386.1_pt1 | contig 10175 bp, 9 predicted proteins | sample 427031 | NCBI WGS metagenome assembly CEUS01 (sample SAMEA2622837, study PRJEB7988) | marine metagenome | biome: marine biome (ENVO:00000447); feature: marine epipelagic mixed layer (ENVO:xxxxxxxxx); material: "saline water (ENVO:00002010), including plankton (ENVO:xxxxxxxx)" | depth 140 m | reverse complement strand
ATACATTTATATAAAAAATCTCTTTTTGATCTTGAAGCATCTTCGCACGACCATTCAATATCATTTGTATATTTTTTAGCTAATTTAACACTTGATTTAATATGTTCTAAAACTTGTTGCTCATTCAATTTTAATTTATATTTCATATGCAGCTTACTTGTTGCAATAAATGTATGAATTCTGGATTTTTTTGCTTTAGAAATAGATTGTCCAGCAACTTCTATATCCTTTTTTTTTGCTCTTGCTAAAGCACAAACTACTGAATTTTTAATTACTTTTGAAACCATTTCTATTGATTCAAAATCACCTTTTGAAGCAACAGGAAAACCAGCTTCAATTATATCTACTCCCATTAAATCAAGCGCTTTAGCTATTCTTATTTTATCATCAATAAACATTGATGCTCCTGGAGATTGTTCGCCATCTCTAAGAGTTGTGTCAAAAATTCTTATGTAATTATCGTTTTTCATTGTGTATGAAACAATTTATATTTTTATTATATAGTATCAAAGGAAAAAAAAGGTATGAAAAAGAATTAGCTTACAATCTTATTTTTTTCAATCCAAGGCATCATTTTTCTTAATTTACTTCCTATTTGTTCAATTTTGTGATTTTTTCCTAATTTTCTATATTTGTTAAATTTTTTTCTACCTTTTTTATTCTCCTTCATCCATTCTTTTGCAAATTTTCCTGTTTGAATTTCTTTTAATATTTTTTTCATTTCTTTTTGTACTTTTGAATCAACTATTCTAGGTCCTCTTGTAAAATCACCATATTCTGCAGTATTAGAAATAGAATATCTCATATTTGCAATTCCACCCTCATAAATTAAATCAACTATTAATTTAATTTCATGCAAACATTCAAAATATGCCATTTCTGGTTTATATCCTGCTTTAACTAAAGTTTCAAAACCTGACTTAATTAATGAAGTTATACCACCACATAAAACGACTTGCTCGCCAAACAAATCAGTTTCACATTCTTCTTTAAATGTTGTTTCAATTATACCTGTTCTTCCACCTCCAACAGCAGACGCATATGATAATCCTATATTTTTAGTATCATTACTTACTGATTTATTTATTGCTAATAAACAAGGAACTCCTCTTTTATTTTTATATTCTGATCTTACTAAATGCCCTGGTCCTTTTGGAGCTACCATAAAAATATTTAAATCTTTTCTAGGTTTAATAAATTTAAAATGAATACTAAAACCATGAGCAAAACCTAAATATGCATTTTTACCAATATTATTTTTAATTATTTCTTTATATAAATTAGGTTGTAACTCATCAGGAATTAATATCATTACAACTTCTCCATACTTAATTGCTTCTAATGGAGATAACACCTTAAAACCTGCTTTTTTAGCTTTAGTAATTGATGATGAATTTTTTTTTAATCCAATTACAATATCATTTGCTCCAGAATCTTTTAAATTCATTGCGTGTGCGTGACCTTGGCTACCAAATCCTATAATTGCCACTTTCTTATTTTTTATAAGACTTTTATCACAATCTTTATCATAAAAAACTTTCATAAGTTAATTTTTTAAAATAGCTATTAAACCTGTTCTTGAAACATCTATAGTTCCAATTTTATTAAGTTCACTAATAAAAGAATTAATAATATCTGGAGAATTAGTAATTTCAAATGCATATTTTCTAGAATTATTAAAAATTAATTTAGCTTTATACTTTTTTATTAATTTTTTTAATAAAACTGAATTATTATTTCTTAAAAATATCTTTATTAGAGCAAGTTCTCTTTCATTTGTAGAATTATCAGGAGTTAAATCAATTACTTTTTTAACTTGTATTAATCTTTCGAGAGAATGAATAATTTGCTCAATAATCATTTTTGTTCCTGAAGTTACTATAATAATTCTTGAATATTTCTTTGATAAATTAACGGGAGCAACTGTTAAACTATCAATATTATACCCTCTTCCAGAAAATAGCCCGATAACCCTTGCTAAAGCACCTGGCTCATCATTAACTAATACTGAGATTGTATGTTTTTCTTTTTTTTGATTTGGCAATTTTTATTAAACTAAAACCATTCCTTCTTCATTAATTGTTTCATCTGTTTGATCATCAGGCCCCAATAAAATTTCATTATGTGCTGCACCTGAAGGTATCATTGGAAAACAATTTTCTTTTTGATCTACAACCATATCAAGTAAAACAGGTTTATTAATTTTTATCATTTCTTTAATCACAGAATCAACATCAGAACTTTTTTCTACTTTCAGTCCAACTATACCGAAAGACTCAGCTAATTTTACAAAATCAGGTAATGATTCTGTATAACTTTCAGAATATCTACCTCCATGAATTAGTTCTTGCCACTGTCTAACCATTCCCATCCATCTATTATTAACAATAAAAATTTTTACTGGGAGTTTATATTGACATATTGTAGATAATTCTTGCATTGTCATTAAAAAAGAAGCTTCTCCATCTATATCAATAACTAATTTTTTTGGGTTTGCTATTTGAGCTCCAATAGCTGCAGGCAATCCATATCCCATTGTACCTAGACCTCCAGATGTCATCCATCTATTTGGTTTATTAAATTTATAATATTGAGCAGCCCACATTTGGTGCTGTCCAACTCCAGTAGTTATAAAACAATCTTTATTTTTTGTAAGTTCATATAATCTTTCAATCGCATATTGAGGTTTTATAGGATAATTAACTTTTTTATACCCTAAACAATTCTTTTTTTTCCAAAGATCTATTTGTAACCACCATTTATTTATATTTTCATATTTTAAAAAATTTTTATTTTTTTTTAATTCTAAATAAATAGAATTTACTATTGTTTTAACATCACCAATTAAAGCTACATCTACTTTTACATTTTTATTAATAGACGAAGGGTCGATATCAATATGTACTTTTTTTGCATAAGGAGAAAATTTTGATAAATTTCCAGTTACTCTATCATCAAATCTTGATCCAACAGCAATTATCAAATCACTATCATGCATAGCAAGATTTGCTTCGTATGTACCGTGCATTCCTAACATACCTATAAATTGTTTATCAATTGCTGGATAACAACCAAGGCCCATTAAAGTATTTGTACAAGGAAATTTAGTCTCTTTTATTAATTTAGTTAAAATTTTTGATGCTGCAAAACCACTATTTATTACTCCACCTCCACAATAAAATATTGGTTTCTTTGCTTTACAAATAAGCGAAACAACTTTTTTTATTGAATTTAAATCAATATTATTTTTTTTAAAAAAATTACCATTACTAATATTATTTTTACCAATATATTTATATTGTTCATTCAAAATATCCTTAGGTAAATCAACTAAAACAGGGCCGGGCCTCCCAGATTTTGCGATTATAAAAGCTTCTTTCATAATTTTTTCTAAATCTTTTATATTTTTTACTAAATAATTATGTTTTGTTACTGGACGAGTTATGCCTGTTGTATCTGCTTCCTGGAATGCATCATTTCCTATTAATTTTGTAGGAACTTGCCCAGTTAAACAAACCAAAGGAATGCTATCCATATATGCATCAGCTAACCCAGTTACACAATTTGTTGCTCCAGGACCAGAAGTAACACATACGACGCCTACTTTATTACTTGATCTAGCATAACCTTCAGCCGCATGAACAGCGCCTTGTTCATGTCTAACTAATATATGTTTTATTTTTTTTTGCTTAAATAATTCGTCATATATTGGCAAGGTGGCTCCACCAGGATATCCAAATACAATATCAACTCCTTGATCAGCCAATGATTTTAATACTATTTTAGCTCCATTCATCATTTTTTTTTTATTAAAAACTATTAATTAAACTTAATTATGAATTGTTAATTGGTCAACAACTTGTCTTTAATTTCTTTTAAAAAATATTTCCTATTTTTTCTTTTGTATTCTTTCTCAAATACTATATTAGCTGAAAACTGATGTCTAAACCATGTATATTGTCTTTTTGCATAATTTCTTGTGGCTTTTAATGCTAAATAATTAGCTGTATCCATTGAATTTCTTTTTAGCAAAAAATCTTTTAATTCTTCATATCCTATAGTTTTAATCCTTATCTTTTTTTTTATTTTTTTTTCTTTTTTAATTAAAGATTTTACTTCTTTTAAAGCCCCTAATTTTATCATTTGTTTCCATCTCTTTTCACAATTTGAATAAACTTTTTTTCTTGATGGAAAAATTAAAATTTTATAAAAAATACATGAGTCTATTTTATTTATTTTTTTTTCTTTATTTATCTCAAATATAGACTTTTTTGATACTTTAAAAATTTCCCATGACCTTAATAATCTAACTTTGTCATTTGAATCAATATTATGAACGCATGTTTTATTTTTTTCTTTTAGCTTTTTATAAAAAACTTGTGTCCCAAGTTTATCCATTAATTTTTTTCCCTTATTTCTTACATCCATGGGAATTTTAGGAAAAATTTTTAATCCATTTAATAATGTATTTAAATACATTCCTGTGCCTCCAACAATAATTGGTAATTTATTATTTTTTCTTGCTTTATTAATTTCTTTCTTAACTAAATTAAACCAAATATCTACTGAAAAACTTTTATAAAAATCTAAAAAATTAAATAATTTATGAGAAATTTCATCACATTTTTTTTTATTTGGTTGTGATGATAATATTGGTAAATCCTTATAAATTTGTTGGCTATCTCCGTTTATAATAATTCCGTTATAATTCTTTGCTAAATCTAAAGCTAAATTAGATTTACCTGATGCAGTGGGGCCAGCAATAATTATAATCTTATATTTTTTTTCTTTATTTTTTCTTAACAAGATATTCTTAAAGAATTTATTTTAATCACTTATTTTTAATGGGACATACCCAGGAGTACTATTTAAATGTTGTATATATAAAAGAAGAATTTTTTTATTATCTTTTTTTAATTGTTTTATTTTATTAATAATGTCATTAGGAGAAACAACATTCTTATGAGTTTGTGATGCATCATTATCAACAATAGATAGTATTACATCTCCGGCTTTTAATCCTCTATCTGCAGCTATACTATTTCTATCGACATTTAAAATTATAACTCCATTAACATTTTTTTTTATATTATATCTATTTCTTAAACTTGGAGTTATTTTAGCTAATTGAATACCAAGTTTTTCAATTTTATTTGGTAACTCTTTTTTTTTAATTTCAGCTTTAGTTTTATTTTCAAAAGACTCAAGTTCTCCTAATTTAACTTTAAGATTCATAATCCTATTAGCTCTCCATATTTCTATTTCTACATTCTTACCTACTTTTGTAGCTGCAACTATTCTTGGTAAATCTCTATCTTTTTTTATATCTTTACCATCAAATTTCAAAATAATATCTCCTGGTTTTACTCCAGCTTTAAAACTAGGGCTATTATTTTCAACACTTGCAACTAAAGCTCCTCTTGGTTTATCTAATCCGTATGCCTCAGCAATTTCTTCAGTAACTAATTGAATTCTAACCCCTAACCAGCCTCTACTTGTTTTACCAAATTTTTTAAGTTGATCAATTACGTCTATAGCCATTGTAGAAGGTATTGCGAAACCAATTCCGACACTTCCACCAGAAGGGGAAAATATTGCACTATTTATTCCTATAACTTCTCCATCCATATTAAACATAGGCCCGCCAGAATTACCCTTATTTATTGATGCATCAGTTTGAATGAAACTATCATATTGTCCCATTCTTATATCTCTTGATTTTGCAGAAATGATACCAGCAGTCACTGTTCCTCCTAATCCAAAAGGATTACCAATAGCTAAAACCCAATCGCCAACCTTAGATTTTGAAGAATCTCCCCATTTTAAAGCTTTTAATTTTTTTTTTGGATTAACTTTTAAAACAGCAATATCTACTTTTGGATCCTTACCAACTAACTCTGCTTTTAATTTAGTTTCATCTTGAAAAACAACTTCTATTTGATCTGCATCGCCTATAACATGATTATTTGTAACAATATAACCAGTTTCATCTATTACAAATCCTGAGCCAAGAGAAGTAGCCTTTCTTTTTCTTGGAGTATTATTATTTCTATCCCTATCAAAAAAATCTCTAAACATATCTTCAAACGGGGATCCTGGGGGAAATTGAAATTGAGGATTGTTATTATATTTATCTTCGATTAGTTGTGTTGTTGAAATATTAACTACTGATGGTAATAATTCATCTGCTAAATTTGAAAATGTTTCAGGTATCCCTCGAGAATTAGAATTCGGTACAATAAAAACAATAAGCGTTAAAAAGCTTATAAAAATAAAAATTTTTTTTAAAACCAAATTCATTTTATCTTATTTACCGCTCTTACTATCAAAATATTTAAAAAAATCACTGTCTGGAGACAAAATTAATGTTGGCTCATCATCGCCATCTTTAAAAGCTTTTTTATATGCTTCCATTGATCTATAAAAAGAGAAAAAATCTTCATCTTTCTTAAAAGTTTCAGCGTAAATTCTAACCGATTCACCATCTCCTTCCCCTCTTATGGTTTGAGACTCTTTATTAGCATTTGCTAAAATTACAGCTTTTTCTTTTTCAGCTTTTGACTTAATTCTTTGACTTTCTTCAGAACCTTCAGCTCTAAATTGTCTGGCCTCTTTTTCTCTTTCTGCTCTCATTCTTGCAAAAATTGCTTCGCTATTTGCTTTTGGTAAATCTGCTCTCTTAATTCTTACATCTACCATTTTCACTCCAAAGTTAATAGTTTCAACATCAATGCCTTCCTGAATTTTTTCCATTAATTCAAATCTATCTTGCGATAACACAACTTCTAAAGGATCGCTTCCTAAAACCCTTCTTAAACTACCAGATAAAATTCCACCTACTCTTGCTTTAAATCCAGCTTCATTGCTTACTGTTTGGTAAAATTTCAATGGATCAACAATTTGATATCTAATAAACGCATCTACAAGTAATCTTTTTTGATCAGACAAAATTACTTCTTCAACTTCTGCATCAAAATCTAAAACTCTAGTATCGTAAAAAATTGCATTTTGAATTAAAGGTATTTTAATTTTTAAACCAGGTTCTTTTATAACTCTGATTGGATCACCAAATTGTAAAACTAAAGCTTGCTCAGTTTGCCTTACAATAAACAAAGCGCTAAAAAAAATTAATAAAAAGATTAAAATAATAGGTAAAAATATTTTTTTATTGAACATTATTATTAATTTCCTCATTTAAATTATTATTTACTTCATTACTGTTCTTAGATTTTTCTTTTTTTTTAATTTCTGGCAAAGGTAAATATGGTAATACTCCCGAACCTTGTTTTGTATCAATTATAACTTTATTTGCATTTTGAAGAATCTCTTCTAAAGTTTCTAAATAAATTCTATTTTTTGTTACATCTTCATTATTTTTATAAGAACTTAAAATTGAGTTAAATCTATTTGCATCTCCTTCTGATCTAGCAACAATTTCTTTCTTATAAGCTTCGGCTTGTTGAACAATTTGCGCAGCTTCACCTCTTGCTTTAGGAATAATATCATTTCTATAAGCTATTGCCTCATTAATAGCTTTTTCTTTATCTGCTCGAGCTCTTTGAACATCTCTGAATGAATCAATTACTTGATCAGGTGGATCTACTTTTTGTAATTGAAGTTGAGTAATTTGAACACCTGAGCCATAAATATCTAAAACTGATTGAATTGCTTCTATTGATTTTAACTCTATTTCTTTTCTGCCTTCTGCAAGAACAGACGCTATTCTACTATTACCTATTACTTCTCTCATAACACTTTCAGATACAGCTTTAATTGAATTTTCAGGACTTCTTAAATTAAACAAATATTTTCCTGCATCTTTTATTACCCAAAACACAGAAAAATTAATATCTACAATATTTTCATCTCCTGTTAGCATTAAACTTTCTTCTGATAATAATCTTTTTGATTCTCTAAATGTTCTAAAGCCTATCTCAGTTTTATTTACTTTTGTAACTTTTGGTGTCTTAGCAATTTCTATAGGGTATGGTAAATGATAATGTAGTCCAGGCTGAGTTGTTCTAACCCATTTACCAAATCTCAAAACCACTCCTTGTTCATTAGCGTTTACTTTATAAAAACCAGAAAAAAGCCAAATAGCTAGAATTATTAAGAATCCGCTTAAAAAATTCTTTTTATTACCAGAATCTTTATTAAAAAAAGTTTTTTTTAATTTATTCAAAAGATTATTCATTAAATTATCAATATTTGAATTTTGATTCTTTTTTTTTGAATCATTTGATGGATTTTCCCCAGGTTCACCCCAAGGTCCGTCACCATTATTATTTTCTTTCCAAGGCATATTTTTTTACATTATTCTTGTGTTTTATATATATTATAGTTGAAACAAAAGTCTATATATAAAACTATATTTTTTTAAAAAAAAAAAATGAATGAAACCTATCACTTAGATGATGTAAAAAATATAATTCTTGTAGCTTCTGCTAAAGGTGGAGTGGGAAAATCAACCACATCTATAAATATAGCTACAGCTCTCAATCAACTTAAGCATAATGTTGGTATTTTAGATGCTGATATTTATGGTCCTTCAATACCTAAAATGTTAAATATTAGAGAAAAGCCCAAAATTTCAGAAGATAAAAGGTTTATTCCTATTGAAAAATTTAATATGAAATGCATGTCAATAGGTTTTCTAATTGATCAAAATACTCCGGTAATTTGGAGAGGTCCAATGATAATTAAAGCTTTAAAACAAATGCTGACTGGAGTAGTTTGGGATGGAGTTGATACCCTTGTAATTGATTTACCGCCAGGGACAGGGGATGTTCAATTAACTCTTTGTCAAAAATTAAATATTTCCGGTGTCATTGTTGTTTCTACACCTCAAGAACTAGCACTTATTGATGCTATTAAAGGTATAAATATGTTTAAAAAATTAAATGTTCCAATATTAGGAATTATTGAGAATATGAGTTATTTAAAAACAAAATCTGGGGAAATATTAGATATTTTTGGAAAAGGTTCTGTACAAAAAGCAGCTAAAGAAAATACTATAAATTTTTTAGGAGAAATACCAATTGATAAAACAATTAGTAAAAATAGTGATGATGGTATCCCTTATTTAATTAAAAATAATGAAACAAGCACTGGAAAAAAAATTATAGAAATTGCTAATAAAATAATAGAAAAAATTAATTAAATTTTATTTAAATCCAAACTTTTTAGTTAGTTCTTCCCATTCCCTTTTACTTAATCCGCTTTTTTCATAGGTAATTTTTTTACCTTTTAATTTACTTTTTATAATTTCTAAAGCTGTTTTAGATAAATTAAAACTTTCTAATTGAAACTCTTTAAACGCGTCATAAGTATACGGAACCCATCTTTTAACTATTTTATTTAAAATAATTTCTGCATAAGCTTGGATTTCATATTGTGCATGCGAATCTTCTCTTAAATACAAAAAATGTAAAAGATTATGAAGATCAATTTTCCAATACCATTGAGTGTAAGTGTTTAATGTAAGATTTATTCTTGCCAGCTCTCTACTTAATCCTTTTTTATTATCATCTTTAATTTCGCCATTTTGTTTTTCATTTAACATATCTTCATAATGGAGATAATTTCTTTCCGCATCATCTTTTAAAATTTTTATGAATTTTTCTGTATCTTGCTTAGATAAATGCCCTTCTCTTCCTTGTTTATTTGTTTTAGATTGACTAGACATTTTTCCAGGTTCTGGAATATAAAATTCTCTATCTAAAATCGAATAACGTGCAGAATATTCATTTACATTCGCTGTTCTATGTCTAATCCATTGTCTTGCTATAAATATAGGTAATTTTATATGAAATTTTATTTCACACATTTCAAAAGGAGTTGTATGCCAATTTTTCATTAAATATCTAATTAGACCTTTATCATTTGAAACCTTTTTAGTTCCCTCTCCATAAGATACTCTTGCAGATTGAACTATAGCTGAATCGTCTCCCATGTAATCTATTACTCTTATAAAACCATGATCTAAGACTTTAAATGGTTTATAAATAATTTTTTCTAAAGATTCAGATGTCGCTCTTAGTGTTTTGTTTGTTTTAGACCTAAGAATTTTTATTTCGTCTAATTTTTTTTTTTTCTTCAAAAGCATGGTAATTACATAATTATAATTTTTTTTAAATATAAAGAGAACTCTTTTTAATATTAAAATAATTTACTAT